>Ga0105240_10004469_pt1 | contig 21303 bp, 17 predicted proteins | sample KBSC54metaG_FD_80426 | JGI IMG/M metagenome (GOLD analysis project Ga0105240, IMG submission 80426) | Corn rhizosphere microbial communities from Kellogg Biological Station, Michigan, USA - KBS C5-4 metaG | ecosystem: Host-associated > Plants > Roots > Rhizosphere > Soil | place: Michigan, USA... | reverse complement strand
GGTGGCGACCGGTAGCGACACGAAGAAGTCGGTGCCGCGCCCGACCTCGCTCTCGAACCAGATCTCACCGCCCATCGAGGCGACGATGCGCCGGCAGATGGACAGCCCCAGCCCGGTCCCGATCCCGACCGGCTTGGTGGTGAAGAACGGCGCGAAGTTCCGCTTCTGGATCTCGCGCGGGATTCCCGGCCCGGTGTCGGAGATCTTCACCACCACCCGATCCGGTCTGGCGTCGAAGGTGGCGATGCGGATGGTGTTCCCCTCGGCGTTCCCGGCCGGCAGGGCCTGCGCGGCGTTGACGATCAGGTTCAGGAACACCTGACCCAGGCGCGCCTCGTTTCCCACGACGGGGGCCACGTGTTCGTAGGCCAGTTCGACCTGGGCGCGGTGGCGCGTCTCGTTCTTCGCCATGCGCAGCGCCGAGTCGATCACCCGCTCGACGTTCACCGCCTCGTCGGGGGCCGCCTCGCCCGGTGAGCGTGAGAACATCTTCAGATCGCGCACCACGAACCGGATGCGCCCCGCCGCGGTCAGGGCGTCCTGCACGATGTCGAGCACGTCTTCCTTCGAGGCGGGGTGGCGCGCCGTGCCCTTGATCGTCTCCAGCAGCACCTCGAGGTTGCCCATCACCGCGGCCAGCGGGTTGTTGATCTCGTGGGCCATCCCCGCGGCCAGGGTTCCCAGCGAGGCCATACGGTCGGACACCATCAGCTGCATCTCGGCGTTCTTCGCCTCGGTCAGATCGCGGCTGGCGATCACGACGCCCACCACGCCGTCGCCGCGCTTCACGGGACCGAAGCGGCGGGAACGCCAGCCCAGGCCGTTGTGCTCGATCTGGCCCGGTCCGTCGAAGCTCCCCGGCTGACCCGTCTCCAGCACCTGCCGGAACACCTGCTCCAGCGCCGGCCGCTGGTCCTCGGGCACGTGGGCCAGCCAGTGCTTTCCCACGACCTTGTCGGCCGGCAGCGTCGTCAGCGCCCGGTTGACCCAGTGGACGATGCCGTCGGCGGCCACGTAGACGACCAGATCCGGCGCGCTGCGGATGACGGCCTCCAGCAGGGCGGCGTCGTCCCTGGCGCGCGCCTCGCTGAGCACCAGCGCCATCTGCGCCTCGTGCAACAGATACGAGTAGCCGGTGTCGTGAACGACGGCTTCGATCTTGTCCCCCACCGCGCCTTCCAGCGCGGCCTCCGCCTGGGCCAGGCGCGCGATCAGCTTGGGCAGATCGTCGTCGCCGTCGTCGGGACCGGGGGGAGGCGCGGGGCTGCGCTTCGGTCCCCCTCCCCGCGGCGGCTCGTCGACGCTCATGCGGCGCTCTCGGCGGGCTGGGCACCCTCGGATGAAATGGCGGCCTCGCTCTCGATGCCTGCCGGCGCGTTTGCCCACGCCCAGCGGCGAACGCGCCCTGGCAGTCCCGGACCCCGCGTTCCCCGGCCACCACTCGTCCTTGGACGCATTCGTCGAACCCTCTCCGGGAAGAAGTTAGATGCTATGCGTTGGACTGTAACGGCCACGTCGCCGGCGGGGAATACGGTCGAAAACGGCCAGTCGTGCGGCCCCGGTCACGCCGCCAGCTTCACCAGCCAGAGGCGCAGCCTCTTTCGCAAGCGGTCGACCGTCTCCGGCGCCAGACCGAGCGCGCCCGGCGACGTCAGGTGGGTGACCTCGTCCAGCTGGAAGAGCTGCTGGGCGTGAAGGCCGAAGCCCCCCAGGAACTCCTCGAGAGCGGCGCGGTCCGCGAAGGCGCCGTCGTACATCTGCCGGTCGGTCGCGGCGGTCACCACCGCGCGGAAGCGGCGCTGGCGTTCGGACAGGGGAGCGACCTCGTCCTTGAACGAGAAGTCGGGCGTGATCCACAGGCTGCCGGGGGCGAAGCCGGCCAGCAGGGCGCGGATGTTCGCGGTCACGCCCCCCAGCTCGGCCGGCGACAGGTACTGCAGCAGGCCCTCGCTGACCACCGCCAGCGGGCGAGCGCGGTCCAAGGTCGCCGTGGCGGCCCACACCTGCTCCGGCTCCAGCGCGTCGGCGGCGCGCAACAGATAGGTGGGGCGGTCGGGCAGGTGACGTTCCTGCCTGAGGCGGGTTACCAGGGCCTGCTTCTCGGCGGTCAGCGCCTCCAGATCCGTCTCCACGTACGTCAGCCCCGGATCGGCCTCCGTCATCGCCAGCCCGCGCAGCGACAGGCCGCTCGCCAGCTCCAGCACCTGGGCGATCCCCGAGGCGCGCAGCCGCGCCGCGATGCTCTCGTAGCGCGCCTCGAAGATCGGCGCGTACCACAGCAGATCGTCCGGGCTCAGCTGATGCGCGCGCAGCAGCTCGTCGAAGGCCTGCTGCGCGCCGACCACCCGGGCGACGTCCTTCGCGAACGGAACATCGGAGAATTGCCGCATGTAGGCGGTCAGCTTCGCGGTGAGGCTGATCTTCTCGAAGCTCATGCGAGGGTCGGGCGGCGTCGAAGCTGCGCGGCGCGCGCTACTCGTGCGGCTCGGTGCCGGCGCCCACGCCGGCGTCCTTCCAGCTTTGCCGGAAGCCCGACAGCGCCGGCCAGCGCTCCAGCTCCAGCACGTCCCGGAACGCGATCCAGTCGAGCGCGCATCCGAGCGACAGGGCGGAGGCGCCGAGCGGCTGCTTGAACACGACCCGCTCGTCCAGCCACGTCATGACGCGCTCGACGCGCTGGCGCTGCTTGGCGATGTACCCGGTCTCGACGAACCCGTCCAGCCGCAGGTAACGGTGATTGATGGCGGCGTCCAGCGCACCCTCGACCACGGTCTGCAGCGCGCGATCGGCGAAGGCGTGCGGGTCCAGGTCCCAGCCCGCCTCGCGCAGCGCGGGCGCTTCTTTCGCCCACAGCCAGGAGGCGATCAACGAGGAATCGGGAACAGCGGTGCCGTCCTCCGCCACCAGCACGGGGATCTTGCCCAGCGGCGCCACGGACTTCAGCGCGGTCGCCCCGGGCTCGCTGCGGATGTCGAGAAACTCGTAGGGGCGCCCGATGGCGTTCAGCAGGACGCGCACCTTGCGGGTATAGGGCGACGTCGTCGTTCCCAGCACTCTCATGTCCTGACCTCTCCTTGCGGCCAATCTAGCAGGCCGCGCCGCAGGGCGGAGGAGGATCACCAGCACCAGCCGAAAGGGAAACCACAGCGCAACGAAGAAGAAACGGGGCCCGCGTCCGTCACGGACGGTCGCGAGCCCCGAATTCTGCTGTTCTCTGGGTTCCTGGGCCGTGGCCCCGGCGGCCTGGGCCCCGGATCAGAGGCAGAGGGCGTCGGTGCAGGACTGCGCGCTGCCGCAGTCGCTGGCCACGTGGCACATGGGCGTCGCCTCGCCCGGGGTCACGCACAGGCCCGCCTGGCACGTCGTTTCACCGTCGTTGCAGGCGCAGCAATCGGCGCTGCTGGCGCATTCCGTGCGGCACACGGCGTTGATGCACAGCTGATTCGTGCCGCAGTCGGTGTTGCCGCGGCACTGCGGCCGCGGGCGCTGGTTGGCCTGGCAGTAGCCGGCCGCGCAGACGTCCAGGGGACCGCACTGGGCGTCGCCGGTGCACCCGGCCCGGCAGCTGCCGTTCACGCACACGTGCCCGGCGGCGCAGTCACTGTTGTAGACGCACTGGCCGGCCGAGGCGGTGTTCTCGACGCAGAAGCCGGCCGAGCAGACGTCACCGCTGCCGCACTGGGTGGCCGTGGTGCAGGGGTACTCGCAGGCGCCGTTCCGGCAGCGGCCGTCCGCGCCGCACTCGGTGTTGAAGCGGCAGGTGGGCGCCGCGCCGGTGGGCTTGGGCTGGCAGACGCCCGACACGCAGCAGTCGACCGCCGAGCAGTCGGCGTTGCTGGCGCAGGACAGCCCGCCCGTGGCACCGCCTTCTCCCAGCGTCCCGTTTCCGCCGCCCAGGCCGGTGGTGCCGCCGCTTCCCTTGTTTCCCCCGGCGCCGGTGACGCCGCCCGCGCCTGGCCCACCCGCCGTGCCGCCGATGCCGCCCGAGCCGGCGATCGTGCCGCCCGTGCCGCCCGCGCCGGGCGTCACACCGCCGGTTCCGGCGTGGCCACCCTGGCCGCGCCCTCCAGCGCCGCCGAGCTGTCCGCCGCTTCCGGTGACGCCTCCCGTCGGCGTCCCTCCGATGGGGACGCAGGTGGCGCGCGGGTCACACTGAAAGCCGCCCGGGCAAGCCTGCGTCGAATCGCAGACGATCGAGGTCGTGCAGGTGAACGATGACTGGTCGCAGTAGCGGCCCGAATCGCAGTTGTAGTCGCTGTAGCAGGTGTCGATCCCCGGGGGATATCCACCACAATCCGACGGATGATGGGCGCAGTAGTCGTGGTCGTGCTCGTCTCGCTCGATGCGACAGGCCGACAGCGATACGGACAGGGCGATCGCGACCAGAGGAAGAACGTACTTCGTCATGGGGTACTCCTTGCGCGCAGACACTCGCAAGACGTGCGCCATCGACGACATGTGATGTTCGAGACGCGCGTGGCGCGCAGGAAGGCGCGCGCGCGTGCGTCGGGCCGGTACGAACGTCTACGGATCGTGCCGTCGGCGCGGGCGCGCATCGTGGTGTGGCGTGCTCGTCACGGCACGCGCGTGAAAAGTTGGCACCCCGCCCGGCGCGGAAAATTCTTTCATGCGGGCCGCGCGACGTTGCGTGAACATCGGGTCGCGCGGCGCCGTCGAAGCGCGACGCGCGCGCTGCCGCCGGCACGCGCGGCAGCAGCGTGGACCGTTGCGCGCGAGCCGCGGCACTGTTCTCCCGCCTCTCTCGCGGCTTTACACTGTCGGTCCTGCCCATGACTTCCCGAAAATCCAGCTTTGTCCGTTGGTCCGTCATGCCTCGGCGGGGTTGGCTCGCGCTGCTTGGCGTGGCGCTGGCGGCGTGCGGCGCCTCGAACGGCGGCGGCAGCGGCGGCGCGCCCGCCGGCTCGGGCGGCCAGGGCGCGGCGGCGAACGGCAGCGGCGGCGCCGGCGGCAGCGGGGGGTTCGCAACCGCCACGGGCGGCGCGCGCGCCAGCTCAGGCGGGATCAGCGGCAGCGGCGGCCTGCCGGGATCGGGCGGCGCGCCGGCGAGTGGGGGCGCGTCGAGCGGCGGCACGGCGGGGACCGGCGGCGCCACCGGCGCGGGCGGCGCGCTCGGCTCGGGCGGCCTGGTCGGCTCGGGCGGCCGTGGGGCTGGGGGCGGCGCCGCGGGGCACCTGGCCGCGACCGGAGGCGCCGGCGCGGGGGGCGGCAGCGCCAGCGGTGGTACGTCTGGCGCTGGTGGCGGCAGCGCGTTTCGCGCCAGCTACTTCCTGGGCGCGGACATCACCGACCAGGAAACGGCCAGCGACGCCGCCAAGGCGGATCTGCTGGGACAGATGAAGGCGCACGGCTTCAACTTCGTCCGCCTGCGCACGTTCGTCGATCCGAAGGCGTCCGACGGCTACGACCAGACGAACGGCTACGACGACATCAAGCATACGGTCGCGTTCGGCAAGACCATCAAGGCCGCCGGCATGGGGCTGCTGGTGGATTTCCACTACAGCGACAACTGGGCCGACCCCGGCAAGCAGTGCGTCCCGGTCGCCTGGCAAGGCCTGACCACCATCGCGGATCTGGCGGCGGCGGTGCACGACTACACGAAGGACGCGATCATGCAGCTGGTCGCGGGCGGTGCGCGGCCCGACATGGTGCAGATCGGGAACGAGACGACGCCCGGGATGCTGCTGCACCGCTGCGACAGCGGCGGCCAGCCCACGGGCAACAACCCGGTGACCGGCAGCACGTCCAACTGGACCAACCTGGGGATGCTGCTGAAGGCCGGCGTGCAAGGCGTGAAAGACGTCGACCCCACCATCCTGATCTCGCTGCACATCGATCGCGGCGGTGACAAGCCGACCGACACCCAGGGCGCGGCCCTGGCCACCAGCACCACCTGGATCACGAACGCGATGAAGCAGGGCGTGGCGTTCGATGCCTTCGGCGAGTCCTGTTACCAGCGCTACCAGGGCGATCCCAGCAGCACCGCCAACACGAAGACCGGGTGGACCAACACGTTCAGCGGCCTGGCCACCAAGTTCCCGTCCATCAAGTTCTTCGCGGCCGAGTACGGTCCCATGCAGCGCGAGATCAACGACGTGGTGTTCGGCCTGGCCGGCAATCAGGGCCTGGGCACGTTCAACTGGGAGCCGACCACGCAGGGCGACTGGAACACGGGGCACGACCTGTGGCGGCGCTCGGGCAACACGTACACGGCCCAGCCGGACGTCGCGCTCTACGACCAGATGAAGATGGACTACGCGAGCCGGTTGTAACACCTCTGGCGCGTGCATCCGGCGGGGCGGCGTGCTCAATTACGCCGATGAGCGCCGAGCAGTGGACCGCGGTCGACCAGTATCTGACGGACTTGATGGTGCCGCCCGACGCGGCCCTGGACGAGGCGCTGCGCGCCAGCGCCGCCGCGGGGCTGCCCGCCATCCAGGTGGCGCCCAACCAGGGCAAGCTGCTGCACCTGATGGCCCGCATGCAGGGCGCGCGCAGCGTGCTGGAGATCGGCACGCTGGGCGGCTACAGCACGATCTGGCTGGCGCGCGCGCTGCCCGCGGGCGGGCGCGTGGTCACCCTGGAGGCGGAGCCGAAGCACGCCGCGGTGGCGCGCGCGAACCTGAATCGTGCCGGCTTCGACGGCGCCAGCGACGTGCACGTCGAGATCATCGAAGGCAAGGCGCTGGACAGCCTGCCCCGCCTGGGGGACGAGCGGCGCGGCCCGTTCGACTTCGTGTTCATCGACGCCGACAAACCCAATCAGGACGAGTACTGGTCGTGGGCGTTGAAGCTGACGCGCGTGGGCAGCGTCATCGTGCTGGACAACGTCATCCGTCATGGCGAGGTGGCGAACCCGACCAGCCAGGACCCGGCGGTGCAGGGCGTGCGGCGCGCGAACGAGGCGATGGCGCGCTCCCCGCGCGTCAGCGCGACCGCCGTGCAGACCGTCGGCAGCAAGGGCTACGACGGCTTCGCGGTCGCGCTGGTCGTCGCCTGAGGCGTGCTCACGCCGGCGCGGCGGCGGGGCCGTCGTTGACCAGGCCGATGATGTGGCCCTCCGGGTCCTCGAACGCCGCGATCTCGGGGCCGTCGGGGATCCGCCGCGTCGGCATCACCACCTTGCCGCCCAGCCGCTGCGCCTTCTCCAGCGTGCCGGTCACGTCGTTGGCCGCCACGTAGAAGGTCACCCACGGGCGCGTGCCCGGGTACTGCGCGGCGATGCCGCCCCCGATGCCCTTCGCGCCCGGCTTCACCTCGCCATATTTCCCGGGGCCGCCCACCTCGATGTTCCAGCCGAACAGGTCGGCGTAGTAACGCTGCAGCTTGTCGCCGTCCTGCCCCAGCACCTCGAACCAGACCACCGGATGATTCGTCGTCATGATCGTCCTTTCCTTGCTAGTGGCGCCCCGATCGGGCGTGGCACCACTGATAGGACGGCGCACTGACAGCGTTCTGTCAGGTTTTGTCCGGCGACCTGAACGGCCCGCCGAGCGGCTGATGCCGCCCGGCTTCTTCGCGGGCGGCATCCTGAACAGCGAAGGCGATCCCTCGCCGGGGATCGTGCTCGCCCCGGCCGGCGCCCTTGCTGCTGGTGGGCCCGCTGCTGCGCCTGGCACGCGGGGGGCGGGCTTCGCCTCCGCGCGGGTAGCGTCAGCCCACCCAGGCCCGCGCGTTCCGGAACAGCCGCAGCCAGGCGCTGTCCGGACCCACGAAGGGGTTCCAGGACAGCTGCACGGCGCGAAACACGCGCTCGGGGTGCGGCATCAGCGCCGTCACGCGGCCGTCCGGCGTGGTGATGGCTGTGATGGCGTCGGGCGAGCCGTTCGGGTTGGCAGGGTAGGTGGTGGCCACGTGGCCGTGGTTGTCGACGAACCGCGCCGACACCAGACCCGCGCCCAGGAAGGACTGACGGTGCTCGTCCGAGACGAACTCGGCGCGCCCCTCGCCGTGCGCGACGGCGATGGGGGCCATGGTGCCCGCCATGCCGGCGAACAGGATCGACGGTCCGGGCTCGATGCGAACGCGCGCCAGGCGCGCCTCGAACTGCTCGCTGCGGTTGCGCACGAAGCGGGGCCAGGCGGCGGCGCCCGGGATGATCTCCTTCAGCGCCGCCAGCATCTGACAGCCGTTGCAGACGCCCAGCGTGAACGTGTCGGGGCGGGCGAAGAAGCGGCTGAACGCCTCGCGCGTGCGCGCGTGAAACAGGATCGACTTGGCCCAGCCCTCGCCGGCGCCCAGCACGTCCCCGTACGAGAAGCCACCGCACGCCGCCAGGCCCCGGAACTGGTCCAGCCCCACCCGGCCCGACAGCACGTCGCTCATGTGCACGTCGACCGCCTCGAAGCCGGCGCGATCGAAGGCCGCCGCCATCTCGATCTGACCGTTCACCCCCTGCTCGCGCAGGATGGCGACCCGCGGGCGCGGCCCCGGCGAACCGAAGCGCGCGGCGATGTCGGCGTTCGGCTCGAACGTCAGGCGCGCCGACAGCCCGGGGTCGCTCGCGTCCAGGCGGGCCGCCTGCTCCTCGTCCGCGCAGGCGGCGTCGTCGCGCAGCCGCTGCATGGCGTGCGTGGTCTCGGACCACACCCCGCGCAGGAAGGCGCGCGGCTCGTCCAGCAGCACCCGGGCGCCGTCGCGAACGACGATGCGGTCGCCTTGCGTCAATCGACCGACGGCGTGGACGGCGTTCGCCAGGCCATGTCGCGCGAACACGGCGTTCACGCGCGGCACGTCGATGGTCCGCACCTGCACCAGCGCCCCCAGCTCCTCGTTGAACAGCGCCGCCACCGCGTCGCCGCCCGCCGTCACCAGGCCCGCCAGCTCCAGCTCGATGCCGATCCGCCCCGCGAAGGCCATCTCCGCCGCCGTGACGAACAGGCCGCCGTCCGAGCGATCGTGATAAGCCAGCAGCTCGCCCGCGTCGCCCAACTCGCGGATGGCGGCGAAGAAGGCCGCCAGCGCCTTCGGGTCGTCCAGGTCCGGGGGCACGTCACCCAGCTGCTCGTACACCTGGGTCAGGCACGAGCCGCCCAGGCGATTCTTGCCGCGGCCCAGGTCGATCAGCAGCAGCACCGTCTCCTCCGCGTCGCGCAGCAGCTCGGGCGTCAGCGCGCGCCGGACGTCGGTGACGGGCGCGAAGGCGCTGATGATCAGCGACAGCGGCGCCGTCACCGCGCGCGTCTCGCCGTCCTGCTGCCACACGGTGCGCATCGACAGCGAGTCCTTGCCGACGGGGATGGCGATGCCCAGCGCCGGGCACAGCTCGGTGCCGACCGCGCGGACGGCGTCGTACAGGCGCGCGTCCTCGCCCGGATGACCGGCGGGGGCCATCCAGTTCGCCGACAGCTTCACGTCCGACAGCTTCGCGACCGGCGCCGAGGCCAGGTTGGTCAGCGCCTCGCCCACGGCCATGCGCGCCGAGGCGGCCGCGTCCAGCAGGGCCAGGGGGGGCCGCTCGCCCATCGCCATCGCCTCGCCCGCGAAGGTGTCGAAGCCGGCGCAGGTGACGCCCGCGTCGGCCACCGGCACCTGCCAGGGGCCCACCATCTGATCGCGCGCGATCAGGCCGCCGACGGTGCGGTCGCCGATCGTCACCAGGAACGTCTTGTCGGCGATGGTGGGCAGGCGCAGCAGGCGCAGCGCCGCGTCGCGCACGTCGATGCTCGCCGTCGCGAGCGGCCGCGTGGCGATGGCGGCGTGGCGCACGTCGCGGGTCATGCGCGGCGGCTTGCCCAGCAGCACCGACAGCGGCAGCTCGATGGGGCGGTTTCCGAAGTGGGGATCGTCGACCACCAGGCGCCCGTCGTCGGTGGCGTGGCCCAGGACGGCGTGGGGGCAGCGCTCGCGCGCGCACAGCGCCGCGAAGGCGTCCAGATGCTGGGGGGACACCGCCAGCACGTAGCGCTCCTGCGCCTCGTTGCACCAGATCTCCAGCGGCGACATGCCCGGCTCGTCGTTGGGGATCTTCCGCAGATCGAAGTGGGCGCCGCGGCCGCTGTCGTTCACCAGCTCGGGCAGCGCGTTCGACAGCCCCCCCGCGCCCACGTCGTGGATCGAGACGATGGGGTTCGCGTCGCCCATCGCCACGCAGCGGTCGATGACCTCCTGGCAGCGCCGCTCCATCTCGGCGTTGTCCCGCTGCACCGAGGCGAAGTCGAGATCCTCGGCCGAGGCGCCCGAGGCCACCGACGAGGCCGCGCCGCCGCCCAGGCCGATCAGCAGCGCCGGGCCGCCCAGCACGATGACGGCCGCGCCCGGCGGGATCTCGTGCTTCTGCACGTGCGCGGGGCGGATGTTGCCCAGGCCGCCCGCGATCATGATGGGCTTGTGATAGCCGCGGACCTCGCGCGCGTCCGGCTGGCCCGGCGCCCCGACCTCCAGCTCGAACGTGCGGAACATGCCGCAGATGTTGGGCCGGCCGAACTCGTTGTTGAACGCCGCGCCACCCAGCGGGCCGTCCAGCATGATGTCCAGCGCCGAGGCGATGCGCTCGGGCTTGCCGTGGTCCTTCTCCCAGGGACGGACCGCGCCCGGCAGGCGCAGGTTCGACACGGCGAAGCCGACCAGCCCCGCCTTGGGCTTGGCGCCGCGGCCGGTGGCGCCCTCGTCGCGGATCTCGCCGCCCGAGCCGGTGGCCGCGCCGGGGTAGGGCGAGATGGCGGTGGGGTGGTTGTGCGTCTCGACCTTCATCAGGATGTGCACCGGCTCGCCGTGCGCGCCGTACACGCCCGTCTCCGGGTCGGGGAAGAAGCGGCTGGCGCGCGTGCCTTCGATGACGGACGCGTTGTCGCGGTAGGCGGACAGCACGCCGTCCGGCGACGCCTCGGTGCTGCGGCGGATCATCTTGAACAGCGACAGCGGCGCGCGCTGGTCGTCGATCACGAAGTCGGCGTTGAAGATCTTGTGGCGGCAGTGCTCGCTGTTCGCCTGGGCGAACATCATCAGCTCGACGTCGGTGGGATCGCGCCGCAGGACGTTGCGATAGGCGTCGTGCAGGTAGTCGATCTCGTCGGGGGCCAGCGCCAGGCCCAGGCGGGCGTTCGCCTGTTCCAGCGCCGCCCGCCCTTCGTTGATGACCGGCACGGGCGCCACGGGCCGCGGGTCGGCGCGCGTGAACAACGCCTGGGCCGCGCTGGCGCTGTCCAGCACCGACTCCGTCATCCGGTCGTGCAGGGCGGCGCGCAGCGCCTGCTCGTCGCCGACCGTTCCGCCCACGTCGTACCAGATGCCGCGCTCGATGCGGCGGACGGCGGTCAGGCCGCAGCCGCGCGCGATGTCCGTCGCCTTCGACGACCAGGGCGAGATGGTCCCCAGGCGCGGCACCACCAGCAGCCGCCGGGCGGGCGACGCGATCGGCGTCGGCGCGACGCGCGGGCCGTAGCGCAGCAGGCGCTCGAGGACGGCCGCGTCCTCGGGGCCGAGGGGGGCCGTGTCGTCGACGAAATGCACGAACGTCGCCCCCAGCGCCGTCACGGCGGGGTTGGCGGCGCGCACGGCGGCCAGGCGTTTTTCGAGGCGGGCAGGGGTGAAGGCGGGCGCGCCGGCGAGCTCAATCATGGATATTGGTGCAGAGACTGCCCCGCCCGACCGTGGGATGCAATGGACCGGGCAGACATCGAGGAACCGCCGCGAAGATCGGTTGTCGAAGCTGGGATGACACGCGCCGCGTTCGCCCAGATCTTCCCGGGGCGTCGTGCGTTGAGGGAAAGAATGCGACGCCTTCCCCTGCTTCCCGCCCGTCCTCCTTCCATCGCCTCCGACGCCGGCCTGGACGCGATCGCCGTCCACACGCCTTGCGAGGTCCCGTGGGACTCGATGACGGGGGACAACCGCGTTCGCTTCTGCGGCCACTGTCGGCAAAACGTCTACAACATCGAGGCGTTGGCGCCGGCCGAGGCGGTCCGGCTGATCGGGGCGCGGGAGGGTCGCCTTTGCGTGCGGTTTCACCGCCGGCGAGATGGCACGGTCGTCACGGCGGACTGCTGGGCGCGGCTCCGGGCGGCGCGACGCAAGGGGGTGCTGGCGTTCGCCATCATGCTGGTGGTGGTGGCCGCGGCGCAGGTCTTCGCCATCACCGCGGGGCTGAGGCGACTGAGGTTCCTCGCCGCCGGACCCGTGGCGGTGCCCATCGGCCTGGCGCAGCCGGCGCCGCCCGTGATGGGCTATCTGGTTCGTCCCGAAGCCCCGACTCCGCCGCCGGTCACGCGCAGCTCTCAGCGGGGGACGTCGGCGCCTCTGCTGACGCCCCCCTTCATCCTCAATCGGATCGAGCGGAAGCGCTCAGGCGCGATTCTCTTCGCCGCGCAACAGCCGCCGGATGTTGGCCCGGTGGCGCACCGTGACCAGCAACGCCACCACGACGGACAGCGCCACGTACGGCCGGTCGATGCCGCCGTGAAGGGTGGCGATGACGGGAAACGACCAGATCCCCAGCAACGATCCCAGCGATGACAGCCGCGTGGCCGCGTAGGTCAGCGCGTAGATCCCCAGGCAGGCGAGGCCGATGGCGGGCGACAGACCCAGCGACACGCCCAGCGACGTGGCCACGCCCTTGCCACCCCGCCCGCGCAGAAAGATCGTGAACATGTGCCCCACGATCGTGGCCAGGCCTGCCAGCGCCACCACGATGGGACGTTCGGGACACAGCGTTTTTGCGGCCGCGACCGGCAGGAAGCCCTTCAGCGCGTCGCACAGCAGCACGAAGACAGCCCACTTCTTGCCCAGCGCGCGGGCCACGTTGGTGGCGCCGATGTTGCCGCTGCCCACCGTCCGCACGTCGATGCCGCGCGCCTTCCCCACCACCAGCCCCGTGGGGAACGAACCCAGCACGTAGGCGCCCGCGCAGATCGCGATGGCGCGCCACAGGTCAGGCTTCACGCGCAGCCGCCCCGTCGGAAGCGCCGTCGAAACCCGCGCGCACGCGCGCCCAGAACGCCGCCACGTCGGCCAGCGACTCGGTGCGCGGGCAGTCGGGGGGCAGGCTGCCCAGCAACGTGCCGCCGTAGCCGCGGCGCAGGATGCGTCCGTCCAGCAGCGCCACGATCCCCGCGTCGGCGTGGGTGCGGATCAGGCGGCCGAAGCCCTGCTTCAGCGCCAGCGCCGCCCGCGGCACCTGGTACGCCCCGAACGGATCGGCGCCGTCGTCGCGCAGGCGCTGGATGCGGGCCGCCGTCAGCGGATCGTCGGGCACGGCGAAGGGCAGGCGATCGATGACGACCAGCGACAGCGCCTCGCCCGGCACGTCCACGCCCTCCCAGAAGCTCTGCGTGGCCAGCAGCACCGAGCCCAGCTCCTTGCGCAGCGTCTCCAGCAGCACGTGGCGCGGCCGCTCGCCCTGCACCAGCACGCGCGACCTGACCTTGCGCAGGATGTCCGCCGTGTAGCGCAGGTTGCGGTGGCTGGTGAACAGCAACAGGGCGCGTCCGTCGGTGATCTCGCACAGCTCGGCGGCGCGTGCCGCGGCCGCGTCGACGAAGCGATCGTCCGTGGGCTCGGGCAGGTCCGCCGCCACGTACAGCAAGGCCTGGCGATCGTAGCGGAAGGGCGAGGGGAACACGGCGTCGGCGGCCGTGTCGCCCAGCCCCAGACGCTGGCGGACGTAATCGAACGTGCCCGCCACGGTCAGGGTGGCCGAGGTGAAGATGGCGGGGCCGGGGTGGGCGGCGAAGGCCTGCGACAGCCGCGGCCCGACGTCGATGGGCGCCGCGTGCAGGCTGACCCCGCGGGCGCTCAAGGTCACCCAGCTGACGTCGGCGCGCCCGCGGCTTCCCGGGCCCGACAGCACCGAGAGATCGCCGCGCAACGCCTCGGCCCGCCGGCCCAGCCCTTCGACCTCGGGGGCGCGTGGGTTCTCCGACTGCGCCGCGCCGCCGTCCGGGCCCAGCCACAGCGAGACCTCTTCCAGCACGCCGTCGAGCTCGTGGTAACGCCTGGCGACGGGGCCGTTCCAGATGTCCGGGGGGACCGGCAGGCGCGACTCTTCGCCGGCGCGGGGCCGGGGCAGCCGATCGCGCAGCGCCGTGGCGAACGCGCCCGTGGCGCCCTGCAGCCGCGACGCCAGCGAGTCCACGCGCAGCGGATGCAGGTTGCGCGCGTGCACGAGATCGCGCGCCAGACTCAGCAGCCGCGTCGTCGAGACATGCACGCCGAAGAAGTCACCGGCGATGTCCTCGATCTGGTGGGCCTCGTCGAAGATCACGGCCTCGTACGGGGGCAGCACCTGCGCCTCGGACCAGCTGGTGCGCAGCGCCAGATCGGCGAAGAACAGGTGATGGTTGGTGACGACGATGTCCGCGCTGGCCGCCTGCCGCCGCATGGCGGTCACGAAGCAGCGGTCATGAAACGGGCAGCGCGGGCCCACCCGCGTCTCGGGCGAGCTCTGCATCTCGCGCCAGTGGGCGCTGTCGTCGGGCAGATCCGCGACGTCGGCGCGATCGCCGGTCTCGGTCTCGTCTACCCAGGCGCGCAGCCGCGAGAAGACCGGGTCGTCGACCAGCGACAGCTGCTGCTCGAACAGGGCCAGGCGGCGGCGGCACACGTAGTTGCCCAGCCCCTTCATCACCGACCAGGTGAACGGGCGGGGCATCAGCCGCGCCAGCCGCGGCAGATCGACGCGGGCGATCTGATCCTGCAGCGTCTTGGTGGCGGTGCTGACCACCACCTTGCGCCCCGAGAGAATGGCCGGCACCAGATAGGCCAGCGTCTTCCCCGTGCCGGTGCCCGCCTCCACCAGCAGCCGCTCGTCCTCGGCCAGCGCCTGGGCGATGCGGGCCGCCATCGCGGTCTGGCCAGGACGGTGCTGGTAGCCGGCGACGGCGCCCGCCAGGCGCCCGCCCGGACCGAGCAGCTCGCCGATGGTCACGACTTCGGGTCTCCTTCAGCTCTTCTTCAGCTTTTGGCGGTGGCCGGGCCCCGGCTCGCCTTCTCGTCGATGCCGGAGATGCCGAAGCGCTTGCGAAGCTGGGCGAACACGTCCTCGACGGGGACCCCGGCCGCCTCCAGGCCCACCAGCACGTGGAACAGCAGATCGGCCGCCTCGTGCGCCGTGTGGGCGGCGTCGGGGGTGGGCAGCGACTCGGCCAGCTCCCCCGATTCTTCGGCGATCTTGCCCAGGATCTTCGGCCAGCCCTTGTCCAGCAGCGAGACCACGTACGACTTCTCGGGCCGCTCGCGGCGGCGTGTCGCGATGACGTCGGCGACCTGCGACACGACGACCGCGGGCGGGGCGGGCGGGCCGTCGTCGCTGGCCAGGGTGTCGCCGTCGGCGCGACGGTAGAAGCAGCTGGTGGCGCCCGTGTGGCAGGACGGGCCATCCGCGTCGACCAGGTACAGGATCGCGTCACCGTCGCAGTCCAGGCGCACTTCCCGGACGCTGAGCCCGTTCCCCGACGTCTCGCCCTTGCGCCACAGGGCCTGCCGGCTGCGGCTCCAGAAGTGCCCCTGGCCGGTCTCCAGGGTCAGGCGCAGCGCCTCGCGGTTCGCCCAGGCGAACATGCGCACGACGCCGGTCTTGCGATCCTGGGCGATCACCGGGACCAGGCCGGCGCTGTCGAAGATCGTGGCGGAGAGGAGGTCGGATGCTGCGGGGGACGTCATCGGCGGGTCCAAATCTATCATGCGGCGTCGGGTCACCCGCTCTCGAGCCCGGGAATTGTCTTGAGGTGGCGGGGCGATCTTTTTAAGATCGCGTCCGCGTCACCCCAGGGCCGCCGGCAGCCGGCGTGCCTCCCCCCCCATCCAGGAGGATCCATGAGCACGAAGAAGCCGGTCGCGGGAGTGAAGGTCAAGACGGGACTCAAGGGCGGTCGCCTGTCGTCCAATCACAACGCGCCGGGCCTGCGGGTGAAGAGCGGGCTGAAGGCGGGCCGCATCGCCATGAACCACAACGCGCGTCTGACCGGCCAGTCCTGACGTTCGTAGCTGCCCGTACGGCCTGGTCCCCGGGACTGGCGGGGCAGGGCGCGTGACCTGACGCCTTCGACGGACGCGCGGCAGGCCGTTCGGGGTACATGACCACCGTGGACAGCTGCCCGGGGCCGCGCTGGTTCTGGCCGTGCTTCATCGTGGGGCTGGCGGCCTGCGCGCTGCCCTTCGTGCTGGCCCCCATCCTGCCCCTGTGTGACCTGAACGGGCACGCGGGGCTGGTGGGGGCGCTGTTGCAGCGCGGTCACCCCGGCAGCAAGGTCGACGCGTACTTCGCGTTCAACGTTCACGCCGCGCCGAACGCCTTCTATGAGGCGCTGGTGCTGGCGCTGGGCAAGGTGCTGCCCCTGCGCGTGGCGAGCAACCTGTTCGTGATCGTCTTCTGCGTCGTCGGCCCCCCCCTTTGCTACCTGTTCGCGCTGCGGGTGCTGGGCCGCCCGCCGGCGCTGGCCTTTCTTGCCCTGGCGGCGGTGTTCCAGCGCAGCCTGTGGTTCGGCTTCATCGACAGCGTCGCGGCCAGCGGGTTCCTGTTCCTGGAGCTCGCCTTTCTCGAGCGGGCGTTCACGCGGCCCAGGTGGTCGCGGTGGGACGCCGGGCTGGCGGGGACGTTGCTGGTGATGGCGGTGACCCACGCATTCATGTTCCTGGTCGCCGTCGGGTTGTGGCTGCTGTTCGCCGGGCTCGCGTGGCGCCAGCCCAGCCGGGCCTACCGGCGCTTCGTGGTTGGGCTGCCGGCGCTCGGCTATCTGCTGCCGTGGCTGCTGCCGACGTTCGCCGGCGATCACGGCCGTCACGGCGGCCCTGGCCGCGCGCCTGGACTGCTGCGCCAGCTGTGGGACGAGCGCGAACCCTGGCCGACGTACGTGTCGAACGTGCACGACTGGTTCCTGAACGGATACACGTCGTCGGTCGACGAGGTGTTGGCGGTCGTGTTCGCCGCGACGCTGCTGCTGGCGCTGGCGGTGGGGGCGCGACCAGGGCAGCGACCAGGGCTCGAACCGGCGCCGGCCCCGGCGCCATCCGATCGGTGGTGGGAGGCGCGCTTCCCCCTGGCCGTGTTGTTCCTGGCCGCGGGCTACCTGTGGTTGCCGATGTCGATCCGCGAGCCCTTCGGCTGGTGGGCGATGAACGTTCGCTTGCTGGTGCCGTTCCTGCTGATGCTGGGGCTGGTCGTCCCGCTGCGACCGCGCGGCTTGCCGGCGTGGGCGTTCGCGCCGCTGGGGATCGCCGCGACGCTGTACGGGCTGTACGTCGCGCAGGACTTCCGGCGCTGGTGGGTCGACGTGGAGCTACGCGGCTTCGACGACGCCATTCACGCCATCCCGGTGGGCCAGCGCGTTCACGCGATCTACCCGGTGTTCGAGCAGGAGCAGCACTACAGCCACTTCCCCATGGCCCACATCGTCGACTGGTACGTGAGCGATCGCGGCGGCACGGCGACGCCCTGGATGACCAGCCATCCCAAGGAGGTGTGGTCGCGGCCGCTGCCGCGGCCGTCGGCGGCGTGGGGCGTTCACACGCTGTTCGTCTGGGACCGCTACGCGCCGTACTGGGACTACTTCCTGGTGAAGCAGCCGGCCCCCGGCAATGGCGCATCGTACGTGCCGTTTCCCCGCGCGCCCCCCGGCGCGGTGACGCGCGTGTTCGAAAGCGGTCTGTGGTCGGTCTGGAAGCGGACGCCGTAGCGCCCGCGCCGGTCGCCTGGGAACACCGCTGGAACGGGCGAGCGGCGCGCGCGGTGAGGCGCACGCCGCTCCGCCCATCCAGGGGACTACCTCCGCCGGCTTACCCGGCGTGCGACGAGCACGCGGCGACGATGCTGGTGCCGCAGCCCTCGTGCGCCGTCTTCGCCGCCGCCTCGGCGTCCGTGCGACAGGTGTCGAGCGCGGTCTTGCACGCGTCGGTGGCCGTCGACGGCGTCTGTCCGCTGCACGCGTCGGAGACCGCCGCGCACGACGCAGGAGGCATCGTCCGCAGCGACTCGAGGCTGGTGCGGCAGGCGTCCTCGGCAGCCTCGCACGCAGCCGATTCCCCCTGCTCCCCGCGGCCACCCTGGTGCCCGCCGCGCGCTTCGCCGCCGCGGCCGCCGGCGCCGGGCCCCACGCCGCCGTCGGGCCGTGGAATCACGCAGGCCTGTTCGATGGACTGCTGGCAGGCCTTGCCGGCGCTCTGGACGTCCGGCAGCGCCGCCGTGATGGCCGCCTTGCATGCCGCGCGCGCCGTGGAGCAGGCGTCGCTGCCGGCCGCGCCGCCCGCGGCTACCGGGCCCGGGCCGCCGCCCTTGCCGCCGGCACCACCGCCCGCGTGATGATCGCAGGCCGTCTCGACCGGCGCGCAGGCGGTCTGCACCGGCCCCAGCAGCGTCTCGATCGATGATTTGCAGGCGTCGCGTGCGGTTGTGCAGGCGGGGCTGGCCGCCTTCACGGCAGACGAATCGGACTCCGTCGCGTCGCCGCTGTTGCCCGACGCGCAGCCGAATGCGCCGAGCGCGAGCATCGCCATCGCCATGGTCGCTGCCCTCGTCATGGCGCCCTGCGTGGGGTCAAAGGTTCTTCGAGCCGTGATGTTCCGTGTGAGCATGAAGATCCTCCTGGTTGTGGGGAGCTGGGGTAGCTCCGTCGTCCAAGTAGGAGCGAAGGAGGAATGCCCGGGATCAACAAATCTTCGATGATCTGCGGGGGCGGCGTCAGGCGGCTGCTCTTGCGTGACGCCGACGACGATCGCCAGAGCGCCGAGTGGCGACGGCGTTACGGCGTCACGGTGAAGGAACCGCAAGTCGCGCTCGGTCGTGTGACGCCGGCACCTTGCGAAGCGCGCGACCGATGATCAGCGCATTTCTCCGCGCGGCGGGCGGGCTCGCGGCGTGCCCGCCGCCGGAGTAAACATTCGGCCATGTCGAAGCCCGATCCGAAGCCGCCGCGCGCGGGGATTGTCTTCCTGTTCGACGTGGACAACACGCTGCTGGACAACGATCGCGTCACCGCCGACCTGAGGCGGACGTTGATCGAGCGCGTGGGCAAGGCGTCGGAGCGCCAGTACTTCGAGCTCTTCGAGCAGCTGCGGGCCGAGCTGGGATACTCGGATTACCTGGGCGCGCTGCAGCGGTACCGCGTCAAGTACCCGCACGATCCCAACCTCCTGGCGGTGTCGGGGTATCTGGTGAACTACCCGTTCGCGAACCGCCTGTTTCCCGGTTCGCTGGACGCCGTCGAACATGTGGCGCGGTTCGGACCCACCGTGATCCTGTCCGACGGCGACGTGGTGTTCCAGCCGCGCAAGGTCGAGCGGGCGGGGCTGTGGGAGCTGTTCGGCGGGCGCGTCCTGATCTACATCCACAAGGAAGAGGAGCTGGAGGAGGTGGAGCGGCGCTACCCCGCCGACCACTACGTGCTGATCGACGACAAGGTGCGCATCCTGACCGCCGCCAAGAAGATCTGGGGGCCGCGCCTGACCACGGTGTTCCCGCGTCAGGGTCACTACGCGCTGGCCGCGGAGGTGGACAGCTACCCGCCGCCGGACATCACGCTGGAGCGCATCGGCCAGCTGGTCGAGTACGATCTCGCCGACATCTGCGGCGCCGGCAAGCGGGCGTCCAGCTGACTTCGAGGTAGTCTGCCGCCACCTTCCACCGAGCTGCTCCTCACCTTCGACCGGCGCCCTACCTCCCACTGACGTCCCCATGGCCCTCAGCGCGACCGTCTATCACCTGCAGATCGACCTGTCCGACGTCGATCGGGGCGTGTACCAGGCGCTGGATCTGCGCGTGGCGCGGCACCCGTCCGAGACCATGCGCTTCCTGCTGGCGCGGGTGATCGCCTATTGCCTGTGCTGGGAGGAGGGCATCGCCTTCGGGCGCGGGCTGTCCACCGTCGAGGATCCCGCGGCGTGGGTCAAGGACCTGCAGGGCAACCTGCGTGTCTGGATCGAGGTCGGCACACCGTCGCCCGAGCGCCTGCACAAGGCCAGCAAGGCCTGCCCGCGGGTGGTCGTGTTCACGCAGAACGACCCCGCGCTGCTGGTGAAGGCCACGCGCGGCAAGACGATTCACAAGGCCGAGTCGATCGAGGTCTACGCGCTGGAGGGCGGCTTCCTCGACGCGCTGGACGCGGCGACCGACCGCAACGCGCGCTGGACGGTCGTGCACACCGAGGGGACGCTGTACGTGACGATCGGTGACGGGAACTGGACGTCACCGGTGGTGCGGCACACCCTCGGCGGCGGCGATTGACCGCGGCGCCGGCTGGGAGAACATCGAACGGTGGCGAAGAGCAACGTCGCGCTCGCGGTGCTGTTCGGCGGGGCCCTGGTGGCGCTGGTGGCGCTGATTCCCCGGGAGCTCCCGCCCCGGTCGATGCCCTCCGGTCCCGAGCCGCAGCCCGCGCCCGGCGAGATCAGCGTGCTGTCGCTGGTGGACGACATGATCGATCTCGACCGCCTGGCCCGCCTTCCCGACGACGACTTCGTGTCGCGGCAAGAGTCGAGCTATGACCGTCGCTCGCGACGTCCGGAAGATGGCGAGCCCTGGTTCGCGAACGACGACTTCGTCACGCCCACGGCGCCTAACCTGGTGCGCATCGACCCTGCCCCCGACGGTGGGCGGCGGTACGTGCTGCTGGACGCCCAGGGGCCGGGCGCGATCACGCGTGTCTGGACGGCCACGCCCGCCGGCACGCTGCGCATCTTCATCGACGACGCCACGACGCCGGCCCTGGAGGCGCCGATGGGCGCCTTGTTGTCGGGTGAGGTGATGCCGTTCGAGGCCCCGTTCGCGCAGGTCACGGCGATGGGGTTCTCGCTCTACTTTCCGTTTCCCTACCGTAGCCACTGCCTGATCACGCTGGACAGCATCACCTCGAAAGATCCGTTCTCGGGGAGCCCGGTCGAGAAGCTGTACTATCAGGTCGGGTACCGCCAGTATCCCGCCGCGGCCCGCGCGCGCGTCCGCCCGTATTCGCCCGACGAGCTGGCCCGCGCGGCGCCCGCGATGGCGCGGGTGGCCGCCGCCCTGCGGGTCAACGCGCCGCTCGCGCACCCGGGTACGGAGCAGATCGTGCCGATCGCGCCCGCGCTGCTGCGTCCCGGGCAGGGCGCGGTCACGCAGCTCGCCGCGCCGCCGGGGGGCGGGGCCATCAGCCTGCTGCGCATCACGACCCCGGAACGGAATCCCGTCCGGCTGCGCGGCACGATCCTGACGATCGCCTTCGACGACGTCGAGACGGTGCGCGCGCCGCTGGTCGACTTCTTCGGCACGGGCCCCGGTCTGAACCCCAGCGCCTCGCTGCCGTTCACGGTAGCGACCGACGGCACGCTGCTGTGTCGGTTCGTGATGCCGTTCGGCGCGTCGGCCACGGTCACCGTCGC
>Ga0105240_10004468_pt1 | contig 21303 bp, 19 predicted proteins | sample KBSC54metaG_FD_80426 | JGI IMG/M metagenome (GOLD analysis project Ga0105240, IMG submission 80426) | Corn rhizosphere microbial communities from Kellogg Biological Station, Michigan, USA - KBS C5-4 metaG | ecosystem: Host-associated > Plants > Roots > Rhizosphere > Soil | place: Michigan, USA... | reverse complement strand
AACGCATCACTCATTATTGAACAACTTGCACCGTAACAATAGTTAAAAAACAAAAAAGAGCACCGTGATTTTTTCACGTGTGCTCTTTTTTTTATCTAGTATTTTTCACTGCGCATGCTACAATATCGACCGTCATAATATGTACACCATCCAAAAAAAAAGGTCCTAATGAAGCATCTCTTACTAACAACTGTGATATCATGTTTATTTTTCAATACATTTTCTATGGATAAACCCGTAGAAAAAGCAATTGTAAAACAAAATCGCAATAATCGTGATCATGTACCACAAGTCAAACTTAGCCCTGATGGTCGCTATTTCTTGGAAAACATTTCAGAAACTCCTTCGCAGCTTCAACTTCATATGTGGGATACCCAACAGGATAAAATTGTTAAAACATTTCCTGGTTATAATGCAGGAGTATTCAGCACTAACGGCGAGTATACTATTCTAAGCTGTAACGGAAGTATTATGGGATCTATGACCGTTCCTCCTCTTTTGTATTCAATGAAACACGATAAATCTATACCGCTGCTTGTCAATATTGGCGATAAATATTCACCATGGCTCCCTAATATCGATCTTAGCTCTAATAATCGTTATATTAAATTCAGCATTGTTAATCTTGATACACGCAGCCCTGAATATTTTCTTATGGAATATGATAATGCAAATAATCAACTGACAAATCTTTCTCTAAAAGATTGGGGGTCTATAGGAAACTGGCAATTTACATCTGATGGAAATCATTATTCTGATGCTCAACATATGCTCTATACCAAAGATGGAAAAACGTTAGCCAAACGAACAATAGGAAGTGATCACGATACAATCACCTATCCTATCAATGCAAATGCTAGTATGCGCGCTAATAATTGTCTTGTGTCTTTACAATATAACGATTTATTAGAATTATTATTCATAACAAATGAGAACGTACAAGTAATCCAAACATCACCTTATCCGGACTCTGATCGCTTCCCAATGAATCTTTTGCATATTCCAGAAACAGGGCTCATAATTTATCAATCAGGTCCTTTATCCTTTCACATTTTAAACAAAGATTATAAAAAAGTAGGCTCCTACTCTTTACAAAATGCTGAAGGATATAATGGATGGATTAAACAGTTTGTTACCAATGAGAAAAAAAGCCATCTTGTAGCTCTTTATGATAATCAAAACATAACACCATCAAAAATAATCTGTTTTAACTTATCTGATATTGGTATATCAAATACCAGCCATGAAATGGTTGGGACAGAATTGAAGTGTAATATGCGAATTCTTGCACTGAAGTTTATCACCAATAAAAAATTGCTCGCACAAGGAACAAAGACAAAAATTATTAACATAGATGGCAATAAGGGTCTTAATTTCGGAGAAAGCCAATCCAGTTCTATGCATGCAAACTCAATTTTGACCATATACCACACGCCATTTAATATATATAGCGCGCAAGATGTGATGAATACTATTCCAGCGAAAACAACACTGACTAAATATACTATTGATAAAGCATTGCTTGATGACTAAATTATAAAACACAATTATAACGCAATTATAATCACTCTATCTCAATTAAAAAACTAATCTTGAGATAGAGTGATTTTTGTTAATTGAACAATTTGCACCGTAACATTTAAAAACAACAAAAACGTTCATGAAAAATAAAACACTCATGAACGTTTTTTTATCTTTGTATGGGTTCGTATCCTTCGACAAGCTCAGGACGAACGGATTTTAAAAAAATATATCTATTCAATCGATTTACTGTTTTTATTTTTTTATTTTCACCTTATTATCCTGATCCTTCCACAAGCTCAGGAGTAAACGCCCGCCTGCCCTCCGAAGCCTTCGGCGAAGGACGGGTCGAAGGATACGAACTCATTCGTTATATCAACCCATCTTGCACAATAACAATATTATTATTTTCATCAACCGTCAGCACATCTTTATCCGATGCAGCAACGGCAACAAATCCATTTTTATCTGCTCGAGAACCTTGTATCTGACCACCCAATTTTCCTATAAAATTGTTGCGCCCCTCTGCCCCTGCAAAACCATACGAATAATATGTTTTACCTTCTGGCTTCCAACCAATTCCTTTTTCACCCATGAGCACATCAGAATAAGTGCCATTCTCAGCAAAATATGCCTTTTCAGCAGCATAAATAGAACTCAAATTCATGTACGCTTCAGCACGTTTTGCTTTTGCTAAAAAACGATTAAAATTAGGAACCGCAATCATTGCTAAAAATGCCATAATCGCGACCACAACCATCAGTTCGATTAAACTAAAACCACATCGCTTCATAAAGCGTACTCCTTTTTTAAATAAACTATTATATTGCAGCATCTAAATGAACACATTCATAATGCAATACTTAGCCCCATTATTATACCCCATACTCCATTTCCTCCTTCGCCAAGGCTTCCTCCTTCGTTAAAACTTCGGCGGATGGGACGGCGGACACGTCATTACACACGGGGACCCCAATGAAGAGCCGAGCTGGGAATAAGATAGAATCGGAATATGGGCTAAAGGACCCCCTTTAATGGAACATGCTATATACAAAAAAAAGCGCTATTAGATTAGTGCAATATTTGTTATAATCTGCCCGTCATACCGCTATAAACTCATAAAAACAAAAGAGCATCATGAACTACTTTTTTTTATGCATCGCTGCAATCACACTATTTTCATCAATCAACGCTATGGATTACCCACCAGAAACATATTCTCTTTGGGCTATCACCGCAGATGAACAATGTGTTGAAATTGAAAAAACAATTGCACAACAATCTAATTTATTAATGGTATTGCAAGAAGCTGGTATGGGAACACCACAAAGTCCAATCGCCATACGCGTAAGCAAAAAAGAACTTGATTTCTTTTGTTCGCACCTTACCTCATCAGCTCAAAAATTACTGACAGATCTGAGTGATACAGATTATTCGAAATTAATGGATATTACAGAATGGTTAAAATGTCCTCTTTTTTATGCAGAATTGATGGAAGCATTAATGACTGAAAAACAATTGGTGAATGCATTTGCGCTCAATCAACTTAATGATAAAGCCGTTACAAAACCAATCTCTGAACATTTTACTGAAAAAAAATGTATCAAAAAAAGTAACCTCAATCGTGAAAAACCTTATATTGCCCACAGCAATGATGATAAATATTTTACAGAGAATATTTCAAACAATAGCTCTCAAGATCAAATACATTTATGGAGCATTCAGCCTTTAAAACAGATTAAAACATTTCCTGGTTACTCAGCAGCACTATTTAGCCCAGACTGCAGACATATAATTATTGGCCCTGCACTTCGCCACTGTGAAACAATGGCGATATCTCCTTTTTTGTATTCTATTGAACACGATACGCAACGTGAGTTAGTAAGTGACCATAAATCTTACCACCAGTACAACGTATTATTTGATCCACAAGGTCGCTACTTTCTTCAAACATTGTCTCATGCCAATGACGGCAAAAAGCATATTCTTACCCAATTATTGAATGAAAATAAACTTACAACAATTGAACTTGCATGGGGTAATGCAAGCTCATTCTGTTTTATACCTGAAGATGAACATCTGTTGTATATAAATGGTCAAAACCAGCTCATCCGATACAATAGCAATAATCCCTCTCTCGAACAAATACTTCTCGACGGTTGTGGCCAGTACATGAATATAAACATTGAAAGAAATCAACCTTTATTAATTTCGTTATCCCAGATGCAACAGAAAACACTTCTTTACTGCTCGCAAGACCCAAACAATAAAGATCAACTCTTAGTAGAACGTATAGTTAAACTTGAATCTCCTGTGAACTATTCAAGTCGGTCAGCGTATAGTTCACAACTCAACAGAATGGCTTACAATTCCAGCAATACAACACTGCAACTTATAGATGATTGTGGCAATAAAATTGCCCATCATCAACTTGATACTGAAAAGCACCAGGGGATCAATCACATTGTTTTTCACAAAGAAGGTAACTACTTAGCATCATTGAACGAACGTATTGATAGGACTCACAATCTCTTATTATCTTCAATAATACTGTGGAACTTATCGGATCGACCGCATATTCCTGGCATCAGAATTGATAGGCCGTATAGAATCAACGAATGCTCTTTCACCAAAGCTGGAAATCTTTTAACACACGGAAACAAAACAGAACTTTGGAATATGAACGGCACTAAAATTGCAACGCTTGGCAAAAATCAAAACAGTTGTCATCAGATTGCTGACCATTCTTTTTTATTAACAGAAATCATTGAAAAATACAGTTCTACTCTTGAGTGGTCATCCGCAATGAGAATTCTCTCAACAAAATTATATCATGTGCACATAGATGAAGGTAAAATCGCTGCCAATATTGAAAAGACTAAAAAATCTCTATCATTGTCGCAAGCACTATTGCTCAACGCTCACCATCCACACCGCAAAGATAAAAAACCCACCATTTTATACCCCAATATGCCCGATGGTAGAGCACTTGCTTCATTGAGACAAACATTCTCGGCTGATAAACAGTACAAAATTCTCGCAAAGAATTTTAAACTAAAAAAACATCCTTTTATTCCAAAAAACCTGCCAATTTCTCAACAACAAAGAGGAATCATAGCGTGAAAAAAATTATCATATACACAATCATTGTTAGTATCTGTTACACTGCATGCGGTATGGATCAACCAGAATTATGGGTCAAGATACATGACAAATCCATATGCATGAACCGTGACATAGCCTGCCGTTCAAATTTACTCGCAGCTCTTCACACACAATATAAAGGCACTCATACTGATCCTCTCATTATTCCCCCAAAAACATCTATCTCTGTAGCAGATCTTGAGAATTTCAGTACATATCACAAAAGAGATAAGCAATCTTTTGTTGCATGGAATGATTATAATAGCGCTTTGCACATCACGGACAAAATGAAAGACGCAGTCAGTTATACGCAACTGCTCGAACAGTTGGATATGCCAAAAGAGATAACAAAACGATTCACACAACTGGCAACAAGTGTAGCGCTGCGCAGCAGTTTCTTCAAAAAACTACAAACAAATATAACTATTATTGATCAGTGCCAACGCGTTGGATACGAAACTCCCTCTCTGAAAATAACTCATGATGGATATCATTTTGCACATAATATCCTCTTTGACGAGAGACAGTTAAGGTTGTGGCAAATAGAAAAAAAACCTGCTGAAATACAAAAAACATTAAGCCATTATGATTTGAAATATGCTATTTATTTTAGTCGAAGCGGCAGGTACTGTATTGTCAGGGGAGGAAAACGAAACCTTTACCCATTTGTCTACGATATACCAACCAACACACAATATCCTCTCATTTTACCCGACTACATTGACACCATACGAAAAATACGTATAAGCCCCAATAATAAACATATCATGATCTGCGGACTAAAAGAAAATATGGACCGGCGATTTGCTCTGTGGTCGCTGGATGAACGCAACCAACCACACCCCATTCTCCTTACTGCACCAATCTGGGATAAGTTTGTTGCCGATACAATTTTTCACTCCGACAACAAACATCTCATATGTAATTTTTATGCAAAAAAGTTATCGCTATGCTCTCTTGCAAAACCAGATGAACTAACTCACGAAACAAAAACCAATGATAAAGATTATTTTTCTCTATTGGAGCTGGTTACTACAACCGATGGCAACTATGTACTCGCAAAATCAACTAGCAACAAAAACATCCCCGATATGTTATTCTCTCTCTGCGAAAATACCCAAATGCCACCAGTTGCTATTCCACACCAATCGCAGCAGCAAAGACCTTGGGTCAAGAACCGTTATATTCCGCATAAACAACTATTTACGCATATAATTAACAATGGCACCACGCTGCAACTTCTTGATACTAATATGGAAGTTGTTGCACATCACTCAACAAAAATTGGCGCACAAATCCGTGCGCTTGCGGTAGAACCAACAGGCGACTATATTGCATCAGGATATTCTGATGGAACTGTTATCATTTGGGATCTCACTAGGATCAAAAGTCGCATTATTGGAACAAAAATCACGGTACCTGGTGGCCCAATCAGATCACTTATGTTCAGCGCTAATCAATTATTGCTGTGTCAAACGGGTAAAAAAATATGGAATAATTTTTCAGACGAACTAGAAGCACAGGCCAGTACAGCACTTTTATGCGATGTTAATGGCAACACAATCATTGATTTTGGACCTACCATAGCAAGTATTATGAGCAAAAAAGGCAACCGTATCATCACCATTTCCGAAGAACTGCAACCAATTAATGTGGAATTGGGCTGCTTGAGTAGCTTTGTAACTGCTACAATTTGGTACTTGCATAACAAAAAAGTGCAACAGAAATTGGAAGAATACAAAACCTTATCAGAACTGTTCAAACATATTTCGTCCATGGATAGCTAAAATTTTGTATTCAATCGCATTACTCTTTGCCAGAGTCTCCATGCATAATGACGTGTCCGCCGAAGCTTTAGCGAAGGAGGAAATGGAGCATAGGGTTAGAAGCACCCTCTCGAACAATCTTAATTTTTTCACCAGTGCAATCAATAATCGTAGACGCAAGCACTGATTCTGCTTGGTTCTCATTCAATACCACACAAGAAACTGCTCCTATAATGCTTTCTTCCACATCCTGCAAGCGCGCGGGCACTGGTTTGCCACTGCTATTGGCACTTGTTGAGAATAAGCCATCAAACCGTTCCAATAACTCTAACAAACCTGCATGATCAGGAACTCGTACGGCCACATTCCCCTCTGCCGACTTGACACCTGCGGGTACGGTAGCCTTTGCCTTTAAAATTAAGGTAACAGGTCCTGGCCAACAAACATCCATTAATTTTTCAATTTGGCATATTTTGACACTGTCCTTTTCAATCAAATCTAATGCTTTTTTTTGACTAGAAACCAGCAGTAAATAAGGCTTTTTCTCCCGTTTTTTTATGGAATCAAGCTGTGCATAACCCTTATCGGATAACTCGGCCAGAAGGCCCAAGACAGTATCTCCGCCAGCGAGCACAACCCCACCGCTACGTAACTCTTTTTCTACACACTCGAGCGTATTGAGGCTACCCCAATATAATGGTTTCATTTGCGACCTTTTTCTTTTGTAAATAATGGTATAAAGCCTGCATTATAATTTCTTGTTTGACATTTTTGCATTATGATGTAACTTATTAATCAGGTGTGTTTTCTTGCCTAACTGACTAATTTTTACCAAAATTGTTAAAAATAACCAGTAATTGACATAATTGTCCCTATAAAGGACGCCTGATCTGCAGTGTAACGGAGGTTGGGTTAAAATATCAAAGTAATAATAAATAATCATTAGACGATGGAGAAATTAGATGAAAAATGTAACAAGTCAAAAGCCTACTGCTGCGAGTAAAGCCGCAGGAAAGCAACGTAGCTATAACGAAGTTATCGATTACCTAGAAACTCGTTGGATGGCAAATCGCACCGATACTACACTTTCTTCTCTTAAGCAGCTCGATAAAGCTCTTGGTTCTCTTTCTCAAAAAGTTCCTACCATCATCATCGCAGGAACAAATGGCAAAAGTTTAACAGCTCACTTTACTACTCGTTTATTGCGAGAAGAAGGTTTGACTGTTGGTACATTTTATGCACCACATCTTTTAACATATAACGAACGCTTCTCTCTTAATAACGAAACAGTTTCTAATAAAGTACTAACTGATGTTGGTAACGAAGTTATCAACGCAGCTGAAGACATGAGCCTAGCACTTAATTCATTTGAATTACTTACTATGATGGCTCTTGTTTACTTTAAGCAAAGCAATGTTGATGTTGCTATCTTAGAAGTAAATGAAAATGGATCATCTGATGCAACTAACATTTGTTCTTCAAAAATCGTTGCTGTCACCAGAATTATCGATCCTCAAGCTTCTCCAAACGCTAAGAGCACCGATAAAGCATTAATCCAAGAAATTTTGAGCATCGTCAAACCAGGCGCTATTGTAGTTTCAGCTGATCAAAGCAAACTCAACTTACAAACAATGCAAGACATTGTTCTCGAAAAAAATGCTGATTGGGCAATGCCTATTCGTAAACTTGCTCCACTTGCATACCCATTTGAACAACTACATGGTAGATGCGCAGCGTTAGCAGAACGTATTACTTCTATCTACATTAACTCATTTGCTAATAAAGATGCGGTTCTTGTTACCAATAGCCTTCTTACTAAGAAAAAAGGCCAACGCGGTAGACCAACTCTTGAAGTAAAACGCCAGACAGAACTTAATCCAAAACGTACTATTGAACAGTTCTGGAAAGAAACATTAAGCACGCTACCAGGACACTTCCAATTGTTGGACAAAGAAAAACCAACAATCTTGCTTGATCCTGCAGCAAATCTTGATGCATTTAAAAACTTACTTCTTGGAACAAGACTTCTTCATTATAAACGCCCACTTAAAGGCCTGACCATAATTCTTGGTTGCAACAATGAAGAACTCGATATTCACGAACTTATTAAATTGCTTCGCTACTTCTTCAAGAAAACATCTGGTCAAGTGATTGTATGCCCAGTAGATCCAGTTCCTGGACACAAAGGCCACAAGGCTTGGGATATTGAAAAAGTAACTAATGATATCAAGAGCTTAAAAATAAAAGCTAAAGCAACAGCAAACTTTGCTGAAGCACTTGAAGCTGCACAAAAAACAGTTGATGAACGCCATGGTGTTATTGTAATCACCGGTTCAACATCAATCGTTTCTGAATATTGGAAGCATAAAGGTCTTAAGAAACTTTCAAACTAAGTTACCTCAATTATGTTATCAATCGTTCTTGGTTTATTAATCGGAACTTTATACGGGCTCTTCTTTGTTACCCAACAAAGGAGAGCTTTTTCTTTGAACAGCACAACGCTCACTCATCACCTTATAAAATCTATTATGCTTTCTTTTACGCGATTTACTATCCTTGGATTAAGCGTGGTATATATATTGCACTCATCCTCAATCAATCTTATACTGTTATTGATATCTTTTACCCTAGCATTTTGGTATATCGTACGTAACAAGAGGGTGCGCCACTATGAACGGTGCTGAATTAGTAGAAACGCCACAATGGTCCTTTGCTTCGTTATTAGGTTATGATGATCATCCACTGTTTACGATCAACAGTGAAATTGTCATTCATACCTGGATTATTATGATCATTTTAGGATTAATGCTTGCATGCGTTAATTTTATTTTGCGTCATACAACTCTTGGCCGCTTTATTTTGATCAAATTAGTTTCTTTTTTTATTGACCTTACAAAGCAGTCTTTGGGAACTTTTGTTTATTCTCACTGCGTTTTTGCTTCGTCTCTGTTTATTTTTATTGCGCTGTGTAACACCGCATCCCTTATTCCATGGCTTGATGAACCAACAAGAGATTTAAACACAACACTTGCACTTGGCACTATTGCATTCCTTTACATTCAATCCGTTTCTCTCAAAACACGTGGTATTGTTCCGTACATAAAAGATTTCTTTCAACCATTCTTTGTTATGCTGCCTTTGAATATCATAGGAAAATTATCATCCATTATATCTGTATCATTCCGTTTATTTGGCAACATATTTGGTGGTGCAGTTATTACTAAACTTTATTTTAGCGCAATTAGTGGATCAATAATTCTTGAATTACTAGGGATTCTTTCTGGTGCTAATTTTTTAATTACCGCGTTTTTTACGCTCTTTGAAGGCCTTTTGCAAGCCTTTGTGTTTTCTATACTAACACTGACATATCTTTCAATAGGCTGCCAAAAAGACGGCGGACATTAAAAGGAAAAAAATACCGTGAATATTCCACATGAATTTTTACATTATGGCGCAATAGCTTCATCAATTGCGATGAGTTCAATATCTGTTGGTCTTGGAGAAGGATTGATTAGCTGGAGTGCTCTGAGCGCTATGCACCGTCAACCTGCAGCAGAAGATGATGTTATGCGTGTTGCAATTATTGGTATGACATTAGTAGAAACAGTCGCAATATTAGGGCTGCTTCTTTCAATTCTTTTATTGATCTACACAAATGCCGACAATGACAACTTGTTTACCTACTACTCCGAAATTGGCATTATTGCCGCAATGGGAATCACTGGTTTGACTATCGGACTCGCATCAACACTTCCTGCTCAAGCTGCATGCCATGCTGTTGCACGACAACCTTTTTTTGCACACCGCATTTCAGGTTTTATGCTCATGACACAGGTACTTATACAAACGCCAATGATTTCAGCATTTCTTGTTTCTCTCTTTATTCAAGGTCAATCAACATTAGCTGTCTCAATGGCCGATAGTATGCGACTTATTGCAAGCGGACTGTGTGTAGGAATTGGAAGCATTGGACCAGCAATAGGATTAAGTACATTTTCTTATGCTGCCGTCAGCTGTTTAGGGAGAAATACTAAAGCATATGATAAGCTTCTTTCATTTACCTTTATTAGCGAAGCGCTTATTGAAACACCGATTATTTTTTGCTTAATTATTTCAATTACATTGCTCTTTGTAGTTCCACGCACTTCACTAGAAAGCATTGATGGAATTGTATTTTTAGCAGCAGGCCTATGTACTGGTATTGGTACACTCGGCGCTGGTATAAGTTCTGGCAAAACTGCTGCAGCTGCATGCACACAAATTGGCAACAACCCTGATGAATATAATATTCTTTCTCGCACCAGCATACTCGCACAAAGCTTGATTGAAACAATGGTACTCTATACTGTATTACTCTCTCTACTTATGATTTTATTTAGATAACAGCTTATCTAAAAATTAATTAAGCTCCTATTTCTGTAGTCAATTTCTTATGCGCTCATCCTGAACTTGTTGAAGGATCAGAGCGCGCTTTTATCCTTCAACAAGTTCAGGATGAGCGCGGAAAAACCAAAGATTAATGAGGAACTTAGAATTTTCGGATAAGCTCTGAACTATAATAAAAAAAGCACTGATTTTTTAGTCAGTGCTTTTTTATTATAATTCAGAGCCGATACTATTAGCGAGGCATAATGGCATCATATTTTGATGTTAATGTACGACCGCTCATTTGTTTACCACTCAATTCCCGATTAAATACCGATTTAGCCAAAGAATGTGGCATTGTTGTAAAATTGTCTTCTCGCCTGCTGGGTTTCATTGCAGGCACAAGAACTGGCATAATAATGTCTTTTCTGGCGTTTTCTATGTTTTTTATGCTTTCAATAGGCTGCATACCTGCAACTCTTCCATGCTTTCTTTCTAAATACTGATACGCAGTTTCTCCCCTTGTATTGGTAGCTTCAACAGAAACACCTCTAAGTACTAAAAATCTAGCCATTGATTCATCTATACCAGGAGCGTGCAATAAAGTATATCCTTTTGGCGTAACGCGGCTCAAATCGGTCGTATCAGCAAGCGATTCTGCTATATCTACGCGATTCACACCCCTTCTAGTCATACTTGCCAGGTAATCAAATGGTATCAGACCATCATAATCTTCAATATTACCATCCCCACCAGCCATTACAATCTGTTTAACAAGACGCACATCACCATCGCTCACTGCACTGTGTAATATAGTGCACATTGATTCAGGTGCCTGCGCATTTACATCGGCCCCTTTTTTTACAAGAATGTTGAAAAGTTCATCTTGATGCTCTCTGTCCAACCCACCATTCAATACATTCCATATCAATGGAAATCCATGTTCATCTTTTTCATTCACATCAGCATCAGTATCAGTTGTCAGGCGTTCCAACAACATGCGATAATCTTCTTGTTCTAATAATTCATTTAACGATAGTTGCGGCTCTTCTTCAGACACTTCAGTTCTTGCCATTTTCGTAGGCACCTCAGAAATGTCTCCATCAGCACCACGCTTCATAGCTATTGATTGGCCTACCACCAGACAAAGAATCATTGCTATAGTTAATTTTCTCGAAATCATATAATAACCCCTAAGCTAGTATTTTAAATAAACAATGCTTTTTTATAATAATTCATTGAACATGTTCACCACTTTATCTATTCAATGACAGTTCTTGAATTTGCATGACCACTTGCACAGCGACCATTAAGGAAAGATTTTTTATTTCCAATGCTGGAACGATCTAACACATACCGCACAATAGGCTTACCCGTTTTTTTTGCAACCACAGCCACGATCTCTTTTCTTGCCGATTCATGATTCTCTAGAACAGGATTGGGCTCTCCTTCAACAATAACTTGTTGTAAGTATTCATAAGGGGTTTGACCGTTAACATCCCGTGCATCAACGCGAATACCATGTAAAAGATAAAAAGATGCCAATTTTTTTTCATTAGGAGTGCTTCCTGCTGTCCAATGCAATACTGTTCGTCCAAAAGAATCTCTGGCATATAAATCAGCACCATTTCTGTGAAGTAACCTTGCCATTTCTGTATTCGGTGCTAAAAATAAAGGTGTACACTCACTTTCATCTACCAGATTTGGGTCAATACGTTCTTCATTCAAAAAATAACTGACCACCTTTGTTTCACCATTACTCACTGCAATATGCAAAGGCGTAGAACCGTCAGACTCAGGAGCTATGGCAGTCAAATTGACTCCATTTTTTTTCAGTTGCCGAGAAAGTTCAATTTTTTCACTCTGAGTAAATTCACTGCTCGAAAAAATAGGTTCTACTGCTGGGTTATTATCAAAAGAACGACCTATCTTTACCAGGTACTTGTGTGCCTTAGGAAAGTCTCCCTCTTCAATAGAATCTAACAACTTTGGTCTTAAATCCTTGTCTGGAGCGATTCGTACGCGCTTATCGCCCCTATCATCATCCGGTCTTTCTGCCCCTCGCTTCATTGCTCCCATCTGACTGCCCATCAAACAAAGCACTAGTGCTATTGTTAATTTTCTAGAAACCATAAAACAATCCTTTAATTGATATATCCTCACAATAGCATTACTAATATACAATATATAGCAAATCTTAAAAAAATATACTTTATCCAGCAACAGGGGATTTCGATTACTTTGCTCTTTGTAGTTCCGCTTTAATCTTCTTGACTCTCTGAATCTAAAGACATGGAAGCAGTCTCGCTCTCTTCATATGGAGTATGAGAAAGCAATCTTTTCTTCTGGCCAATTGAACGATCGAATGTATAATCTGTGATAGGTTTACGGAGTTTTGTTGATAACTCAGTTATAATGACCTCTCTTGCCGATTCTGCATTTTTGATACCAGGAATTGAAGGAGTTAGACCTCGGCTATCTTTACCAAATTCAGTGCCATGTATAAGAGCATATCGTACTAATTGTTCATCCCCTGGTACCAAATGCAATAAAGATCTACCATAAGTATCTTTAGCATTCGGGTCAGCGCCTGCTCTCCAGAGTATATCCGCCATTTTTACGCTCGATACAGACAACCAAGGCGTACAATCATTCAAATCGAACAGATTTGGATCGATATGTTTTTCATATAAAAAATATTGAACCACTTCTGGTTCATTTTTTTCCACCGCAGTATGCAATGGCGTAGAGCCAGATTCGGGATCTATCGTAGTAAAGTCTGCTTTTGACAATAGCTTAAAAAGAGCAATTTTTTGTTCTTGAGTAAATTTATCACTCATGGAAATATCGGACATGACAGCATTACTATCAAAATCAGTTGTTGGATTCAGCCTACGCAAATACACAGTCAATTTAAAAAAATCTCCTTCAGCAATCGCCTGAGATAATCTTGCTTTAAAATCACTGTAGAACGCTATTTCAAATTCCAGTTTTTCATGTTCAGGTACTTCTAAATCGGTCATTCTTTGTCGTTTTGCAAATTGTTCATCAACTATATTATCGCCTGCTCGCTTCATCGCTACCGACTGCGTACCAATCAAGCACAAAAACATTATTACTAGTTTTCTACAATTCATAATACCCCCAAAAACATCAGATACAAACTTCTCATATCACACCAATGATATAATATTACAATAACACAATACCACAAAAAGAATCTACTTTATTTAAAAAAAACTATAATACTACCTGAAATACATCTTGGCGTATGGTGACATCCCCTCAAATACTCACTATAGTATGAAAGTGATAATAATAATTAGGACAAAAAAACATATACAGCAAACAAAAAAGGCCTACAACCATGCATGATCACCTACTTTTTGCCATTGGCAACACACCCCTCGTTCGATTACCTTTTAATACTCCGGCAACCCTTTACGCAAAACTTGAATATCTTAACCCCGGCGGCAGCATAAAGGACCGTTCTGCGCTGTTTATGGTAGAACATGCTGAAAAAACAGGACTCTTAAAGCCTGGTGGAACTATAATTGAGGCTTCTTCAGGTAACCAAGGAATTTCTCTCGCTATGATCGGTGCTGCAAAAGGATACAAGGTCATCATCACTACAACATCAAAATTCAGCCAAGAAAAGCTGCAAACAATACAGGCTTATGGCGGTGAAATAGTTATGTGCCAACCAACATCATTTATTGAAGACCCAAACAGTTATCAATCAGTAGCAAAACGCTTGCAGCAAGAAACGCCAAACTCTTTTATGCCCAACCAATATTTTAACCCTGTTAATGCGCAAGCACATTATTCCTGGACAGGCCCAGAAATTTGGCGACAGACTGCTGGTACAGTTACACACTTCTTTGCGGCTGCTGGCACAGGTGGAACTGTATATGGTGCAGGAAAATATTTAAAAGAACAAAACCCAAATGTTAAAGTTATTGCAGTTGATTCAATAAACTCCTTCCATTCAACAAATGGAAACCCCAAACCATATAAACTAGAAGGCGTAGGAATAGATTTTGCATCTGATGCGGTTGACTACAACCTGATGGATCAAATAATTCCCGTAACGGATGAAGATTCATTTGCGATATTACAAACCCTCGCGCGCAAGTATGGTTTTTTGGTTGGATTGAGTAGCGGCGCTGTTGCGCAAGGTGTACATCAGTATTTGCCGCAATTAAAAGAAGGCGATGTTGCCGTTATGATCTTTGGTGATTCAGGACGTGCATATTTAACAAAGAATGTTTATTAAAAAAAATTAACAATTTTTATCCTGGCTCTAATACTCTTCACCGGGGCCCCCGTGTGGAATGCAATGGAGCATGGGGCTTAAGGAGTTTTGTATGTGTTTTTCTGCTAATGCAAGTTTTGCAGCCGCTGGTTTATTATCGGTAATCAGTCTTTTATCAATCCGTAAAGTACATACAAAAAAAATCACTCTAATCGCACTTACTCCGCTGTTTTTTGGATTACAACAAGCAAGCGAAGGTTTTGTGTGGCTTGGTCTTAATAAAGGCGACACCACGAGTATGCTGTATCTGACGAGTATGTATCTATTTCTCTTTTTTGCCGCGGCATTTTGGCCTACATGGATACCACTTTCATTGTATGTAGCCGAAGAATCGCAGAAAAAAAGGCGATTGCTACAAATATTTATGTATGGTGGGATTGTTGTCTCATTACTTTTTTTATATTGCTGGGTACTCCAAACAACAGGCGCTGTTGCTACTAATCATCATATTGATTATCCCGTGATCAATTATCCTTTTGACATAGCCAATGGACCACATAGAAAAATAGCAGACTATCTTCTCGGCTTTTTTTATAGCATTACAACAATAGTTCCCTTTTTTATTTCTACAATACCGTATATGAATATAGTCGGAACTACCATTGGAATTGGAGCTTTAGTCGCGTATATTTTTTACGTGGCTACATTCCCATCAGTATGGTGCTTTTTTGCTGCAGCAGGCAGTTTGCTTATGTATTTTGTTATTTGTAACTATGAAAAAAAAGAGAAAAAAATAGAATTGTTCTAAAAAATTATCAATCGCCAGGAAAATAATTTCTTGGCGATTGTATTATTAACGTATAAATGTATCTAACACAGAAATATCAATTGGTTGCGGACATGTTTCCGATGCACTATCGGAATGTATTGTTTTTTTGGATGATGATATAGAGGTTGTAAACAATGATTGATATCCCATTTTCTGCAATAGTTTACTCACTTGTTCAATGTGAGAACCACCCGCAACAACCAAAATGAGAGACCTATCACAAGAAGCAATTGAATGCATAATATTTAGATCAATCAGAGCGCTATCAAAAATACACAGATTTTCCAGCTGCTGACGATAATTGCCCGACTCTAATGTTGAGCAATAATGCGCTATGGTATTTTTTTTATGCGTTGTGTGTAATCCCATTTTTGATAACATACCACATACTTCAGTAATTGTGCGCTTGTAAAAGGCATTAAGCTTTTTGCCATCATCGTATTTTTTTATCTTCTCAATTTCATCAAGCACTTCTTGGTACAAAGCTATGGTAGTTATAGCTGTACTGGACCTGAATGAATGAGGATTTGATCTAATATTGTTAAGCAAAGGCCCTATTCCTGCTACACGGCAATAACGATATTCAACATTATCCACGCAAATCCCAAGCTCCCGGGCTTTATTGGCCAAGTGTCCAAGCACTCCCTCGCAACTGTTTATACCATAATTGCAGCAAATCATACGGCCATCATTATTAACGGAGCTTAAATCTTCAACAATAAGCTTACCTTTTGCGATAGCACATCTTTGTAAGAACTGTTCAAGAAGTACGCGTTGAGTTTTATTCGCTGGGTGTACTTTATCGTGATAATCACACAATAAAATAATATATTGTTGCCTACCCCCCTTCGCTCGTTTCATCACGCGACCATGATAAAAATAGCCAAAGGTATTGTTAGTCAGCAATACTACTGCTATGAGAATACTACTTCTCAAAGGATTGTTCATACACCCTCCTTGCCTTCTCAACTCTCTGATGTCTCACTATTGAATATATTACAAACAGACAAACTTAATCAATGCTTCATAATAATATTGCTTTTCATACAAGCTACTATCTACAATAAAAGTGAAAGGAAGAATTTAAGTATGAAGCCCACACATCATAAAAGTAATAACTTTTTATATATTCTTGCAGGATTGGGCGGAATAAGTCTTATTATTCTTATTCATGAATTAGGACACTTTCTTTTCGCACAACTTTTTAACGTACCAACCCCTGTCTTTTCTCTTGGATTTGGCCCAACAGTATGGTCTATGCCGATTGGTCAAACAATTTTTAAAATAGCCCTATTGCCTATCGGTGGCTATGTTGAAATGGACCCAGAAGTGTTAGCACAACAAGCATATATCCCCAAAATGCTTATTATTTTTGGTGGCATATTATTTAATCTTATATTTGCCTACTGCGTATTATTGTATTATGCAACACGCAATCAGCTCTCTCTTACGTGTGTTATCAGCACCGTTACACCTGATTCTCCCGCTGAACATGCGGGATTACAACCAGCAGATACTATTATTGCATGCGATGGTCAACCCACTAACACAAGCGCTGATATCATCACGAACACAATTGCATTATCGCAGGGCAAAACGATAGTCCTTACCATTGAGCGTGATGGTACAGAACAAGACATATCAGTCAACCTCAATGCCGAACATCCACTATTTGGTGCAAGTGCAGGATGGCTTGGAATAGAATTAGAAAAAAAACCACAGGAAAACGTATCAATGCTCAGTTGTTTGCACAAAGGCCATAAAAAGTTCACTACAACAACACAGGATATGGGTCATGTTGTTACAAGCATGGTAACAAAAAAAGATCATCAAAATATATTCATGGGACCAATTGGCATTATCAGCATGATAGGAAAAAGTCTTGCAATAAACCCGCAATATTATTGGTTTATCTTGGCAGTGCTCAGCTTAAACATGGGACTTTTTAATATTTTACCACTTCCCTTTTTTGATGGCGGTAAAGCACTATTGTTTACTATTGAAGCAATCATAGGAACAACTATTCCTGCAACAACCGTTTGGCTCATTTCTACTGTCTTTCTGGCACTCTTTATATTTTTCATGGCAACAATCACCATGAATGATGTGAAACGATTGTGGAAAAAGTAAAAACAAGTTTATTGAATTTTCAAAACAAACCTTTAGTATATCTATCATAAAAAATCAGCTTGTTTAAATTCTCAACAAGGATCCATATGACACCGATACTATGTATAATTGCAGTACTTATCACACATACAAGCAATATCTTTTCTGCAGAAAAACCTCTACGTACCACAGAGCTGATGATCAATTACAACCGATCCAACCCTGATAGAGTATCAATCTATTCACCAGACTATATAGTGAATGTTGCTCTCTCTGGTTCGAACAACAACCTTATCACTGGTCTAGCAGTAAAAAAAGCATTGCATACTCATTTACACAAGCAAGGTTTATATACATCTCCATTCCGCGCTTCGGAATTCAAAGTAATGTATACACACATAGAACTCGAGGATCATCAAAGTTCAGAGTGTTATGCAAATTTCGCTAACATATCTGGCCCGTTACTACAAAAAAACTAAAAAAAATACCCCGATTTTGTCGGGGTGTTTTTTTATTCTGTTTTTGCCACAAGCTGAGCTCGTAAAACTTTTTTATCAATTTTACCAGTAGCTGTTGCGGGAAGTTCTATTGTATCGCAATAAAACTGTCGTGGTATTTTGTAAGAAGCCAGATGTTGCGCGCATAATGTGCGCAAGCTTTTTTCGCTGTTAGCATCTGCAGCGCGTAGTTGCACAAATGCTACCGGAACTTCTCCATCGCCATCTTGCACCCCTACTACTGCAGCACGAATTACGTTAGCATGCAGCAATATCACGTTTTCAATCTCTTGCGGATAGATATTAAAGCCTTTATGAATAATAAGATCTTTTTCCCTGCCGGTAATAACTATGCGACCTTTGGTATCAAGATATGCTAGATCGCCCGTGTTGAACCAACCATTTTGGATTACTTTGTCCGTTGCTTCCTGCGCATTATAATAACCAAGCATAACGTTGTCACCTTGCACCCACAGCACGCCAATCTTGCCCTGTGGTAAATCAGCACCATGTTCATCGCGAATTGCACATGTAATACCAACCAGTGGCGCACCAACATTGCTTGCAGGTACCGTTTCGTCATCTAAGTTAGCTGAAATCACGGGGGTTGTTTCTGTTAATCCATACCCATTGACCAATTTTCTGCGGTAAATTAACCCAAATGCTGAACGAATTTTATCCGGCAACGCATCACCACCAGAAACAAAAAGACGCACTGAATCAACTGGTGCTGTTTTCATTAGACACAAAAGACCATAGAGCGCGGGAACGCCCAAGAAAATGGTGGGTTTATGATGTAAACCTTCAAGAATATTTCTGCGCTCAATTTTAGGGACCAAAATAATGGTTATTCCATAAAAAATACTTGCCCACACACAGGTGTTTTGAGCAAAACTATGAAACAATGGTAATACTCCAAAAATGCGCTCATCTTCTGGTTTTCCTAATAAAGAAGCAATTTGCAACACATTCGTTATAATGTTTTTTGAGCTCAACATTACACCCTTAGGCAATCCTGTTGTGCCCGAAGTATACAACAATGCCGCCAGTTCTTCTGGTTGCAAATCTACAATAGTATCTTCTATTTCGACTGATTCATCTGCATCATCCATATCAATCTCGGTAACAATCGGAGGCAGGTTCTCACCTGTTTTTCCAAATAGTTCAATGCGATCAGAAGAGGTCATGATGATTGCTGGTTGAGCATCAGCAATAATATGCGCAAGCTCTTTTTCTTTTAAAAATGTGTTGACCGGAGCAACAATGACCCCTGCTTGCCATAATGCAAAATAAGCAATATAAAACTGAGGCGAATTTTCAAAGCATATGATGCCCTTATCTCGGGGCTTTAACCCATACTGCTCAACAATTTTTTTGCTCAATGCGCTTGCCAAGGCATACAATTTTTTGTACGTAATAGTTTTATTTTCATGAATAAGAGCAATGGTATCACCATGCATTTGTGTTGCGCGCAATAATAATCTACCGGCAAACATAAGTTTGCCATCACGCAATACTGTTTTATACATTTCACCGAATGCATACTGTTCTTTTTCTTGTACGGATTGCTTCATTGTCATATTTTTATTCTTCTATTTTAATAACTTGTACCGGACACTTTGCTGCCGCATTTCTAATACAGCTCTCAAACTTCTTAAAGTCTACCCCTTCTTGTACTTGTGAGGTAACAATAACCTTAAACACTTCAGGAGCCAAATATTCGCATGATCCGCAACTAATGCATCCTGGTTCAACTTTTACATTTTGCATACATAACCTAAAGACATTTATACTGTATATAACTATACTTTATCATTAATAATCTAGCCTATTTTAAGTAAAAAGGTAACCCATGCCTCAATTAAAACGCGGTATCTTGATCGCCATTGAAGGAATTGATGGATCAGGAAAATCAACCCTAGCCAAAAATATATCTTCTTCATTAGAGCAACAAGGATTCAATACAACGCTCACAAGAGAACCTGGCCACTCTCAACTGGGCAAAGAAATTCGCGAGCTTGTACAAGCCCAAAATATGCCGATTTCGCCACGCGCTCAATACTTGCTCTTTGCCGCAGACAGAGCACAGCATTTTACTGAACTGGTTATTCCTGCGCTTGAGCACAATACAATTATTATCTCCGACCGCATGGCCGATTCATCACTCGCATACCAGGGATATGGTAATGGATTGGATCTAGAAATGATCAAAACTATTAATGCGTGGTCAATGAATAAGATCGCTCCAGACCTTACTGTTTTTGTACGCATTCCGGTTGAAATTGCTCTTGAGCGTTGTGGTAAACGGGGCGCATTATCCGCATACGAAAAACAAAGTTTTTTGCAAAAAGTTGCTGATGGTTTTGAAGAGCTTTATAAAAATCGCACTGATGTTATCATAGTAGATGGAACTGATTCACCAGAATCACTATGCAATAATGTTTGCAATGCAATTCAACAATGGCTAGAAATAAAAAATAGTTGATCATAAAAAAGGATTTCTTAATGAACACAAAACACCTGTTATTATTTATCATTTGGTCTACATCAATACTTACAACCCATAGCATGGACAACAAGCAACTTACGCGAGGTATTTTAATTGCCATGGAAGGAATTGATGGGGCAGGCAAATCAACACTCGCCCAAACAGTACACGCAACACTTGCTGAACATGGCTTTGACACACTGCTTACCAAAGAACCAGGTGACACTGAACTTGGAAAAGAAATTCGCGCCCTTATACAAACGCAAACCATGCCAATTTCACCAAAAGCTCAATTCTTGCTATTTGCTGCAGACCGCGCTCAACATTTT
>Ga0105240_10004467_pt1 | contig 21306 bp, 19 predicted proteins | sample KBSC54metaG_FD_80426 | JGI IMG/M metagenome (GOLD analysis project Ga0105240, IMG submission 80426) | Corn rhizosphere microbial communities from Kellogg Biological Station, Michigan, USA - KBS C5-4 metaG | ecosystem: Host-associated > Plants > Roots > Rhizosphere > Soil | place: Michigan, USA... | reverse complement strand
GATTATCGGGCTGATGCTGCCTTATTCGATGCTACCAATCTGAAATTGGACTATAAGTCCGCAAGTGACCGCTATGACCGTGGCCACAATATGGACGCTGCTGATAACTCTTGTAACCTCGCCCAAATGCATGAATCCTTTTATTTTTCCAACATGACCCCGCAAACCAAGCATTTGAATGAACAAACCTGGCGATACCTTGAAGATCATACTAGGCAATTAGCGAAGGTATTTGGCAAGGTGGAGGTATGGTGCGGGAGCTACGGCAAAAAAGAAATGATGGGCAGAGTCACGGTTCCGGCATTTTGTTGGAAGATACTCAAATACAACGGCACAGTCGAAGCGTATGTCTTTCCTAATACAGTCTCCGTGAATTCAGGTCCCTATACCGACTATAAAAGGTCAATAAGTAGTATTCGCAATGCATCCCATTTATCGTTACCCGATGCCCCTAACTTTTAAGATATGAAAAAAGCGATACTGATATTGACAATGTTTCTTAGCGTTCAGCTCAGCAATGCAGCAACGCCATTAAAACACTATGCTACCGTCAAAGCTGATTCGGTGTATATCTGTCAAAGCAAATCTGCGTATGCATATCACAGCTATCAATGCAGTGGACTGTCTCGTTGCAAACATGGTATTGCAAAAGTGAGTAAGGCAGAGGCGGTAAAAATGGGCTATAAGCCATGTAAAATTTGCTATAGATAAGCGAGCCGTTAAAAGACGGCGGAGAGAAACGAAGCCGTCTGCGAGCTGAGCAAACGGTCCATACAGGAGGAGCGCAGCGAATGGATGGTATGTCTTACACGAACAAATCATTTCAGGGTGTAATAAGGTGTACGAGGATTAGGCTGGGGTTATTGCACGCGAAATCATTTGTGAAGCCGTTTGCGAAAGAGCAGGCGAGCCTAACAAGATGAGCGGTTGGCTTGGCCAATATTGAGCGTTGCAAGCTGTACCTGGTCGGCAGACCAAGTATAAGCGTAGCATAAGCGAAAGGTTGGCTGAGACAGAGAAAGCGAATATGGAGCAACGTCATTTGCTGAATCAAAGCCAATGACAGATCGCGATAGCGGTGAAGTTTAATGTGGCGGAGCCTCTTTAAACGTAATAACATCTGGCATTGTGCTTTGACAGCATTTCAGTTGCGGAATACCTTATTTCCTAACGTAGTAACAGATCAATATGTCGAGTGATACCCAGCTTACAAATAAACTTATCATTTTACGCCATGCTCGAATACTGGTATCAAAAAGCAATTCATTTACATTCGTTTTGGCAAGAATTTTAATTCCATCTAGAAAACGTAGTTATTTTTACTGCTGGTATTCATATTTGCGATGGGTAGATGATATTGCTGATTTAGGTTCCTCGTCGCACAAAGAAAAATCAGCTTTTATTGCAAAGCAAATTCAAGCGATTAAAGAGATTTATAGGAATAACACTAGTCATGAGTTTATTTCAAGGGTTACTCCTCAAATCGTTGAATTAATAGAATACGATTTAAATAACGGAAATATACTTGAACAGTATATTATTAATATGCTCGAATGCATTCGTTTTGACGTAAACAGAGCCGGGAACGGGTTAACTACATCGCTTCGTTTGAATTACTATTTTAAGCAAGAAGTGTTGGCCTACTTAAATGCTTTCCAATATTTCGCTTGCCCCATCAAGTATTTTTTTAAAGTCAATGAGTCACCGGAAGGCTTAGCTGGGAAAATAACACATATTTTACGAGATTTCATCAAAGATATTGAGGAGAACATTTACAATATCTCCATTGACGACTACGAAAGCATTGCATTAGATAGATCTAATGCAGAAGAACTAATTAAATCAAACCCATTCATTTACTGGGTTAAGAAAAAAGTCTCAGAAGCTGAAGCAAACTTTAGACTTGGGTTAAATAACTTAAAAGACCACCCTAATTTGAAATACAAGATACTAGTAGTTATCCTTTGTTTTAAATATAAATTATACTTAAATAAAATAAAAAAGGATCATTTTAATCTTAGAAAGGTATATGAATTATCTAAGATGGAAATAATTATCAGAATCCCATTTTTATTTATTGACTTAACGAAAATGTCTTTCGATCATGTTTCCAAGTTCCGTAAGAGAAAAACCATACCATCAAATGCGAACTGAAATTGCACTCCTAAGTCCCTTAGAGAAAGCAAATTATTATACCACCTTATTTTTTCTTGCAATAATATATACAGTTTACTTTTTAATCTTTCTCTTTCCTTTTATACTCCAATATAAACGTTTTTCAAAAAAAATAAAATTTAAAAAAAGATTTTTAGGCGGGTGTATCCTGGGGTTTTTTGTAAGTAAGTTTATAACACATAAATCTCGTGCTAATTCTTTTTATTCAAATTTAAAGAACGGCATCATATATGGGTATTGGGGAGTTACAATCATAGGCTTGGATTATATTCAGGATTCTGGCTTACTGAATGAAATTGAAACAAGAGAAAATATAAATACTTGTTTAAAAATACTCAATGCTCATTTATTGGCTACTACGACAACCGATAGGCTAGAGGTTCTTGCATCACAGAAATTATGCTACTTGCTTTCTAAGTCGACTATTAAAAAGAGTAGTTCACAAAAAGAATTTTTTCTAAAGGCAACTCAACAACTATTAGAAGGTCAGTATAACAGCCTTAAACAAAAAATTCTCGACCCTAATATGGATTTTAACTGGTACGTGTCAATGATTGTAGATCAAAAAACTTTAAATTTCTTCTTGGCTCCAATACATCTATATCAAGATTGTCCAGTCTCATACCAAAACTACAACAAGCTTTATTCTGCATTTCTTAGTTTAAATAATTGTTATAGACATTGGCAATTAATTGATGATGTGGCAGACGTAGAAAAGGACGCGTCTGACTCCTTAATTACCGCGCCAGGTTATATATTGTTATCTCAAGGAAAAATCGCCTTAAAAATAAAAAACCTTTACATATCAAATTCCCATCCAGAAATTTTAATTAGGAACGAAATAAAGGATAGTAAACTGTTTTGCTCGTTTGATCTCGATGGCCAGATAAATCACGAAGTAAACGTTTCATATTCCTTAAATGACGCAATCAAATGTTGTATAGGAAACTGCGTCGACGATTTTAATATGGAATTAGGAGCATTGATCGATAGCCGAATAGCGTTGAAAAATAACTTCGAGGAGAGCTTCCAAAAAAATGACACAAATGGTGTATTACAAGCAATCTATTTAGGTAAATGTTGCGAGCGCATTTTGGATCAAACACATCATAAAGAGGCGATAAAGCATTTAAAGACTTTATTATCGTCAGAACATTACAGTCTATCTGCAGCTATGTATACATTAAACATGATGATTAATAATTGTTTTTTAAAAGCAGTTACGATAACAAATAGTCACAATTCTTTATACCAATAGGTTATTCACATGAACCTGGAAAGCCGCTGTTTATTCCGAGTTAATTTTTTAAAACTATTCATTCAGTTGTTTGATACAATACCTCAGCTGATGAAATTCAATCTTAATTTTTCAAAGTTCAAAAAAACACTGAATTTGTCATATTACAAGAACGATGAATTAAAACGGCTTAATTTAAGAAAATACTACGTTCTTGGAAGCGTAACAGGGTTTCTTATTACCCGCTCGATACATGGACAGCGCTCTAAGGCGACTGTTTACGCCCAGCTTATATCTAACTGGGCCATCTTACTTATTATACTTGATGCAGCTTGTGACAACAGAGAAGACTTGACGAACCAAGAAAAAATTTATTTAAATATTTCAAGCGCAAAAAAGATCTTTTCCATTTTATCAGGTAGCGATATTGGTATTTCTCTACTTTTCCGCAATAGGTTCCACGAATGGGTACTTTTACATGAAACTGCGGTTTCAGAAAATACTCGCCCTTCTAAAAGTATTGAAAATGATATTTTAACAGCCTCTTCTCAATTTGCTATTTCGTTAAAAAAATGTTTGACTCTCGTTTTGGATATTAAAATCAGAAAAAAAAATTCCCAAATCATTATTGAATCTCTAAGGTCGCTTATGCAGGCTCAAATAGATAGTTTGAATCAAACAAGTTTTTCTGCAAACGATAATTGGAAGTGGTATGCCAATAATGTATTATTTAAGAAATTCGATGGAATATTCGAATCGATACTTTGGGCAGTCCCAACAAACGATACGGAGACTTTAAGGATATCTGGTCTTTTGGAAGGAATGAAAACAATCGGAAAGATTTTTGCCCATAGACAGATTTTGGATGATTTGGTTGATTACAAAAATGATATACGAGCCGGAATTCTTGCAACGCCAGCTTATATCTTAATTGACTTTGATTTAGGAATAAACAATCACATGTTTCCCGGCCTTTATGATATGATCAAAAGATCATGTTACATCTCCGGTTCATTTACTAACGCATGGAATAAAAAGGATACTAATTTATGCCACACGTTGATGTTAAATTCAGGAATCTTCGATTTTTTCATAAAGATGATTGAAGATAGAAAAAGCCACCAACCGATCATCAAGCGCTTAAACCAACTTACCAGTGAATACCCTATGCTAGAAGTACCATTATGCTTTTATTACAATAGGCTGAACAAAACTTACAATCGCTTGAAAAAACAGGTAGCGACTTTCTAAATCGCAGCTAGTAAAATCCCATATATTAAACATTCTACAAATCCTTCTATAAGAAAATATAATAGTGTGGTTATATGGATTGTTGTTAAAATGTATAGTGAGAAAATAGGGATACCGGCGATCAAAATAAACAGAATCAAACCAAAAAGAAATGCTCTAGCAAAATGACTTGACTCATTTATTTTAGAATATTGATCAAATAGTAAAACAATAATATAGCAAATAGTAAAATTAATTATCACAAGTTTCAACAACCATAGGAAAGACATAGATTTAGAAAGTGGTGTCCACTTCCAAAATGACGAATTTTCACTTAAGAATATCCAGTAAAATCTTTTGTAACTAAAATACGGGAATACGAGACTGGCAAATTCCAGTATAACGGCTCTAAATATAGTTTTTCTTGAAAACGCTGTAATATGTCTATATTATCACTTTATTAGTATAACTCAAAATTAATGTGTAAAAACATAAAGCTTACCATAAACCGGGCGTTTTAAACGAATACCTTGGTATCCTCTTTTAACTAATATTTCGCTTAAAATTTCCATTACACATAAATGGCTTACGATCAAAATATTTGGAGGGGGGTTAGTTAAAATCTGAGATAGGAAGCCTTCAATTCTGTCATATAGGACTTTTTTTCTGTCAGATTGGCTCTGATGATTTGTCAAATATAATACCCTTAATAAAAACAGCCACAAAACTGCTGGAAGCCTGATATCAGCAGCAAAAATTGGACACGGTGTGGGTTCTTTCAAAGCTTCGTATATGAAAATTTTTTCGTGATATATCACTTTGGCTGTGGCCAAAGCTCGATTCAACGGACTGCTTAAACATATATCCCAGTCGGAAAGATCCAGCTTTTTTTTGCTCAATATAGGCGCTTTTTCATAGCTTCTAAGCCATGCTAACATTTCAGACTGCAAAACAAAGCCTTTTGGCAATTTTTTATCAACGGGGAAATGCCTAATTATTCCGATTGTTGATTTTGAATTACCCATTAGAATATGTGTTTAGTTTAATTAAATCTTATTTGTTTTAACATTTTAAAACATAGGATTGTAAACAATCAATTTAACAAAATCTAATTAAAATACCGTGAAAACACGGGTTGCAGTAACAAATAAAAACACACATTTTTGCTATTTACCAGTTATCATCCAACGTTTTATCACATATTAATAACTTTAACATTGAATTGGGCTACTACAAGCGATATTTGCAAGACTATTGTAAATGAAATGAAGGCTTGGCGACATAGATCAGTATTAAAATTAATTGAAGAATCCCAAAACAGTGATCCGATAGACGAAATCCGAAATAGGGCCAGGAATCTGGTATTAAAAGCGCTTGAAAAAGGGTGGGCCGGACCGCCTTTTAATGCTACACAGTTATCCACGCTTTTAGGAATTGATATTCTGCCTAATGATAGCGTCCTGGACGCTAGACTTATTTCAAAAGGTGGGCAAAAAACAGTGATTGAATACAATCCCTTTCAGAAACCCACAAGAATAAATTTTTCGGTTGCTCATGAAATTGCTCATACTTTTTTCTCCGATTTCAAAGATGAAATTAGAAATCGCGAAGAAAAGCCGACAGAAAATAGAGAATTGGAACAGTTATGTAACATTGGCGCATCTGAAATTCAGCTTCCCTACGCCGTTTTTTCCAGTGATGCAAACAGCATCGGAGAAATAACAATCGAAAACTTGATTGCGCTTGCGACCAAGTATAAAGCCTCGCTGGAATCTGTGTTCATCCGCTTCGTCGAAGTAATAAATCAACCGTGTGCAATCATGATTTGCACATTTAAAGACAATAAGATAATCATCGACTACAGTAATTCTTCCCGTTCATTTAGTGAAGAAATCCCCAAAAACTTCGTGATTCCGAAAGACTCCAAAGCCTATGAATGCTCGGCGCCTGGATGGTCTGCAAGAGAAACGGTACAGTGGGAGTTTTTGAACCAAAAATATGACGTTTATTGCATCGGCATCTCACCCCTCCGCCGAGACAACCAGCCTCGGGTGGGGATACTAATGGTACATAAGCTAAATAGCGTTTCGTTGCAGGATAAAAAAATAAAAATAGAGTTCGGTGACGCGACTAAACCTCGGGGAAATGGGATTAAAGTGATAGCACAAGTAGTAAACACGAGTGGCGGATTAGGACTAGGTTTTGGCAAATCATTAGCTAAAAACTTTCCCGTAGTAAAATCACTGCTTCAACAATGGCATGACGATAAGAGTCGTTTTCAACTTGGATCTTCTCAGTTAGTTAAAGTTTCCGAAGACTTATATATATTTCAAATGCTGGCTCAAAAAGGGCTGTTTGAAAAAAACGGCGAAATACCTTTAAAGTATTCTCATTTAAGAGCCTGTTTGATCAGTTTGCATGATGCTTGCTTAAAATTAAATGCTAGTGTGCACATGCCGATGATTGGAGCCGGCCAAGCTAAGGGTGACTGGAATGTGATTCAAGGAATTATTTTCGATGAGTTGGTAAATAAAGATATTGATGTGAATATTTATGTTTTTCCGGGAAAGGTACCGGTTATAAAAAATAAATCAAGCCTAACCTTATTTGATGAACAATCTACATGGCGCAAAGAAAAATAATCCTTCTTCTAAGTGGAGAGATTGCCTCTGGGAAATCCACTTTATCAAAGCAATTAGATGAAAAGTTCGGTTTTAAAGTTTTAAAAACCCGTGAAGTTTTAAGAGAGCTTGCCATAAAAAAACTGGCTGGGAAAACGCCGGATAGGGATTTTTTGCAGAAGTACGGTGAGGAGTTGGATAAAACCGGGGACGGTAAATGGGTGTTGGAAGCCTTCAAAGGAGCTTTTTCAGCTGTAACAAATGAAGGCAATTTATATTTAGTTGACTCGGTAAGAATTGCTAAACAAATTGAACATTTCAGAGCTGCGTATAGCTATTCAGTTTATCATATTCATCTTGTTGCATCTCCTAAAAGTTTGGAATCGAGATTTTTACATCGCGATGAGTTCAATTTGGCGAATGAGACCGAGGCTAAACAAAAATATTATAAAGCCAAAAGTGACTATACCGAGTCTCGTGTACCACAATTGAAAGAGGATGCCGATCTTGTAATCGACACGGACTTATGTACTAAAGACGATGTGTTAGTCCGGGTTGCAAGCTTTTTTAAACTGTTGGCACCAACCAACAATCATTTAGTTGATGTTATCGTCGGCGGCCAATTCGGTTCAGAGGGAAAAGGACAAATAGCAGCACACATTGCACCTGAATACGATTGTTTAATTCGGGTGGGGGGACCCAATGCCGGTCACACGGTTTTTGAGGAACCAGAAAAACACGTGTTTCACTTACTGCCTTCCGGGTCATACAGGAATCAAAATGCAAAAATAATACTAGGCCCCGGCACGGTGATCAACATCGATAAACTGCTCGAAGAAATTGTCAAGTACAAAATAGAGGATGAGTTTCTTCGTAGGGTAACCATTGATGAAAACGCAATAGTCATCCAAAAAAGCGATATTACTAAAGAGCAAAAAATAAAGAAAACTATAGGTTCTACCGGCCAAGGAGTCGGGTATGCAACCGCCAACAACATATTGGCAAGATTAAAAGCTGACGACAAACACAAAGCAAAGCATCATCCAAAGTTAAAGGCGTATATTGGCAATACCCAGGAAGTCTTAGAGCAAATGTATAAGGCCGACAAAAGAATATTACTAGAGGGCACTCAAGGAACAGGATTGAGCTTATATCATGGGTTATATCCGCATGTCACTTCCAGGGATACAACCGTTTCCGGGTGCCTATCCGAAGCCGGAATCTCGCCAAAAAGAGTGAAAAATATTGTTATGGTTACCCGAACATATCCCATTCGTGTAGGTGGGACCTCTGGACCATTTAATAGTGTCGAAATTGATTTTGACATCATTGCAAAACGCGCTGGTTTGAATGGAGAAGAGCTAAAAGCAAAAGAAAAGACAACAACGACGCACATCGACAGAAGAGTAGCAGAATTCAGCTGGACAATGTTTCGCAAAGCATGTGAGCTAAACTCGCCAACAGATATTGCATTGACTTTTGCCGATTATTTTTCAACAAAAAACAAAACTGCCCGCGGATACGACAAACTGACAACTGAGACACGACAATTCATTGAAGAACTCGAAAGATGCTCAGGTGTTAAAGTTTCGTTAATTGGAATCGGATTCGATTATAGGGCAATCATTGACAGACGAAATTGGTAATAAATGGATATAAATAGTTTTATTGCACTGCGACCTTACCTTTATCATTTGACTGATAGAAATAATCTGCCGTTGATTCTAGAATATGGCAAACTATTTAGCACAAAAAGGATAATCGAATTGTCAGGCAATCCCGAGTATGACTATATAAATACTGCAAGACGTTCTGATCATCAAAAAATTGTTATCGGTGATCAAGTTTTTTCAATCCGCGATCAAAAACCTATTTCCGAAAAGAATCTTCAAAAATGCTTAACGAATGGTTGGGATTGTGCCACATTCTACGATCATCTAAACGATAGGGTCTTTATGTGGTCGAAACCAGAATATTTAAATAATCACTACAATACGTACAGTCATGAAAATCCCATCATTTTGCGATTTAGCACAAGCTTACTTTTAGAGGCGAACCCGCATGTCAAATTTTGTCGCTTAAACTCTGGCGCTACGAGGTCATCATCTCATCATAATGGGGCCCCACCACCTAGAGGTATCGAAACTTTTCAATCTGCCGATAGCTTTCATTATCTTCCGAGTCAGGTGAAAGAAGTTACTTTTGAAGACGAATGCATTTTGCCACCAGAAATTTGCATATCTGATTCACCTTATGGCATTTACGGCCTTCTAACCAGCTAATTTTCAGTTCAATGAAGGATTTATTAGGTAAAGAATGGCTAGATGATTTTTTTGCCCCGGTTGATAATCATATTTTAAACCGAAGAGAGTCACAATCTATTGAGTTTAAAAGCGAATTCGATTGGTTAAATAAAGATAAGCAAGCAGCTTACCTCAAATCCCTCGTATCGTTTGCCAATAATAAAGGAGGCTACCTAATATTCGGCATTGGAAAAAATCCACATACTATTGAGGGCTGTGATGGGTTTGAAAATGTGGATATTGCGGCGATCACTGATGCCATTTTGAAATATTTTCATTGCGAAATAGTGATTCAAAAATCTAGTATTGGATTTTCAAGTAAACTTGTTGGAATTCTCGCTGTTAACGAATGTGCTAATAAACCTATAATATGTATCAAGAATTACAACAATCACAAAGGCGAAACAATTTTAAGGGAGTCAGCTATTTATTATAGATATCCTGGAAGGTCCTCTGAGATAAAGTCAGGAGACCTCATTAATTTAATTAATGGCGTTAAGGACAACATTAATCAAAGATGGATGAGTTCCCTCTCAAAAATTGCTGATCAAGGCATTGATAAAATCGGAATATTAGACACCCAATCGGGGCTTTTAAAAATCAATGACTCTAAATTTATAGTGGATGAAAGTTTATTAAATAATCTAAAAGTCGTTGATAAATATTCTGAGAAAATTGATGGTGAGCCTGCATTAAGAATAATTGGTGAAATTGGTGAAGCCGTCAGAATAATAAATAGAAACAAGACGATTGAAGAATTTGAGGTGATACAAGAGTTTTTGGAAAGAAAAAAGAACTTTGAATACAACTCGATTCTAGACAGAATACCAAATTTCTCCTCGTTCGTATATCCATTTTTTTATTTTATACAGTCCGTCGACAAATCTGCAGACACCTATCGAAGCTATTTGCTTAACAAGCCTAAATATTCATCAAGCACACCATTTATCCAAAAAATGTTAGATGGACATGACGGTTGGTTATTGAAACGTAAGGAACAGGCTCCTTTATCTTCAAATAGAGAAAAAGGACGAAAAAGAACTTTATATTATTTATTGTTAAAAGAGACTACTGAACTAAGTCCGCCAGAAGATGACATCATTGCTTTCTGTGAAGCTTTTTTACATGTCGACAAGGAAAATTTTAATCTTACCTTTCTAAGAGCCGAGTTATATAAGATTTTTTTAAACTATTATAAAAACTCAAAATTTTGTAAATCCATTCGCGAAGCATGTTGTGCAATTGATCTTATAGAATTTAATTGAACTCGGTAGCCTATACATATGCACTAAAAGGTCTCGATGTAGTTCCATCGATGAGCAACTTCAAATAAATATTAAACTGGGGTAGATTGACAAAGTCGTCGCGCGTTATTGTTGGATAAAATTCTTCCCCCATAATTTGGGCGTCGGTTGCTCCTAATCGAAAACAAATTGTTGTCCCGACATTCCCCATTATAGAATTGGATACATCACCAGGTAGTTGTTCAAGGTACTGATGCGTTAAAAATAACCCAACTTTATATTTTCGAACTTCTGAGAGCATTGTTATGAAAGAGGAAGTAATAAATGAATGGCATTCATCAATAAATACCATAAATGGCTCCCTATCCTGTGTGGCCAAGCTTGCTCTTCGCAATGCAGCAGTTTGAATACTCGTAGTTAATAAACTCCCTAAGATTTGTGAAATATTCTCACCTATAATTCCTTTGCTTAAATTACAAATAAGAATTTTGCCACTATCCATTATTTCTTGAACTGAAATACCCTCTTGCTGCTCTACAATACCTTTTAGAGTAGCGTTAACATTGAACATTCCCGCCTTATTTAGAATTGGAGCAATGGCTTCATTCCTAAACGAATTAGTATACCCTTCGAACTCACTATACCAGAATGAAAGAATTGAATCATTTTCTACAAAGTGCAACACTATGTTGCGGAATGCCTTATCAAGCAATAGCGGCTTTATATCTAACAATGTGGCGGTTGGGTATTCTAAAAGCGTAAGAATACAGTAATGCAATATGTATTCCAGTCGAGGGCCCCAGTTGTCCAACCAAATCTTTTTGAATGCTAAAACGATATTAGAAGCTACCAGATGCCTTTGTTCTGGAGGTACACCATGTAGCGGGTTAAAGCCTGTAGGTTGGGCGAGGTTTGTAGCGTCAAAGTATATTATATCCTTTTTTCGATGCTCTGGAATGTTCTGTAGCAGTTTTAGACATGCATCCCCATGAGGTTCAATCAAACACACCCCATATCCTTTATAAACATCATCTATGGCCATATTAAGCAATAAAGTAGTCTTGCCTGTTCCTGTCTTTCCCAAGGCATAGATATGAGAAAAGCGATCTTGAAGCCTTATTCCAAAAAGCTGATGCTTGTTCCTGAAGTTAGTATAGCCGATAGGGGTGAAAGGTTTTGAATGGTCATAGTCATTATTCATAATGCCTATTCATCCTATGCAAAAGCTTCAGTGATTGATAGTCAGGGCAAATAGTTATCTGGGATAAATTGCCCTGACTTTTTTATTCCTTACACACTGCCATACTTACCCTATACAAGATTATGGTTTGTGCTATGATGGAACCGCTAGACAATAGACAGAATAACGTCCCCAAAGCGGAGCAATCCTGTCTATTGTCTAGCAACAATGGCGTTAGTGATTGCTCCGCTTTGGGCGTTTCAGAGCAGGGGCCACCTATCGAAATATTACTAGACCAATTAGCAGAAATACTGGTAGAGGCATATTTTTATGAAATACGAAATACCAAATGATCCTACTGCAAAGGCGGTTATTTACTGCCGTGTTTCGACGAAAGAACAAGTAAATGAAGGTAATAGTCTTGTGTCACAAGAGCGTATTTGCCGCGAATATGCGGAAAAAGAGGGTTATACAGTTTCGAGAATATATATTGAAAAAGGAGAAAGCGCCAAAACAGCCGAAAGAACAGAATTGCAGAATATGCTTGCCTTTTGCGCTGATAAGCAGAATATGGTTCAAGCAGTTATTGCATATAAGGTGGATCGTATCAGTCGAAACATTGCCGATTACAGCTACATAAAAGTCAAGCTAAAGAAGAACAATATAGCTATCAAATCAGTCACGGAATACTTTGAAGATACACCAGCCGGGCGCTTCATGGAAAACATCATTGCTAATGTAAGCCAGTTTGACAATGAAGTCCGGGCAGAACGGTCTATAGGAGGGATGAAAGAAGCAACCCAGGAGGGCCGTTATGTGTGGAAAGCCCCTTTAGGATATGAAAATAAGAAAGTAGATAACAAATCTACCATAACGCCTAATAACCTGGCCCCACTTATCAAAGATACTTTTGAATTGGTTGCCAAGGGCCATTATTCTACGGAAGTAATCCGGCATATGATGCAATCAAAAGGGCTATGCGATAAATATGGGAACTGCGTCACCCGTTCCTACTTCTATAGACTGTTAAAAAATTCTTTGTATAAGGGTGTTATACGAAAGTTTGGTATGAACTATCAGGGAACATACCAGGCGATAATAAGTGAGGATTTATTTGAGCGGGTCCAAAACGTGCTGAGAGGTAGAAAAAACCAAACAAAGCAATACCTTCGAGAGAATCCTGACTTCCCTCTCAGACGTTTTGTTTTTGATATTCAAGGCACACCACTGACCGGCTATTGGGCCAAGGGCAAACAAAAAAAATATCCATACTATTCATTCAGTAAGCCAAAAACAACTGTCAGAAAAGAACACATCGAAAAAAGATTTTTGAACTATTTCTCAAAGTGTTCACTTAAGACTGAGCATCTCGTTTCCCTCCGAAATTCTCTAAAGGAGCATTTTGAAAAACATTTAAAAAACGATCTAGTGGCTAATGACGCTATTGAACAACGAATTGATGAGCTGAATAAGCAGATCGACGTATTGATTGCGCTGCATTCTCAAGGGAATCTAAGTGAAGGTGTTTTTAATGCTAGAGTAAAGAAATATGAGGCGGAACTAGACGAATTGAACTCCTTATCAAATACAAATAGTAAAAGCGGTATCAACATGGATGGGTTACTACGATTCGTAAATGGTTTCCTCTTAGCTCCGCATATTGTTTGGCAAAAAAGCCCCATAGAGATAAAGCGTAAAATACAAGTGTTCGTATTTCCTCAAGGTATTGTTTTTAATGGCGTAAACTTTCGAACACCTAAAATATGCAGTATTTTCCAAGTAAAACAACTGATAGCTGGGTCGTTAGACCCTAGAGTCGCCTTAGAGGTCAGTACTAAAAACAATATCTTGGAAACTAATTTGCCTCCCTCTGACCTTCAAGCTTTGAACAGTAAAGCATTTTGGGACAGAGTTATCAATGATCTCTTGAAGATAAAGGAGATTATGGAAAATAAGCCGAAAGAGAAGACGGTTTCAGCACGAGAGTTGGTGGCAGAGCCGTATTGGTGGATGGATAACTAGCAGCTCTGGGGTATGATGCTTCCCTATGACATCAAAATACCCCAACAATCTTAGGAAGTATCGTATTAAAAGAAAGCTCACCCAGCAGGACGTGATTGCAGCACTGGGTCACAAGACGGCCAGCCGGTTGTCTGCCTGGGAGCAGGGCCTTGCCGTTCCCTCTTTAGACCATCTCCTTACTCTCGCTCATCTGTACAGAGTACGAGTGGAAGATCTGTATGGACCGTATAAGCGGAAGCTTGACTATGCGCGGAAGAAGCGCAGAGTAGAGCAGGTAGGGGTATCATTTACCCCCTCTATTGAACAGGAGGAAAAGACGACGGAGCAGTTGATTGATGAACTGGCCCAGATGCTGGTGGAGGCCTATTTTTATGAGAAAAGACAGGTTAAGAACAAATCAACAAACGACTGTTATGCCTCAAAATAGGCATTAAATTCTTTGATGATTTCTTTTAACTCGGCTTCGTTTTCAGGCTTCAATTCACCACTTTCAGTAAATAAACCATTAATCCCTTTCTCCTTCTTATCGCGAATGTCATCAGTTGAAATCCATTTAATTAAAGACTTGGGAAACACCTTTTCAGCCTCTGCAATTAACTTCTTTTCCTTTCCATCGAAAATAGCTCCTGCTCTCAATCCTAAATCTTCTGACATTTGCAAAAGTGTTTGAATATTAGCCGCGCCACCTGATCCGTAACCAAAAATCTCAAAATTAATTTCGATTCCTTGTTCCTCTATGAAGCGTGTTATCAGACTCATATCTTCTAACCCTTCAACAAACACCATCTTTTCAGAAAAAAATATTTCTTTAGCAACCGTATCCAATAATTGCGGTTTTCTCCAATCATCAGTGTATTTCAACAAATCTTTTTTTACCTCGGCAGAAAGCGTACCTACTGTGCATTTTTTGTCACCTACTTTATTAAGTCGATTAATTTCAGCACCATTTTCAACGTCTTTCCAGTTGATAAAAATTGGTGAATGTGTGGTCAACAATATCTGTTTGTTTTTTGAGTATTCTCGAAGGACCTTTGACAGTGCCTTTTGAGCCTGGGGATGCAATGATAGCTCTGGTTCATCAACTACCAAGATTTCCGAATCTTCCCCTGTTACCAAGGCGGCGGCAATTTTAAACAAACTTATTACACCATCACCAAATAATTCTGAACTGTGTTCATCATTGTTACCAGTTACATATCGAATATAGTTTTGCCCTCTAGACAGTTCGATATTCCAGCTATTGAAATGTGGGATTAACATTTTTAATATCGCATCGAATTTTTCTTTGACAGCAGCTTCTTGAGCTATGTTTATCATTCGGCGACCAAATACACCATCAGAGCCAGATTTAGTAATTGTAAAAGAAGTGTCCCTATTTTGAGCATGGTTAAATTGATCAGTAGAAAAATATGTCTCAAAGTACCTACGTGAACTAATAAGAAAAAAATCTGTCTTCCCTGGATATAGTTCGGCATTTCCAAGAATACCAATGGAACTTTTATTAGTTGAAACCGTCTTTATCTTATCGTCTGAATTTATTAGTTCGATAAGAACATCTTTATCAATATGGCGCTCCTCTTTATCAAACTGGGGAGGATTTCCAGTAAAGAATTTCTTTACTGCTTCGAGTACAGTAGTTTTTCCAGAATTGTTAGGTCCAACGATAACCGTTAAACCACTTCCGGCCTTTCCATTTGGAATTGCTACTATAATACTTTCAGGTTCGTAGAATCCTCTAAAATGTGAGATTCTGATGGATTTAAGTCTGGTCATATTGTTTAATTATCAACTAATATAAAACTAAAACAATACAAGCTGCGACTTCTCACATGCAGGAAGTCGTTAACATACGAAATACCTTTCAGATAAAAGATATTTACACAAGAGAGGCAAATTTGTTCTCTAGAACTACTAGTCGCCTCAGGAGTCAGTACTAAAAACAATATCTTCGAAACTAATTTGCCTCCCTCTGACCTAGAAGCTTTGCATAGTAAAGCATTTTGGGACAGAGTTATCAATGACCTCTTGAAAATAAAGGAGATTATGGAAGCAAAACCAGAAAAGAAGAAGGTCTCAGCAAGGGAGTTGGTGGTGGAGCCCTATTGGTGGATGGCAGAATAAAATATAAGTTACCTGACAGCCACTTGGCTAATAGGCAGCTTTTCCAGTACCTCCTTAACCAAACCAAATTCCTTTGCCTGCTCCACACTCAGGAACACTGTCTCTGCCATAGCTTTTTCAATTTCTTCTTTATCCTTCCCTGTTTCCCTACTGATCACCTCAACATGGCGATTCACCCGATCCTTCATCCATAGAAGGCTATCCTCGTGCTGGTGAAGAGAAGCTGTGTTGTTGTTTATAGTGTTAGTCCCTTCGTGTAGTACGAAAATGCATTCCTTAACCGCACTTCGCTTCGGGCTACTGACAAATATGATGTTTGCCGCTGAACCGATCTTATTGAACGCCACTATCTCAACTTCGAATGGCAATGCTTTGATATAGTGGTGTATCATCAAGGCCGACTCCACGTCACCACCCTCAGAAGAGAGAAACAGTTTTAACAGCTTGATTGGATTCTCATACACCCTGCCGTTTATCCAGGACACCAAATCTCTCACCGTATCGAGAGTTATATCTCCTATTATGCTGTACCAAATCTCAGTCACATATGTATGATACTCCTTACTAGCTGGCATGCAAATTGAGCGAATTATATCCGAAAGGAGGTATCATGAAAGCGCTAATTGTTGAATACGGAAAAGGAGGCCACGGTAGCGGAAATGCCGGTTCTGGAGGTCAATCCGGTGGCGGAGGCGGTTCTACTGGTGGTGGAACTGGCACGAGAGGAAGTTAATCTCTTGAAAAGAGCAGCATTAAAAAATGCTGCTCTTTTCCATATAGCCCCCCAACATGTAAATGACTATTGAGTTACACTTCTCACATGTAGGAATACCAAAAACTAAATTACGTTGTTGAGCAGAAGGAAAAGTCGATTGAGCAGGCTAGCAGATGAACTAGAGAAAATACTGGTGGAGGCATATTTTTATGAGAAAAGAATAGCTGAAAACTACTCATCAAAATTACCTCTCGCCCAATCTATTTCAGAATTCAACAACCAAAAATGTGACCTACAGCCGTCAACAATGACGGAAGGATATAGTGAAAGTTTTTTATTTTTAATCGTGAGCCTCCAGTTTGGATAACGGCTCCGCATCAAATTTACTTCAACACGCCTTCCACAATTGTCCGGACATTTAAACACAACCCATTTGTCAGTTGATTCAGATCCCACAATAAAGATCGTAGTTCCGGTATCATTAGGCACATCAGTAAGCGACTGCACGCGGACAATATCTTTATATTGTTTTGATGGTTTATTCCACCAAAGCAATTTTTTAATAAAGATAAATGGATTCATTGTTCGGGCCTCCATACTGTGTCTAAAAATTCAGCACTGTCGCCTCGTAGCTGATAAACAGGGTCTCCACAAAAGCACTCTGCTCTTGATGGTCTGCTATTTCTGTGAATATCATTGTCCTCAAATTTTACAATAATCTCATTGGTTTTACGATCTTCTCCCATGTACCCCGTCAATCGATGAAGAAATTCCGAGATTGCCAACGAAGCTACGTTGGTGGTAAAGGGAATTACCGACGGTGCTGTTGTATCTAATTCGTCGGCATAACCTTCTTTCTGTAGTTCAAATAATCGTTCTGGGTCAAGTTCAGCCAATGATTCTGCCTGTATTCGCTTTCCGTTGATTCGCCCTCGACAGAACAGGCAGGCATTGTCACCAAAGAGTGTTGTTACCCTACCCTCTATTGACCTGATTACTCCGTCTTCAGAATCAATCTTGACTCCCATATCAAATACTGGGATATGATAATACACTGATATACGATTTAATATTGACCGACCCCATTGATCGTCAGTACAGCCAAATATAATATCGCAATCTTTCAGCTTTTTCGCTGCAGATTGATAAGAAATTGGCTTATCATCAATGATGACAAGTGTACCAAGCCTTATTCTGTTTACATTGTTTTCTGCTATAACCACTTTCTCAACACCGTCGTCATCCACCGTTGATCCGTACACTCTGTTAACATTGGTCTGCTCAAAAGTCTGTCCATCAATTATAGTCATTGCACCCACCCCTAAGCGGGTAAGCTGCTCTATCACTGAAGAACCCGTACCTCCCGCACCAACGATACCGACATGTAATACCTGAAGGATTTTTTGAATATCCTCACCGAAGGCTCGTACTTGTCGGTCAAAAAAAATCGGCAATGGCGGCATTGCTGCGAGATCGGGAAAAAAGCGAAACTTACTACCAATAATTCGTATCATTGATATCAGCTGTATCGATCCGTCTTCTAACCAAACTCTGCATACAGGTTTGTCGGGACCAGACAACACTAAACTGGCATGAACACCATGAGTCTTGATTCGGTTGTATGCTGTTCGAAACAGTTTTCGTTCCTCGATATCATCCTGTGGTGAATGATTGACATACCCCTCGGGGTGGGAATGGATGAACATGAAAACATGCTTTGTCATATCAGCCTGCTTCATTGCCCTAAGAAAAGATCGATTTTTTATTTTGATATTCGTCGCCGTCTGCTCCTCGATATCCTCAGGTGCCACCCTTATAATTTCTCGCACCAATAATCGCGTTTCTTTCTCACTTACTGACATCCTACAAAGAGCATAGGCTCCGCGTTCTACTTCGCGGTCACTAAACAAGTACCCTACCAGGTCATCATATGTCTGCTCCTTAAATGTGAGGGTGTATCTCATTATTAAATGCCTTTTGCAATTTCTTGCTTCACTGCCGCAATGAAAGTTCTAATATTATCAATACCGCTTCTCCATACGTAGTGGCGAGACCATCGTTGCCATGACGCATCATTATGTTGTTCATGAACGTCCCCAGCTTTTGGCCAGTTACCATCAGCAAGCTTTACATCTGGTGAGGTCCAGAACATATCAAGCGGATTATCCGGATAACCGCTTACGACATTAATTAACAACGTAGCCGTATTCGGCTGATATGCGACGCCAAACTCGAATTGGTTGATAATTAAGTAGACACCTGAATTGTGAGACACAAGCTGATAATCATACCCCTTCTCATCGAGAAATTCTATATCGAGTTCAGGAAGCATAGACAGTATTAGGCTCCTGGGTTTAAGTTCTTTTGAGCGGTATAGAGGTGATCGCCATCCTTGAGATCTACTTCTTTACTGTCGTTTTCAATTGGCTCATCATCGCCTTTGCCTTTCACTTCAAGAAATAGATCATATGTTGCAGCATCAACTCCTCCCAATATATACAAAGCTGCACCAGTCGTTGGCGTAGGGCTCTTGCGCTCTTTTTTATCAATGTGGATTGATACTGTCTTTATTTTGTCTTCGTGGCCGCTATTTGCGTGTTCTTCGTTGCTCATATTTTAACTATTAATTACTCAATAAATTTACCAATAATATACATTCGAAGTATGTAATATTTAAGTAATATATTCCTCTTTAGTCTGACAAGCAAGAAAGCAGATAACTTTCCATATTTAGGAACTTCAAAAAAGCAGTTATGGGTATACTCCCCAAGATTCCTGCCCCAAGATGGCAGATTATTTGTCTAGAAGTAGTAATGAACTCGGAGTATCCAGAAAAAAGTCCACTATTTATTGAAAGACTATTTTGCCTGCCTCTGCCATCTCTCAGGGAGCAAAAAAATTTTAGACTCATGGCGTTTTCAACAGGCTAAAAAAGGGTGTTTTAACGAGAGAAAAAGGGTGTTTTAACGTGGCATAACACACTTTTAAAAGATTAACTTTAAACGTCACTTCTCTATACTTCAACCTTTTACGATTATATAAATGAGAAAAGTTGCTTTTGTTATAACTGGATTGATTTCGTCAATTATTATTATTTGCTGCAATAAAAAATCTCAACCTGCTTTTGATAATAAATTCTTTAAAGGAACCTGGACTTATAGAAGTCTAAATAATTATCCCATAGACACGCCTTTCTGCCATTTAGAATTTGCAACAGCCGTAATGAAATTTGATTCAATTTCAAATGATTCAATTTTTGGAATTCTTGATATGGGCGAAGGATCGGCACTTAACCTAAAAGGAAAAATCAATCTGTGCGACACTGTGTATAGTTTTTATATCCGAGGAATTGGTGTACCAAACTCAAGCACAGACAATTGGGAGTATGATTATCAAGGCTACGTAATACCCAAATGGAAAAACGGAATAAATCAAGTAGATGCATGTGTTGGATCGGTTATAAGGGCTAAACCACACGGTAGTTCAAAAGCTGGAAAAACAGCTTCTTTTTACATAACAAAAAAACAACCCTAATGATATGAAAAAAGTGTCAGTATCTGCTATAATTGCGTTAGCTATTATAGTAATTAACGCCTGCGGGCCCGATAAAAAATCATCGACAGCGAGCAACAATGACATCGATAAAAATCCTGCAATGAACAATCCAGACAAGTTTGCATGGGAACTATTCATTGAAATAAACAAACCCGCTAACAAAAGCAAACCTGACAGTTCCACATTATGGGAAACATGGGCGCTAGCAAGAAATGTGTTCAAAAATCCAAATCACCCTCCATCTTGGGAGGATGCCGGCAAGTCTGATTCCACATTAAAGACAATGGATTTCCTTCCAGTGCAACAACAAAGAATTTCGAAATTCCTACAAAATGAGCTGGGGGCAAATTTTAGTCCGGATGAACCCAGTTCAAGAATTGGTGGATTGTCTGAAACACGATTTAACAAGCCAGTCTATGATTTCATTGTCAAACATGATCTATATTATCAAGAAGGAATAGAAAAGTATATTGCAGACAAAAAAATTCTAGATCTCCCTATATCTGCAATGGAGATCAAGGCAGTTTGGGATACAATTAAGCCGGAAAACAAAGATAATTATCATTATGTGATTCAAACTGATAGTAAAGGTAAAAAAGTATATTGGGGACTTACTGGTTTACATATCATCTCTAAGGATATTCCGCAATGGACATGGGCGACATTTGAACATATAAATAATCCAAGACTAAAGGAAGTTGATAAAGTTGAAGCCTTAAGATCACGGGACAATTTTGGAAGAGTAAATGGAAAGATATCGAAAGATCTAGAGGAATTATTTTCAAAAAACGATATGCCGAAAGTATGGCAAAATTATATTTTACGCGGAACTCAAACGAATTTCACTTCCACGAACGGAACAGTAAGCTTCCTTGCGAATACTAGAACAGAAAATCATTTTAT
>Ga0105240_10004465_pt1 | contig 21309 bp, 18 predicted proteins | sample KBSC54metaG_FD_80426 | JGI IMG/M metagenome (GOLD analysis project Ga0105240, IMG submission 80426) | Corn rhizosphere microbial communities from Kellogg Biological Station, Michigan, USA - KBS C5-4 metaG | ecosystem: Host-associated > Plants > Roots > Rhizosphere > Soil | place: Michigan, USA... | reverse complement strand
GTAAAGTTCTGCCCGGCTTCCTGTTGCTGCAATGGATCTATGCAGATCCATCCGCTATTTAGTGGATCACGGGCAATCCGTAGAGTGGCTGAGGTAGGCAGACCATCGCAGGGCGGTTAAGGAGGACCGCGAACGATGTCTCGGAAGCCCACCTCGAAACGAACTCGCCCCAAGCCCAGAGCAGTTCTTCGCCTACCTGATTTGGATCAGGCAAAATCGGCCGTTCTGAACAGTCTGACCTCTACAGACGCGCAGCGCGGTTACCGGCACGCCATTGAAGAATTCGTGGAGTGGTACTGCTCGGAGCCGAGGCTCTCGTTCAGCAGGACCGTTGTGCTCCGCTATCGAATTCATCTCGAATCCCGAAATCTGGCTCCGGGGACAATCAATCTTCGCTTAGGAGCCGTCCGCCGCTTGGCCTATGAAGCCGCTGATTGTGGCCTCCTAAGCCCCGATCTAGCCGCGGGTATCCGACGAGTAAAGGGCGTTAAGAGATTGGCGTGAGACTAGTAAACTGGCTCACCGCCGAACAGTCGCAGAGATTGTGGCAGGTTCCGGGCGGCGAGCGCTTGAAGGACAAACGTGATCGAGCACTTCTGGCCGTCTTACTTGCCTGTGGCCTACGGCGACATGAGGCAGTTGAGCTACACTTCGGCCACATTCAGCAGCGTGAAGAACACTGGGCGATTGTCGATCTGAAGGGAAAGGCAGACCACACCCGCACCATCCCGATGCCGGCATGGGTAAAGAATGTCCTCGACCACTGGATCGAGGCAGCGAACATTACATCGGGCAAGTTGTTTCGTCGGGTGCACAAGATGGGGAAAAGCTGGGGAGAAAGGTTAACGGAAAAGGCGGTCTGGCATGTGGTTCGGGAGTATGCCACGAAGGCTGGGATCGATAAGTTAGCGCCGCACGATCTCCGCAGAACCTGTGCACGGCTTTGCTACGCCGCCGGAGGCGAGCTGGAGCAAATCCAGTTTCTGCTCGGTCACGTTTCGATTCAGACAACCGAACGATATCTCGGTTGCAAACAGCGGATCCAAGGCGCCGTCAACGACAAAATCGGAATAGAGCCACCGGCCTGAGCGGGCATTCATTGTCCGCTTTGCCGACCAACCACCAACAATGTAGCCCGATAGGAGCGGTCGTGCGCATATCGAATGCTCCGCATCATTATTGTTCACGAACCTTTGATAGCTCCGTCCAGTGGCTCAGACCGCTTCCTGTTCGCTTCACGGATCCTTCGGTTGGCTCGGTCATGATAGCGCCTTTCAGGACTTTGCCCCGGAGGTCCAGGTCGAGGGTCAGCTGATAGGAAGCACGCCCAGCACGATCAGCGTCCCCCGTTCGGATGTCCCCCGACATGTGTCCTGTAAGGTGGTCATTAAGGAAAGCCACGTCATTCAGCTGGGTCTTCGCCTGCGTATCGAGCCTCACTTGTACTTCACCGTCCCGTTTAAAGAACAGAGTGATTGGAAGATTGCGTTCATACGTGTACACGCGACCGCGCCATTCTCCTACCAGCGATCGCCCAGGCTCGAACGGGAGTGCGCGAGTTGCCGGGGGGTCTCGGGCCACTTTTCGGCGCGCCGCATACTGAGGCAAAAGCACCGACAGGACCTCGTGGACTGCGACCGCAGGCAACCCGCCATTTGCGTTGCTCACCGCTACAGCAACTATGTGTTCCGAAGGAATCAGGCGAATGATGGTTTCGGCTCCGGGCGCGCCACCACCGTGGAAAATGCACCTGTAGCCGAAAAGGTCTTCATTGACAAACCAACCCATCCCATATTTGAGAGGTGGCACGTCTGTATCGATCAATGGTCGTTGCATTTCGTTGACGGATCGCTCGGACAGGATTCTCCGCTGTTCTGGCATAAGGGTCCCGAGGTGAAGCATCGCGAATAAGGTGAGATCATGCACGCTCGAATAGACAGCTCCTGAGCCCGGCGTGTCGAAGACGTACGAAGGAATGACCTCGCCATTTTGGCTGTATGGTATTGCTGTTTGGCCGGCCAAATCGGGACGTGCCCAAACGCTGCTTTCGTGCATACCTAAAGGCAAGAAGACTTCCGTTTGGAGGAAATCGGAGTAGCTTTGTGCGGAGACGCGCTCGATTACCCGTCCGAGTATTCCGTATCCGAGATTGGAGTAGACGAAGCGCTCTCCAGGCGGAAAAACAATGTTGCCGTATCGGCGGATCGTCTCGTCCAATTTGGGTGGTCTTTCCGGCTCGTCCGTGAAGAAATACTGATAGTGAGTAGGCAATCCCGATTATTGGCTGAGCACTCGCCAAACGGTTGCTTCCTTAGCGTTTGCGGCAAGCCCCATCAATTTTGCCGCACCCAGATAATCGTTTACCGGATGATCGAGATCAGTCTTTCCCCGCTCGGCCAGAATCATGACAGCCGTGGCGGTAATCGGCTTGGTGATTGAGGCGACCAGGTACGGTGTGTGAGCCGTGGCGGGAATGTGGTGTTCTCGATCAGCCCACCCGAAACCCTGCTCCCAAATGATCTTGCCATCCTTTGCCACAGCGATTGCGAAAGATGGCACAGACTGGTCGGCCATCTTCTTCTCAATTAGTTCTTGAACCTTGCTGAAATCGATTTGCGGCGGTGTAGGGCGACCGAATTGTTCTCTTTCGCTCTGGGCAAGCGCGCTAACGGTGCACGCGAGTATCAGGACCAGTATGCCAACTGGCAGTTCTTTGCGCATGTCTGACCCATTTTGTGGGATTATTTTGTGAGACGAGGGAGCGCCTCAAGGGTTAGCAGGCCTTATTTACCTGCGAACGACCACAGATGTATGGCAGTCTGAAGGACGACCCGATTGTGGAGCGGTTGACGGGCTGCCCGGAAGCTAATCGGATTAGGGAAGGTTTGCCGACATCCACCCCGAACCTTGGAAAATAGCAAGGCATTGACAACCTACCCATAGTCTATCTATGGTAAAAAGTATGGCCAAGAAACCCGACCTCTTCCCTGGAACCCTCGACATGCTGATTCTGAAGACGCTGACCCGCTCACCACTGCATGGATATGGCATCGCGCTCTCGATCAAGCGCCTTTCTGACGATGTACTGACTGTGGAAGAGGGCTCGCTCTACCCGGCGCTACAGCGGTTGCTGCTGCAGGGCTGGGTAAAGGCGGAGTGGAAGATGACGGAAACTAACCGGCGAGCCCGCTTTTATACCCTCACGGCCGCGGGACGCAAGCAGTTGGGCATCGAGATGTCGCAGTTTGAACAGATGATTGCGGCAATTGGCCGCGTAATGAGCGATGCTCAGGAGGCTTAGATGAACCCGATCTCCCGGTTCATAAAGAAACTCTCGATTCTCTTTGGCCAGGAACGATTCTCCAGCGAACTCGATGAGGAGATGGCATTTCATCGCGAGCAGGTGGAGAAGAGCTTCATCGCTGATGGGATGACGCCCGAAGCAGCGCATTACGCAGCGAGGCGGCAGTTCGGCAATGCCACGAAGTTGCGAGAGCAAAGCCAGAAAGTATTGTCCTTTCGAGCTGAGACGGTGGCGCAGGATCTCCGTTTTGGTCTGCGCCAATGGACGAAGAATCCCGGGTTTGCGCTGACAGCGATTGTAATTTTGGCGCTCGGGGTAGGCGTCAGCACAGCCATTTTCGGTTTTGTGGATGCGGCCTTGCTGCAGCCGCTTCCGTATAGAGATCCTGATCGGTTGATGTCAGTGAATGAAAGCGACATTACGTCGTCACGCTGGCCGCTCTCTTATCTCGATTATCTAGACTGGCAACGGCTGAACAAATCCTTCAGTTCGCTCGATGTGTACAGCGGGGCTGGCTTCCTGCTGCGCACCCCTTCCGGTGCGGAGCCGGTCCAGGCGGAGCGCGTGAGCGGCGGTTTCTTTCAAACCCTCGGGGTGCAACCCGTCCTCGGCCGCGACTTCAATCCAGGCGAAAATCGGCCCGTGGGCGCAAACGTGGCCATCTTGAGCTACGGAGCTTGGGTCCATCGCTTCGGCGGTCGGCGTGAAGTGGTGGGTCAGAGCGTAGATCTTGACCATGAGTCCTACACAATCATTGGCGTCCTGCCTCGTACTTTCACTTTTGCGCCAAGTGGGAACACGGAATTCTGGATCCCACTCAACACCTTCAGCACTCACGAGAAGATGCGGACGTTTTACAATTTTTGGGGCATCGGCAGACTGCGCGACGGTGTTGCGGTTCCTGCTGCCGTTGCTGAGATGGGGGCTATCGCTAAGCAGCTCCAGCTCCAATATGGCATCACCGGCCGAAATCGGGGCGCAAGTGTCGTTCCACTCAATGAGGTAATCACTGGCGATGTCCGGCCCATCCTGCTGACCCTGCTGGGCGGCGCTGTCCTACTGTTGCTGATTGCCTGCGTCAACGTTGCCAGCCTAGTGCTGGTCCGCTCCGAAAGCCGCAGACGCGAGATTGCCGTGAGGGGCGCATTAGGCGCTACACCGGCGCGGCTGGTCCGTCAATTTGTGACGGAGGGCTTATTGCTTGGCGCGTTTGGCAGCTTGACAGGCGTGCTCGTTGCCGCCGCCCTCATGAAGCTACTCACCGGTCTCGTGCCCAAGGATATGGCGGCGAAAATGCCTTTTCTGGGCGGTGTTGCTTTGAATGCTCGCACCGGCGCCGTTGCCGCCGCAATTGCAATCATGGCCGCACTGCTGCTGGCCGCTGCGCCTACGTTGCGGTTGTCATTCCAGAGCGTGCATGATGGATTGGCCGAGGGGGATCGCGGCGCCGCCAGCCTGTTCTGGCAGAAGTTGGGATCGAGCATGGTGACGGTGGAACTGGCGGTGGCAGTAGTGCTGCTGGCCGGCGCCGGATTGTTGGGACAGAGCCTCTATCGGTTGCTGCACGTGCCCCTGGGATTTGATCCAGAGCATATTGCAACAGTGCAAGTGATGGCGCCAGCCACAACCTACAAGAACGACGAACAGAAGACAGGGGTCCGCCAGGAAATTTTGCGCCGCATCTCCAGCCTGCCGGGCGTTGAGTCGGCGGATCTAACCAGCATGCTCCCGGTGCAATGCGACTGCAATATCGACTCTATCCAGATTCAGGGACGGCCGTCCCCTGGGGATCACAATGATGTGAATGAACGCCATATCAGCACGGGATATCTTTCCACGCTCAGGGCCAGCCTGGTGCGCGGGCGGTTCTTCACCGAAGGCGACGATGCTTCTAGGCCGGGAGTGGCGGTTATTAATCAGGCGCTGGCCCGGAAGTTTTTCCCCGACAAAGATCCAATTGGCCAGAGGATCACCGACGACGAGGGGGGACGTCCCTCGGTGTGGGAGATTGTAGGAGTGGTTGACGACGTTCGTGAGGGGCCGCTTGATACCAGTATGATGCCTACCGAGTATTTTCCGATCAACCAGACAGGGGACCAGTTTTTCAGCCTTGCGGTGCGGACACATCTGGACCCGGAGTCGCTTCTACCGTTGCTGGCGAGCACCTTGCATCAGATCGACACAAACCTGGGTGTGTCCGACGAAGCAACCATGAATGCGAAGATTGGTGGAACGCAGGCGGCGCTGCTGCATCGGTCTTCTGCCTGGCTGGTGGGCGGATTTGCCGCGGTGGCGCTGGTTTTGGGCGTGGTTGGACTGTATGGAGTGATTGCCTACTCAGTGAGCCAGCGGACGCGGGAGATTGGCGTGCGCATGGCACTTGGAGCCCAACGTAGTTCGGTTTATGCGCTTGTACTCCGTCAGGCGGGATGGCTGACAGGAACAGGTCTCGCAATCGGGTTGACCTGCTCGGTGGGAGTGTCACTGCTGATACGCAGCCTGTTGTTTGGTGTGCACGCATGGGACGCAGCGACTCTGGGTGGCGTGGCTGCGCTACTGGGGGTTGCGTCGATGGTGGCAAGTTTCCTGCCTGCGCGTCGCGCGGCCTCGGTGAATCCAACGCATGCGTTGCGAGCGGAATAACTGTCTGACATTTTTTCGTTCATTTTAAAGAAATCGACGAGTCACTCCGAGAACACTTCAAGTGAACTGAAAGAGCTTCAATTTTCCGGGTTCCGGGCGAGTCACGGGCAACTCGGAAGTCAATTGGAAACGGCTGATCTGGCCGTCAGTCGCGTGGCTCCGGCCCGCTTGGCTCTTCAAAAAAGTGCTAGACCTGGCGTGGTTTTCGGGAAGGGGAGAAAGGAATTCCAAAGTCGGTCTCCGTGAGGCTGAAGTCCATTCTCCGCGTCCAACTCCGATAGGAACGGGATAAATTGCGGCACTTTCAATAAGATGAGGGAATTGTTCTCTACAGTGCAGACTGCGTGGCGGAGCGCGCAGTCCTGCGCTAACCATTCTCCAGCCCAGAAGTTCCCTGGGAACAGTGAAAATACAAGGAATCTATTTCTGACTCGCCTTTCTACTGACAGACGGTTCAGCTAAAAGGTCAACAATTGAGAAAGTAGCGACGTTCTTGAGCGTACCTTTAGCAGGGAATTTCTTATGGCTAAGCAATGATTCGGCGTTCGTGAGCAGGAACAGTTGTCACGATGGGTTAAATCGTGCTCACGTGAGAATCCCTTCTGCTTCTGGACGTTGGTTGTGGTGATGTTCCTCAATGGGTGATATGGAGATCGTTAGCATTTCGGCGTTGCCGGCAGCGACCCTTCGATGAGTTTTTGCTAATGGGTTCGTGCCGGGACGTGACTTTGTTTCAGGATTGCCTAATGAATGGGCAGCGATGACCAAAACCTGATATCGGGGATTTAGGAAGCGCCTTCTTCACCCTTGGACTGGTATGGAATCCCCTGGCGGGTGTCGCGACGCATTGTGCGGCCCCCCCTTGTAGCTCGTCGACGCGCTGCTATCTTTAGTGGACCGAGGCCAAACCGAGTCGCGCTGATATCCACCGTGACCATCACCTCTGGGATGGAATATTGATGCGACGATCAGGGCTCCCAGGAGAGACCCGACCGCCGCATCTTCCCGGGAAAGTTAGTCCCGATTGCCGTCGTGGTCTTTATTTCCGTCGTTGCCCTTGATGAGAACGGCACCATTGGCGATCCAGGGCCCTTCTACCGCGTTTCCGCCGAACGCGCTAGCCCGGATCACAAAAGCAATATCCGGCTCGCTAGAGCAAACTGAAGCCAACATGCCCAGATCTCCGTTGAACGACGCGTCCCCGGTAGCGCTCAAAGGAACCGAGGCCGTCTCGACCAGAACGGAATTCCCACCGTTCGCACTGCCGTCGTTATCGCAGATCAGAACTCCTTTGACAGCCGTAACAGGGCCTGGAGTCCCAATAGTGATGGTGGGTGATCCGCCGGCGAAGACCAAGCCGCGCACGACAAAATGAATTTCGCCATTCTGCAGATTGACTCGAGCAAAGCCGCTGGTCGTGGTCCAAGGCAGAAACCCACCGGTAATTGTGCCGCTTCCCGAGCCGACCACGTTTCCAGCGGGAATAATTCCAACCACTTGGCGCCAGCGAACCGTTTGAGCCGATGCGGTTGCTGATACCAAAATGGTAATAAATAACGAGAACGAAAGTAGAGTTAAGACTCTTCTGATCACAATTTCTCCTGCAGTTCGAATTCATCGAGCATGGTTTACACTTGGCATACTAACGACGTCGAAGGCCACCTTAACAATGTAGTGCGCGGGAGTTGTTGGCAAGAAATCTCTAAGATGTCAATCTATCGCTAAATTCTAATCAAGGCAGTAGCGGGAAATTGTTTCCGAGATCATCGGAACGCTCCCATGTACATCGGTCACCTACACGGGTCCTCCGGAAGGGGTCCGACATCACCTGACCTCAATGAGCGATAGGGATTTATCATCACCGAGACATTCCCGGGGACTACGTCTTCGCGGGTTTTTGGGCTATCCCGCAGAGTCCAGCCTCGGTGGGTTTCTTCGACCATTTGAACGTTTATATAGCTGGTTGTTGCAAACAGTCTCGATGGTCACTCACGCTCAGGTGCGAGGATCGCAATAACCACATTACCGGCTACTTCAGCAAGTCGAACATCTCCGCCATGAGGCGTGGAGCGTAGACGACCCCGACTACTGAGACAGGCACGTCTCTCACAATTACATCCGATTACCCTCCGAGCCGAACTGCGGGTAGGCTGTATAACTTTCGTTGAAGCCAAATACCCGGCTGTAATGTTTTTGTTGCGCTCCCCGGTCAGAGCTGCAGGCTGGCGTGCAACCTTATTCGTGGAAGTGGACTGCGCAATTCAGGATCAACTTTGCCTTCGGGTTTGTTCTTCCCCGCTCCGTACAGTATGAATGCCTGAATGTGTTTCCCCCTCACATTGCGGCAATCCACACGGCATTCTTTATCTGAAAAATTACAAACAACATCTTTCTTTTCGATTACGCTTCCTACGTGTATTGTGTTCACGTCTTCGGGAGCCTATACCCCCGTGTCCATTCGAGATCAGATAGACGCCATTCAACAGGAAGTAAAATTCGGCGCGCGAATATTAGCAAAAAGTCGTGGCTTCACCTTCGCCGCGATTCTCACCTTGGCCCTGGCAATTGGCGGCAACACGGCTATTTTCACGATAACCAATGCTCTGTTGCTTCGTGGGCTTCCATATAAGAACCCGAGTCGGTTGGTTCATGCTGAATTCGGTGCGCCGCGGAAGCTCTGACGAAGGCGGGAATTTTTCGCTGAATCGGTATGAGTTGATCCGCGATCATAATCATTCGTTCGCCGGCGTCGCTGCATGCACCATCGATTCCTTTAATCTCACCGGGCGCGGAGAACCGGAGCAAGTGCCCGTAGCGCGCGTAACGCCGAATTTTTTTAACTTACTCGGAGTGACACCGCAGCTAGGTCGCACCTTCAGTGAAGAAGACGGCCAAGTGGCGGGAGCGCCCGTCGTAGTGATTAGCGACAGTTTATGGCGGACCCGATTCAATGGCGATCGGAGCATCGTGGGGCAGACCGCCACGCTAGATTCCCAGCCTTACACGATCATCGGGGTGCTACCAGCGGGAATACAGTTTCCATTCATCGGACAGGCTGACGTCTGGTCACCTCGGTACTTCGAATTGACGATTATGCCTGCCAAATATATGCGGGCAGGAGTCGGATATCTCACGCCCATCGCGCGCTTGAAGCCTGGCGTTTCAATCAAAACGGCGTCTGCAGAGATGGACGTTTTGCATCGACAGTACTCGCAGGAATTCCCCAAAGAGCCCGAAACCGGAACCGACGTCTCCGTGGTTGTTGGAAATCTGCAAGAACTAACCGTAGCAAACGTTCATAAGCTGTTGGTGGTTCTTTCGATTGCGGTCGGCCTGGTGTTGATGATCGCTTGCGCCAATGTGGCCAGCCTGCTGCTTTCTCGCGCGCTGGCCCGGAGCAAGGAGATTGCGATTCGCAGTGCGTTGGGAGCAGGGCGTGGCGCCATCATCCGCCAGCTATTGGTCGAAAGTACTCTGTTAGCTCTGATCAGCGGTGGATTGGGCCTAGGCCTCGGCGTTTGGGGCACAAAAGCATTGGGCCGCTTCGGCGAAGCTAGTCTGCCGGGGGGCTTTGAATTTTCCGTAGACGGTCGCGTGCTGTTGTTCACTTTAGGGGTGAGTCTGCTCACAGGTGCCATCTTCGGAAGCTTCCCCGCGTTCAAGCTGGCCCGGACCAACATCAATTCTGAACTGCGTGATGAAGGCCGCGGAAGTACGGATGGGCACAAACGCGTGCAAGCTAAAAATCTTCTAGTGATCTTTCAGATTGCTATGTGCATGCTTCTCCTGATCGGAGCGAGTCTAATGATCCAGACCTTCTCGAACCTGCAGCACGCAGAGCTCGGTTTCGATCCCTCGAAAGTGCTCTCGATGAACATTTCTTTGCCAACGGTGAAGTACGCCAAACCAGAGCAACAGATCGCGTTTTTCGATGAACTTTTGCGCAAAGTCGACGTGGTGCCGGGTGTACGCAGTGCGTCAATTTCCGCTGCGTTGCCCCTTACACCGAAGCGCATCACGCCGATTCTTCCCGAGGGCCAGCCGGAAATTCCTCTGGCGCAGCGGCCGTTCATCATCATTGAAGCCATCGGGACCGAGTGGTTTCAGACCATGCGCGTACCCGTCAAACTAGGCCGGACCTTCACTGATGCGGACACGGCGCAAGCGCCGCGGGTCGTCATCATCAACGAATCGCTGGCCCGGCGGTTCTGGTCCAATGAGAACGCAATCGGCAAACATATTGTTGTGGGGCGACAAACGACGGCGGAGGTCGTCGGCGTGGCCGGCGACGTAAAGAACAGCGGCCTAGCAGTGGAGACAAAAGCCCAACTTTATCTTCCGTTTCCGCAACTGCCTTGGGGGAACATGAACCTGCTGGTGCGGACGGCTGTTGATCCACATCAGTTGGTATCAACAGTAAGGGAGCAAGTGTATTCAATCGACCCAGATCAGCCGGTCACCCAGATCCAAACCATGGATGAACTTCTTGCGAGCTTTCGGGCCCAGCCGCGATTCACGGTATTCCTGTTGACTTCGCTTTCGTCAATGGCGTTGATTCTGGCGGTGGTCGGAATTTATGGAGTGATCGCCTATACCGTGGCGCAGCGGCGTCACGAACTGGGAATTCGCATGGCACTCGGCGCGGAAAGAAGCGCCGTTGTTCGTATGATTGTCGGTCAGGGACTTTTGCTCACGCTTATCGGAGTCGTGATTGGTGTGATCGCGGCACTGGCATCAACGCAGGTTATGGCCAGCCTGCTTTATCATGTGCGAGTACGCGATCTGCCGACATTTGCTCTGGCAGCTGCGCTTTTCGTCCTCGTAGGATTGGCGGCCAGTTATATCCCGGCGCGGAAGGTATTGAGTGTGAATCCGACAGAGGCTCTGCGAGGAAACTAGCCGCTTCTGAACCCATAAGTTCATACCTCGCGAAGAGCAAACATCGGATCTACCTTTGTGGCTCGCCTCGCTGGAAAGTAACTGGCCAGCATTGCAACCGCAAAGAGGAGAAGAGGCACGGCCAGAAACACAAGCCGATCGTGAGGGCGAACACCATACAGCAAACTTGTCATCATTGAAGCTGTAGCTGCAGAAGAGACCAATCCCGCAACGATGCCCACGCCGGCAAGCGCGACTCCCTTGCGTAAGAACATTCTCAGAATGTCTTCTCGTCGCGCTCCCAGGGCCATGCGGATACCGATCTCGCGCGATCTTTGACCGACCATATAAGCCAACAAGCCGTAAATTCCGATGGAGGCCAGAAGTACCGCCAGTCCGGCAAATCCGCCCACCAGATCGGCAGAAAAACGGCGTGAAGCCAGTGACCGATCAAGGACATCGTTCATCGAAGAAAGATTGAATACCGGCAAGCCGGAATCAATGCTCTGGATTTCATGCCGAATCTGTGGTTCAAGCAGTTTCGCGGGCAGCGACGTCCGCAACACCACGCTCAGTCGTTTGCTGTTGTCTTGATAGGTTGGAACATAGATGTGGGGAACGCCATCGATATCGAGACCGTCACTCTTGATATCCTTAACAACGCCCACAACGGTCGTCCAAGGCTTGGTACGGTCTCGTCCGAAACGCACTCGGCGGCCCAGTGGATCGCTGGCTGGCCAATACTTACGAGCGGTGCTTTCATCAATGATGGCCACCAGTGGTTTGCCGTCTTCATCCGCCTCGGTGAATGAGCGGCCGCGCAGGAGCGTCGTCTGTAACACCTTAAAATAATCGGAGCTTATCCGAATTCTTTCCGCGCTCAGATCCTGCGAGGACTCGGCGGGTCTATCTTCAATCGCGAAGCCTTCACTCGCTACGCCACCGACCGCGTTGGGGTTGGTGTTGGTGGTCGGAAGAGCTGAGGTGATTGCGGCGAGTTCCACTCCCGGAATTGCCTTCATGCGCCGCAGCAACTCACGATCAAAGGTAGCTCGGCGAGGAATACTGAGATAAGGATCCGCCTCCGATTCGTTGGGATTCGGAAGCTGTATGTTTGCTGTGGCAACTTGTGTTCGATTAAAGCCAGGACTTTCCTGCAACAGATCCCGCAGCGTACGCAACAGCAAGCCGGCTCCGACCATCAATACGACGGCGAACGCCAGTTCAGAGACGATTAGAACATCCCGCAAGCGGCCGGTCTTTGTACTGTAGCCCGACCCTCGACCGCCTTCCCGAATGGCCGAGGAGATAGCGTTTTTTGCGGAATGAAGAGCTGGAGCAAGTCCAAAGATTAAGCCCGTGAGGATGGAGATCAGCAGAGCGAAGCTCAGGACCACCCAGTCGATTCGTACTTCGTTGAGCCGGGGAACGTTCGATGGCACAAAGCGCAGGATGAAGCCTAAAGTGCCCATGGCGGTTGCAATTCCCGCGACACCGCCGATAAGCGACAGCAGCATAGACTCGGTTAGCATCTGCCGCACCAAGCGACCGCGACTCGCCCCCAGCGCTGACCGCATCGCCATCTCTTGTTGCCGCCCCGAAGCGCGCGCCAAGAGGAGATTGGCAATGTTCAACGAGACGATAAAAACGATCAGGCTTACCGCACCCATCAACACGAGCAGCATGGGCCGAACTTTGCCCACCAAAGTTTCTTGCAACGGTTGAATTTCAATTGTCCATTGTGCCTGCGATGGGTAATCGGTGGGAAAGTCGTGACGTATTTGGGCAGCCATGGCGGTTAGCCGCGCCTGAGCTTCCGCCATTGTCAGGCCATGTTTAAGTCGTCCGATTCCCGATACTAAAACCCGGGTACCACGCAGCGGCGGCGGAAGGGGATCTCCGCTGAAACCGGCGGCGGCAAACACTTCCGCGTCGCCGGAAACTGTCGGTCCAGGATGGCGGAATCCGCGTGGCAGAACCCCGATAATGGAAAGGGGATCATTATCGATCCGGATGGTACGGCCGAGAACATGCGGATCGGCGCCATAGGCACGACGCCATAGGCCATCACTGATCACGGCATCCGTGGAAAACCAGGCACGAAGTCCTGCGGACCGAACAACCGTCCAATTTGCGGGGTAACACCCAGCATGGAAAAGTAGCTGAAACTGCCATTCACCCCTTCGACGCGCTCGGGCTGTCCGGCGCCGGTCAAATCCTCGCTTCCCTCGAAGATCGGAGTCACATCTTCAAATACGCCTGATCGCGTCTGGAGGTCATCCAGCTCAGGCTTGGAAAACCTAACGTCCCGCAATCCTACGCCCGATTCGTTAAAGAAGATTCGTACCAAACGATCGGGATCGGGGTACGGCAGAGAACGCAGCAACACGGCATTCACAATGCTGAAAATGGCCGTGTTGGCTCCCGCGCCCAGAGCTAGCGTCAACACGGCAACCGCCGACAACGCGGGATTCTTGTAGAACAGTCTCCATCCGTGACGCAAATCCAAACCCAGTTCGCCCCACCACCGCGTGCCTACCGCTGCCCGCATGGCATCTTTGTGAGACTCGATTCCGCCGAACTCAATCCTCGCCGCCCGCATCGCTTCTTGCTGGGACATGCCTTTAAACCAGTTCGGCAGCGTAGCTCTCGATGTGGAAACGCAATTCCGTTTCCATCTCACTTTCAAGCTTTCGCCGGTTGCCCATCCACCTTAACCAGGAGCGGAATCGAGCCAGAAGATTCATATCTCCTCCGAAGTCGTGCGCAGCACGTTGGCGATTAACGAGGCCATGCGGTTCCACTTTTCGGTTTGCGCATGGAGTTGGCGCCGTCCAGCCGCGGTCAGCCTGTAGAACTTTGCTTTGCGGTTGTTGTCCGATTCTCCCCACTCGCTCGTGATCCAGCCCTGATGTTCCAGGCGATAAAGCGCGGGGTATAACGAGCCTTGCTGGATCTCCAGTTGTTCGCCAGAGATCTGCTGAATGCGCAGCAAAACCCCGTAGCCGTGCAGCGGGCCAAGCGAGACAGCTTTGAGGATGAGCATGTCCAGCGTGCCTTGCAGCAAATCAATTTGTTTGCTCACGATCTCACCTTGCGTGTCTAGGAGAGACGATAACGGAACTCTCCTAGGCAGTCAAGGAGAGAACAAGCCGCCGCAGGCTTTTGCTCAAGGATGCCGCCGGAGTTCATGACAAAAATGTAGCAATGTATTTACATGCCGGAGATGGTCAACCAACAACACTTTGCTCCCGCAGAGTACTCTGAGGCTCGAATCTCTTTTCTGCGAGGCAGGTTTCGCCCAGAGGCCCAGCTGTGACTCCGCAGAGAAACGAGAGCGGGGCGTCCTTTGCGGACTTCAAATCAGTCCCGCGTGCTCGTTTGTTTAATCAATTGTGGGCTGGATTGGAGTCCACGAGCCGGTCTACATCAGTAGGCGGTCCTTTGCGCATGGGGCAGAAAAGAAGGAGCACAAATGAACCGCGCATATCTTCAACTACTGACAGTTGCTGCTTTCGTGCTTTTGGCTATCAGCGCAAGAGGGCAGCTCGCCAACGATCAAACACATGGCTTCGGTGCAAACCGGCTAGTCACCTTTACCTATCTTCAGAATTTCGACTGTGTGGATCAACCAATGTTGGATCTCGATTTCAATGGCATTCTGGCTCAGTCTGACCCGAATGAAATGCAAGTTCCAATCTGCCAAGCCGTGACGGAGCCAACTCAGGATCCAAGCGGCGGGAACATCGAGAACACAGCGCATCTATATGTTCTGGTGCCCATGTTCTCTGTAGACCACGACCAAAACCCCGAAGATGCTATGGCATGTCCTAACGGCGGTCGGCGAGGGGAATTATGCGGTAGACGTCTAGGAGAAGTATTAATCAAATTGTTCGGAGCGATCCCTGAGGCGTGGAAATCAAAGGTGAATCCCGCGATCACGACCCAGTGCCCTGACCCAAATCATCCTGTAGCAGGAACATGCACGATGCACGCCTCTTCTGTAGATCTGTCTGTCACTCTGGCGGCGCTTGGAAAAACCGGCCCTCCGAAAGCCCCGATTTTCTTGCCGACTCCCAACCACAGCCATGTAGTAGACGACAACTTCGTGACTACGGGCGCGATCTGGTGGGAAGTCAGGCCAATACTGGTGATGGACCAGAGCGATTGGCCAGCAGCCGACGGAAGCAGTGGCATTACCTCGTCCGAGAAAATGGATGCAGCGGAGGAAGCGGGAAGAGCGATTGAAGTAGGCTCGAACTTCTTTCTCTTTTTCACTTCACAGCTAGCAGAACACGAACATCACTGACATAGGTGCGTCAGGAAGACGTTTGGACAGCTTAGGACTGCTTTCGGTCTTAAGCTGTCTGGATGGATGTCCAATCGCGGGTGAAAACGGGTTCGAGTCGGTCTAAGGCTTAGTAGAAGCTCTATTGGGGATGTGTCTTGCGACATTCCCTGTGGTCAGCCGCGAATTGATCCAGCTGAACAACTTGCCGGACACACCGGAGCGGAGGCATTTTCTTGAAACAGCCATTTGCGGCAATCATGCTTACTGGTGCCTTGCTGGGCGCCGCTCTCGCGCAAAGTACCGCGCCAACAAATCCAACTGTGGCTAATTCTGACGTTACCACTCAGAAAAGACTCGCCCCAGGCAGTGTAATCCCAGTGCAGCTCACCAAGACCATCGACGCCAAGAAAGCGAAAATTGGAGACCAGGTTGTCGCTAAAGTCATGCACGACATGATAGGTCCCACCGGACAAGTGGTGATTCCGAAAGATACGAAGGTTATCGGCCACGTTACGGAGGCGCAGTCGCGCGGCAAAGAACACAAAGAGTCTCAGCTCGCCGTCGCTTTTGACCGCACTATCACTAAAAACGGGCAGAAAACGGAAATCCCGATGTCCATTCAGGCCGTAGTTGGACTGGAGAGCCATCAAGATGCGAGTGGCAGCAATTACTCGGGGGAGGCACCCACGCCGGAGCCTCGCACGATGCAGTCGCCAATGAGTAGACCGATCCATGCCCCGCCGACCGGTCCACCGCCTTCGGCAGACGACGGAGAGGGCGTCCAAACGCCGGTGGCGGCTGTGGCTCCAGTCAATGAGCAGACTCATGGGGTGGTCTGCATCTCGAACTTGTCACTTCAGCAGGCGACCGGGGATCAAGGCTCGTTACTGACTTCCGAGAAAAACAACGTGAAGTTGGAAAGGGGGACGATGCTGCTGCTGAAAGTGAATCACTAGGAATGGTTTCGTTTTTAGAGCAGACGAAGCCGACGTTCGGCAAGTGCATACGATTCGTCCTCGCTCGTCTATGGGCAGTTGTGACTCTTGAAAAATCCCATAAAGCCGAGTGAACGAATTGAAAGCCTCTTCAGTACGAAGTTTTGTCTGCCGAGTAAGGTTCGCCGTATTTATTGAGGTGCTGTGTCCCTGCATTGGCCGAGTGCAAAGTGATCACGGCAAGATTGTTGTCCCCAGAAGCGACGTCGATATCGCGGCTCAGGGAGGATAGTTCCGAGGTTGAGGCGAGTTCATGCCAGAGCTCAAGCTTGTAGCGGCCAGGCATCAAATGCGCAATCTGAAAGCTCCCGTCGGAATCGGTCTGCGCGAAATAAGGTGTTTCAAGAACGACAACCACAGCGTTCATCTCTGGATGAATGTTGCAGAAGATGTAAGAAACGCCTGGCTTCGTGAATACCACCTTCCGCGCTGCACCGCTCTCATAGAGTCCGAGATCAAATGGCCTTCCGTGGTAGATCGAGAAGACATCGTGAAAGAACGGATCGCCGTTGGGAAACTCGACAGTTGTTCCCACCGTGATTGCAAGTAGATGCGGGAAAAACTGTTTGTTCTTCTGCACAAGGCGTGCCATGGGGCCGGGCTGCACAGCCGGGCGGGTATCATAGTATGTAAGCCAGACCACTGCACCAGCTATGTCTGCCCTCTTCGGTTTGGGCTCGATAACGATCTTGCCGCGAAGAACGGCGTCTTGCGCGGAAAGTGTCACGGACCACACGAGTATCAGAACCAGAAATATCTTTGTTCTCTCACGCGTTCCGGCCATTAGAAGTGCACTCCTGCAGCGAGGTTGACCTGGTCACCCGAGGCGCTTTGGCCGCCCGCAAACGTCGTACGCAAATGACGATATTCCATCGCGAGAACCAAAGAAGTTTTTGGAGTGTAGACGAAATTTACGAATTGCGCTTGGTTCTTCTGGAAAGCGGGAAAACCATTCACGCCAAAAGGTACGGGGAAAAATCTTAGTGACGCTGCGTAGTTTTCATCCTGGCCTATTGCAGAATTGATTTCGAAAGTTGAGATGGGTTTCAGCTTAAGTTGCGCCCAGCCTCCCACCGAGCGCAGAGGATGGGCAACGGAATGCGGCGGTAATGGTTCAGGGAAAATGACGCTTGACCAAATCCCTCCACCTAAGCCTCCGACCGCCTGCCCTTTGTAACCCTCACCAGAAACTTCCAAGAACTGAGTAATGCCAGCCTTGAAGTCGGTGTTGACAGTCCAGCTATCAATCTCCGGGAACAATTCATATCTATGGCGCGCTCGATAGGCTGCGACACCGATAGCGAGTGGATGCGTTGCGGAGTGATGATCGAATGCAAAGCGCCCGGCAATTGCAGGCACTCGGGTGACTTCACCCGATGTCGGTGACCTGTCCTGAAAAGAGGGAATCTCCTCGGTGAGTGGGTCGAGCATTCCTGCCTGCAACGTCACGACGGAATCGACCCCTGCTGTGATCCGATGCTCCAAGACGGCTTGCGGCGTCCACACCCAAAGATTTCCAGCCCACGAAAATGCAGGTTGGGCCACGCTCGCGTAGGATGTTGGCGAGAGTGGCGAAAAAAAAGGGGTGTCCTGCCCGATCGTAAGCGTCGTATCGGACCAGCGCAGTCTCGCGTTCGCGGTCCGCAGACGAACCAGTCCGGCGGTGACACCATACTGGGTTGTCGGGCTCCCGCCGGAGAAATCTACGCCCACATCGGCTGCAGCCTTGGCGCCGAATACTTGCGGGCCCTTAACGTCAATGCCCAGGACCGTCTGACTAAGGGTTGCGCCAATGCTGCCGTTTGGCGAGCCTGGCGAGCGTGGAACAGCAAGAATCGGCACATCCGCTGCCGTCATGGACCCAGCGTTTACGTAGGAGTTAAACAGTACCAGCCCGGAAATCTTGACCTGATACTTGCTCGCGCTTTCAACTTTGTCCTGATGCAATTCCGCGATCTTAGCCGCGAGGAATGAAGGATCCTGGTCCGCGTCGGCAAGTGTAGGTTCGGTTGAGTTCGACTCCGCAGCAGGCGCCGCCTTTACCTGCGCTCGAACTTCGTCGAGGTCGCGACGCAATTCCTGTATCTGCTGTAGCGCTGCCGCAAGACTCGAGCGAGTTTCCTGAAGTTCCTGGCTAACCCTGGCCAGATCGGTGGCTGACGCGGACTGCTGCGAGCGCAGCCACGCGGGCATGAGGCACACCACGAACAAGGCAATTAAGCGCATCAACAGCATCTGTTTAATGATTGATTTCAGGCGAATAAGCGGCAAGGTTACTTTCGTGTTTTGGCCTATCCAACTGGGTTACGCCGGTGTCTGGCGAGGGGACAACGCGGGTCATAAGCTGTGAAGAATGCTCGCACTGCGTTTCAAGCATCTCCGCACCAAGCTCCTGGCCTGGATGCTCGCACTGGTGTTTCTGCTGACCTCAGCAACGCTCATCCTGGTGCAGGCGAGAATGCGCAAGCATGTACGCGACGATCTGGTTTCAACACTGCGGTCTGAGACGGCCACCTTTGCGGCATTGGAAAGCACCGGTCACCAATTAACTGAACAAAGCGTCACGCTGCTCGCCGCGCAGCCAACGTTGAAAGCGTTAATGTCCACCAATGACCCTGTGACCGTCGACGAAGAATGCGGCCCGTTGCTGAAGGCCGCAGGCGCAGACCTGCTGGTCCTAGAGAATCCCGCGGGAGAGATTCTAGGCTTTAGCGCCAAATCTGATGACATCCCTCTCTCCACCGTTAAGCGTTTGATGCGCGAATCCTTTGGGAGCCAGGACTGGTGGTTTGCGGGAAACCATCTTTTCGACGTGAGCACGCACACCATCTGGATTGGAACTGAGGATAGCCGTCGCTCATTGGGTCGTGTAGCAATCGGCCGCGAGGTTTCGCCGCAATCCCTCCTCAGCACTGGTGTTTTTGGCAAGGCAGCGTTTGCCTTCGAGAGACATGGCGCGGTGCTGCTTAGCTCCTTGAGGGCAAATGCGTGGTCAGAGTTTGAAAATTCCCTGGGCGGCGCGGAGACTCCAAATGACAAGGTCGAAGAAATCGATTTCGAAAGCGAGCGTTATCTCGAGACATCCGTCGAACTGCCAGGGGATCACCCAGTTCGCCTTTACTGTTTCCAGTCGTTCGATCAGGCCACAAGCTTTTTGCGATCACTGAATCAACTTTTACTAGTACTCGGAACTCTCGTGCTCATTGTGGGGGCGGCATTCACGTTTGTGATTTCTCGGCAGATTACGCGGCCACTTGAACGGCTCGCCTTTGGAACGCAGCAACTCGAAAAGGGCGACTTCGACTTCCAAATTCCAATTGTTGGCCACGACGAAGTCGCCGGCCTGACGAGATCGTTCGAACAAATGCGCACTAGTCTGCGCCAATCGCGTGAGAGCCTCGTGCGTTCAGCACGGCTCGAGGCCGTCGGGCGCCTGGCGGGTGGGGTGGCCCACGACTTTAATAATCTCGTTATGATTATCAAGGGTTACAGCGACTTGCTTCTTGAGACTGCGACTCCGGCGAACAGACCATTCATCGATGAGATCAAGAATGCGGGCGACCGCGCGAGCGGCCTGACGCGTCAGCTGCTCGCATTTAGCCGCAAGCAGGTGCTAGAGCCTCAAGTGCTTGATCTCAACGACACCGTCAAGAGCATGGTGAAGATGCTCCGGGTGCTGATCGGCGAAGACATTGAGCTCATCACGAACCTATCGGATGAGATTGGTCGCGTTAAGGCCGATCCGGCACAATTGGAACAAGTCATCATGAACCTGGCAGTAAATGCTCGCGACGCGATGCCTTCCGGTGGCAAGCTGATTGTGGAGACGTCATCTGCGGAGTTGGACGATGCCTACGCGGCAACGCATGCCGAAGTCGCCCCAGGATTGTATGTGTTGATCGCCGTGACCGATAGCGGTTGCGGGATGGATAAAGAAACGCTCAAACATATCTTCGAGCCCTTCTTCACGACAAAGGAAGCTGGAAAAGGCACAGGCCTGGGGCTAGCTACGGTGTACGGCATTCTCAAGCAAAGCCGTGGACACATTTCTGTTTACAGCGAGCCAGGGCTCGGAACCACATTCAAGGTTTATCTACCAGCCCTCAACAAATCTGCGCCGCTGCCGTCTCAGCAAAGGATTGCCGATGCACCACGGGGACAAGGAACGATTCTTCTGGTTGAAGACGAAGCGCCATTGCGAGTATTGGCAGCAGAATCGCTGAAAAAGCTGGGATACTCCGTGCTACAAGCTTCGAATGGACTCGAAGCGCTGGCGGTTGCCGATCAGCACAACGGAGAAATCGACCTGCTGCTTACTGATGTGGTCATGCCGCGCATGGGTGGGGCGGAACTCGCCCGGAAGTTGCAGGCGAAGCGAGACGCAATTTCAGTCATTTTCATGTCCGGATACACCGAAACTGCAGCCCTGGAAAACAACGCGCTCGGGCAACGTTTCATTCTGCTGAACAAGCCGTTCTCAACGGAAGCGATGGCACGAAAAATCGCGGAGACGCTTAGTCCCAAACCATTGACGAACGCCGCTTCCGGAGGCACATAAGATGGCGCTCGGGCCAGCATTCACTTGCCTGATAAGTCTTTGCGCGACTTCGGAACTCAAGTAGCTGCGCCGTTCCTTCTCGCCGCCATGCATCGGCAATCCTGTTTAGACCATTTGGAGTACTGGGCTTAACGTCACTTGTGGAGCACGGCTACTCATCCCGGCATTCGGCTATCATCGTGGAATATGCAACTACGCAACACGATGCTTTATGTGAAAGACCTTGAACGAATGAAGCGTTTCTACGGCGAAATGTTTGCTACCAGCCCCAGCAATCAAGACCGGACTGATGTCTTGGCCACCTTTAGGACTGGTGGTGCATATTTCTGCCTGCATCTGATTCCTGCTTAACTGGCAATAGGTATCGGAATCGAATCTCCGCCTATCCCACGCGAGGAGTGCCCTGTGAAGCTGGTTTTTGAAGTGAAAGACGTAGAAGCGGAACGCTCACGGCTGGAGTCGCTTGGAATTCAAACCTTGCGCCGACCTTGGCAGAAAGCGGGAGAAGCATGCGATGACAGGCGCGTGAGACTTCTCATGGAATCGCGCCCTCCCCTAGAATTGGGGGCTGCCACACAAGATTTAAATCCGCGCTCCGAGGGTAGACAGATTAGAGGTCACATCGGTCTAAAGCTCGGGG
>Ga0105240_10004464_pt1 | contig 21313 bp, 13 predicted proteins | sample KBSC54metaG_FD_80426 | JGI IMG/M metagenome (GOLD analysis project Ga0105240, IMG submission 80426) | Corn rhizosphere microbial communities from Kellogg Biological Station, Michigan, USA - KBS C5-4 metaG | ecosystem: Host-associated > Plants > Roots > Rhizosphere > Soil | place: Michigan, USA... | reverse complement strand
TTCCTGCACTCCATCATGGTGCAGGAGAAGCGCGGCATGCTGAAGAAGTGGAACGTGACGCTGGTGGTCTCGGCGTTTCTCGCGGCGATTCTGGGAACGTTCATTACGCGGAGCGGCGTCATTTCGAGCGTGCATGCCTTCGCGCAATCCTCCGTGGGGTACTGGTTCCTCGGGTTTCTCCTCCTGTCCATCGCCGTCACCGCCGCCCTGGTCAGTACCCGACTCAGGGACCTCAAGGCGACCGCGGAACTGGAGAGCATGGTAAGCCGCGAGGCCAGCTTCCTGTTCAACAACCTGCTGCTCGTGGGCATCGCCTTCTCGGTGTTGTGGGGCACGCTGTTCCCGATTCTGAGTGAAGCGGTGCGCGGCACGAAGATCACGGTCGGCCCGCCGTTCTTCAATCAGGTGAACGTGCCCCTCGGCCTGCTGCTGCTCCTGCTCACGGGCATCGGGCCGCTCATCGCGTGGCGCCGGGCATCGACGGCCAATCTCAAGCGGCAGTTCACGGGGCCGGTGGTGGCGGGGGTCGTGGCGCTTGCCCTGCTGCTCGCGCTGGGAATGCGCGACGTGTACGCGCTCATCGCGTACACGCTCGGCGCATTCGTCCTCATGACCATCCTGCAGGAGTTCCGGAAAGGTGTGGAGGCACGGCATCGCATGTACGGCGAAGGCCGCGCGGTTGCATTGTTGCATCTGGTCGCGCGAAACCGGCGCCGTTACGGCGGATACATCGTCCATGTAGGCATCGTCGTGCTCTTCGCGGCGTTCGCGGGGCTCGCATTCAAGGAGGAGTTCGACGTCTCGCTCAAGGGAGGGGAGCAGTACGCGGCAGTGGACCCCTACGGTCATCAGTGGCGCTTCGTGAGCCAGGGCGTCTCGCGTTATGATGAGTTGAACCGGCACACGACGGCGGTGCTGCTCGAGGCGTTTCGTGATGGCAAGCGCATGGGCGTGATCAAGACGGAGAAGCGGCAGTACGTGGACAGCCGCGGAGTCCCGTCATTCGAGCCATCCACGGAAGTGGGCATCATGAGCGGACTGCGGCAGGACGTGTACGTGGTCCTGGCCGGCGTGAGCGGAGAGGACACCGCGGAGATGCGCATCACGTTCAATCCGCTCGTCTGGTGGGTGTGGTACGGCGGCATGATCATGGCGCTGGGCGGGCTCATCGTCATGTGGCCGCAGGCGGAGCGCCGGCGGCGGCAGGCGGGATACGAAGCCGTGCTGGAACCCGCTGGCACATCCGCGACATGAGCGGCGCCATGCATGTAACGAGACGAGGGTTCCTGCAACTCGTGTCCGGCGGATCGGCCTCGCTCGCGCTCACGGCCGCCCTGGGTGCGCAGCAGGCGAATACGGGCGCGGCGAACGTGCCCATGGACGAGGCGCGCTATCTGCCGGTACGGCTGCCGCCCCGGTCTTCGCAGCCATCCATGACCAACCTGCAGCGCGACGCGCTGGAGCACCGCATCCATTGTCAGTGCGGGTGCAATCTGGACGTCTTCACCTGCCGGACGACGGACTTCAGTTGCCAGGTGTCGCCCGCCATGCACAAGGATGTCATGGCGCTCGTGGCGGGCGGATACGATGCGCAGGACATCATCAATGCGTTCACGAAGGTGTACGGCCCGCGCGTGCTCATGGAACCGCCGCGGCGCGGGTTCAACCTCGCGGGCTACTTCACGCCGTTCGTGGTCCTGCTGGCGGGGATCGCGCTGGTGGTGGTGCTGATCCGCCGGTGGCACCGGCCGGTGGAGATGGACGCGGGCGTTCGCCAACTTCCCGTCGACGCGTCGCCGGATGAGCTCGAGCGTCTGCAACGACTCGTGAGGCACGACGACTCGTGAGGCACGCCGCCGCATGACCGCGCTCCTGGTTGGGGCGGTGCTGGCGCTGGCGGCGCTGGCGTTCGTGCTCTATCCGCTGTTTCGGGATGCACCACCTGCTCCCCTCGCGGCTCCGCCCTCACCGGCGAGCGCGCAGGCGAGAGAGAGCGCATCGGCGCGCGCGGTTGCCGCGCTGCGCGAGATCGAGTTCGATCGCGAGACCGGCAAGTTGTCAGACAGCGACTATGCCGCCCTCAAGGCCGCGTACACGGGCGAGGCGCTGGCGGCGTTGCGCGTGGAGGACGCCACCCTCGCCGCAACGCGCGATGATGAAGCCGAAGCGCTCATTCGCGCCCATCGAGCCCGCGGTCTGGCATGCACGTCCTGCGGTCCCCGTCCGGAGCCCGACGCGATCTACTGCTCCCAGTGCGGCCGGTATCTGGCCGGCGCGTGCGGCAGCTGTGGCAATCCGATAACGGAAGCCGGCGCGCGCTACTGCGGCACCTGCGGCACGGCGCTGGCGGCGTGAGCGCCCCGGCCCTCCATCCGGAGCACCTCCTCCGGTAGCTGAACGGGGCGGCCCGGACGCGCGAGACGCGGGGACTTGCGCTCGCGCCGTCGAGGACGGAACATCATCGGTCCGCCGTCCTCTTCCTTCCGGGATCACCCTCCGTGGAACACATCCATCTCGGCGCAATAGACTACGCGATTCTCATTGTCTATTTCGTCTTCGTCCTGGGCATAGGCTGGGTCCTCAGGCGGTATATCAGGAGCAGCGAGGACTTCTTCCTGTCGGGACGCTCCATTCCCACCTGGATTGCCGGCCTCGCATTCATCTCCGCCAATCTCGGTGCCCAGGAAGTGATTGGCATGGGAGCGTCGGGCGCCAAGTACGGCATGATGACGACCCACTTCTACTGGCTTGGCGCCATTCCCGCCATGGTGTTCGTGGGCATCTTCATGATGCCGTTCTACTACGGCTCGCGCGCGCGCTCCGTCCCGGAATACCTCAAGCTGCGCTTCGATGAGAAAACCCGGGGATTCAACGCCATCACCTTCGCGGTGATGACGGTGTTCTCCTCGGGAATCTCCATGTACGCGCTCGCCAAACTGCTCGAGCTCGTACTCGGTTGGAGCTTCCACGCCAGTGTGCTCGTCTCGGCCGCCATCGTACTGGCCTACATCTTCCTTGGCGGCCTGACGTCCGCGATCTACAACGAAGTGCTGCAGTTCTTCCTCATCGTGCTGGGCTTCTTCCCCCTCACGCTGCTCGGTCTCAGGGATGTGGGCGGCTGGTCCGGCCTCACCGCCAAGCTGCATGTGGTCGCGACGCACGCCGGATATGCGCCGGGCGCATGGTCGCATCTCTGGACGCATACGAACACGGCGAGTGCCAATCCCATGGGCGTCGACTGGTTCAGCATGGTGATGGGCCTCGGCTTCGTGCTCTCGTTCGGCTACTGGTGCACCGACTTTCTCGTCATCCAGCGCGCGATGGCCGCCAAGTCCATGTCCGCGGCGCGCCGCACACCGCTGTTCGCGGCCTTTCCGAAGATGCTCTTTCCGGCGCTCGTCATTCTGCCCGGCATGGTCGCCATCGCGCTCGATGCCACGCGCGGAGGACTGCTGCCGATCGGGAGCGACGGCACGCCGAATTACAACCTGGCCGTCCCGGTCATGCTCGCGCACTACCTCCCGTCAGGACTGCTGGGGCTCGGTCTCACCGCGCTCATGGCATCGTTCATGTCAGGCATGGCCGGGAATGTCACCGCGTTCAACGCCGTGTGGACCTACGACATCTACCAGTCCTACATCCGGCCCGGGCAGTCGGACCGCCACTACCTGTGGATGGGCCATGCGGCCACGGTGTTCGGCATCGTGCTGAGCGTCCTGGCGGCCTACGCCACGACGCGATTCAACAACATCATGGACATGCTGCAGCTCGTGTTCGCGTTCGTGAACGCGCCGCTCTTCGCCACCTTCCTGCTCGGCATGTTCTGGCGTCGCACCACGGGACATGGCGCATTCTTCGGACTGGTGATCGGCACGCTCGTTGCAGCGGTGCATCACGGGCTGGTGCTGCCGCAGGGCGCCGTCGTCGGCATCAAGGGCGGCTATCTGGGCGCCGTGCTGCACGTCTATCCCAGCGAAATGGCGCAGAACTTCTGGACCGCGATTTTTGCCTGGAGTGCATGCTTCGTCTGCACGATCGTCATTTCGTATCTCACGCGGCGCGTCAAGACGGACGAGGATCTCAAGGGACTGGTGTACTCGCTCACGCCCCGCATCACGGATCACGAGGACAAATGGTACAAGCGCCCGGCGACACTTGGCGTGGTGGTGCTGGCGCTCACGCTGGTACTCAACGTGATCTTCTGGTGACCGGCCGATGAAACTCGACCTGCGACTGCCCATTGGGCTCATGTTCACGACGTTTGGCGTGATGCTCGTCGTATTCGGTCTGCTGTCCAATCGCGACATCTACCAGCGATCGCTCGGCATCAACGTCAATCTCTGGTGGGGGCTGGTGCTGCTGATCTTTGGTTGTGTGATGCTGACGTTCGCCCTGCGACGGCCAAGTACCTGATCCCGGGAGGATCATGCTCCGCGCGACGTGGATCCTGATCATGGCAGTTGCCGGAGCGAGCACCGCGTGCGCGCACGGCCATGCCGGTGCCGGCGACTCACCGGCAGCCGGCAGCGCCACGCTGAATGTCTCCAATCACTACGGCCAGCCGGTCGAGGTGTTCGTCACCTCGGCGGGCGCATCGTATCGCCTGGGGACGGTGTCACCCGGCATTGACAGCCGGTTCGTCGTGCGGTCCACGATGATCCGCAACGGTCCCGTGGAGTTCGTAGCCGTGCCCGGTGCCGGCGAGGTGCCGGTGCGGTCCGGGGAACTGGTTCTCGCGCCTGGCAATGTGGTGAATTTCAACATTGCGGATCACCTGTCCAACAGCACGACGACGGTCACGCCGTGACGGATGTCGCTCAGCGCGGCGTTGCCGTCAGGAAATGCTCGGCGACGATGGCGGGTTGTTCCACGACGCGCTTCTCCTGCGCGTCCACGGCCAGCCGCATGAACTGTCCCATGCTCCAGACCAGCGGCGTCGCGCTGCCGGTGCCGGAGCCGAACACGAAATCGCTGTTCCCCGGATTCGGGCGATCCCACACCTGCTCCGGAATCATCCCCCCGGCGTTGGCGAAGTGCAGCATGGCCTGGAGATAAACAGCGGGATCAGCGCCGCGCGCGACTTCATATTCGCCCCGTTCACCCGCGAAGATCGGCCAGAGCCGCCCAACGCCTTCTCCCAGCCACGGGCCGCCAAACCACGTTTCGCCGTAGCCATCGTGATTGTAGCGGTGAAAGGCGGGGCCGTTCGGCGTCTGCACCCGGATCGTGGAATCAATGATGACGAGCGAGTTCTCAATGATCGAATCAGTGGCCGGGCGAATGCCCAGGCGCACGAGTTCAATGAATCCCTGATCCACGACGTCGCGCTCATCCCAGGTGCCGCCGCCATTGTGCACGTCCAGCTTGTAGCCATCGTTGGGGTCGCGATTGTCATCGATGCGCAGATAGTAGCCCCGCGCCGCCCGTGCTCCGCCCAGGTGTCCGGTGGTCGTCACCATCCAGCTCTCGAGGTGAGAGGCCCAGTCGTCGGCGGTCTGGAGATAGCGCTGCGCATCGGCGGTCGCGCCGTTCGTCTTCGCGATCGTGGAGGCGCAGACGAGCCCCGCGATCTCCGCCGCGATGGTGGAGGGTGAATAGCCACCCACTTCCTCCCACCGTTCCTGCTGCGTGGCGGGTCCGTGCGCCATCACGTATTCCGCCGCGGGACGGATGTGCTTCTGCCAGGTGGCACTGTCGGTCACACCGAGCTGCCACGCGAGGACGATGGGGTAGGAGTTCTCGTCCATCTGCTGGCCCGGCCAGTAGGGCCTCCCGTCGAGCCAGCTGTTCTGCGGGAAGCTGCCGTCGGGTTTCTGCTGCACGTCGAACAGGTAGCGCAGCGCTCGCGTCGCCGTGGCGCTGTCGCCTGCGACCATCAGCGACGTGGCGGCTTCGTACAGATCGCGCGCCCACACCAGATGATAGCCGCCGACATTCGGCTTGTCCGACGCCACGGCGAGTCCCCAGGGAATGCTCATGGAGGCGATGATGGCGCCGCGGTAGGTCTTGTCTTCGTGCGCACGAACGACCATTGCCGCGAGATCGAATTCCGCCTGATACGCCGGCTGCACGTGGCGCAGACTGCTCAGATAGGTGCTCCAGCCCCTGGCATACGCCGCGCGCGCTGACGCGAAGCCCCGCGCGAGGCTTCCCTGCGCCGCCGTCCGTGCTTCGTCCGTCGACGTGCCGAAGCCCAGCGCCAGCGTGAAGTGCGCTGGTCGTGTGACCTGCGCGACCTGCACGACATTGCCGCTGTCGGCGCGCGCGTAGGTCAACGTGAGCCGGTGATGCAGCAGGAGATCGCGGTATCCGTCGTTCACACCCGCGAATCCGCTCGACATGTGCGTGAATCCGGTGCTCGCCATGAGTGCGGACGCGATGTTGCCTTCCTGCGCCTCGAGTGCTCCGGGTTCGCTGCTCCCCGTGTCGCCGTAGCCTGTGTTTCCCAGCGCCGGGTGATAGAGCACGTAGAGCGCGGCGCCGGCCGGTGCGGTGAAGCGGACGTCCATGAGCAGCGTGTTGCGATCGGGATCGGTGACGTAGGTCTTCGTGATGCTGATGCGACCCGTCGCGTCGCGGCTCGTCTGGCGAAACACCAGCGCGCGCGGATCAACCCGCTCGATGGAATGCCGCATGTCCCGCGATTCGATCAACAGACGCGAGCCATCCTGCACCGCGAATTCCAGCCCGCGCGTGTCGGCCACATCCACGCGCGGGTAGTACACCTCGGTGAGAATCCCGCCGCCCAGCGTGAACCAGACCTTGGACTGAGTCGTGAGCGATGTTCCAATGCCGTCCTTGCTCGCGGGTGTCCATGACGGCAGTTCCCCGGGGCCACCCGGGGCCGTTTGTGCCGGGAGCATCGGTGCACCGGCAAGTACCGCGCAGCACGTGATCAGTGCGAGCTGTTCGCGAACGGTCATGTCAATTCACCTGTCCCATGATTCGAGTCGTGTGACATTCGGTTGGCAGGCTAGCGGGCTGGCGTGAGGTCGAGTACCAGCGCCGTGCGTGCGCCCAGCGCGCCCGACGCCGGCAGGTAGCCGCGTATCTGTCCCTCGCGATCCACCAGCATCGTCGCACCATTGGCGCCCCCCAGCAGATTGCGCGCGACGTAGCGTCCCGGCGCGAGCGCGTAGTGCGCCGAGTTGATCACCACGGGAGCGGCCGGCGCATCACCGAGGTTGGCGATCACCAGCACGGCGTGGTGGGTGGTCGCGCGAAGATATGCGGCGACGTGCGCACCGCCCGCCGTGAGCGGGATGAGTGTGCCGACCGCGAGGGCCTCATTCCGTCTGCGCAGGTGGATGAGCCGGCGATAGAGATTGAGCAGCGAGCTGCCATCCGCATCCTCTGCCGCGACGTTGGTCGTGAGCGAGTCCGCCTGCGGACTTTCCCATTCCGTGCCCGACGTGAAGCCCACGCCGGATTGTGCGGCCCACTGCATGGGCGTCCGCAATCGCGGATCGGGCTTGTCGCCCGTCATGCCGATCTCCTCGCCATAGTACACGAACGGCAGCCCCGGAAGCGTGAGCAGCAGCGTCGCCGCCATCTTCGCCCGCGACAGGTCGCGGCCCAGCTTCGTGAACGAACGGGTGCCGTCGTGATTGCTCAGGAGCGGCGACCATCGCCAGGGCGGCAGGGTGTCCTGCAGCCGGAGAAAACCGGTGAGCAGTCCGGCTGGTCTGCCCGAGCGCACTACCGAGAGCAGCGAGTCCGCCAGCTCGAAGCCGAAGTAGGAGGTGAGCTGGTCCGGATAGTAGGGCATCACGGTGTCAATGTTGCCCCACACCTCGCCCACGGTGTACGCCTGGGGCGCCACCTCCCGCAGGTGCGCCGCGTACTCCCGCAGGAACGCGTGGGTGCCCGCGCACCCCATGAGACAGCGTCCATCTTCGACGAGATAGGGCACCGCGTCCAGGCGGAACCCGTCCACACCCATCGTGCGGAGCCAGAAGTCCGCAATGTGCTTGGCTTCCTCGCGAACCGCCGGCGTGTGGTAATCGAGGTCGGGCATCTCGCTGGAAAACACGCCATAGTAGTACTCGTTTCGCACGGGCGAATGGCGCCACGCGTCCTCGCCCCAGGGCCCCTTGCCGAGCGGCACCGGTGAAAACCGATACCAGCTGCGATATGGCGAGGCTGTGTCGCGCAGCGCTTCCTGAAAGTGCGGGTGCTGGTTCGAGGTGTGATTCAGCACCATGTCCACCAGCACCGCAATGCCGCGGCGATGCGCCTCGGCGACCAGTCGCTTGAAATCCGCGTTGGTGCCGTACGCGGGTTGCACGCGATAGTAGTCGCTCACGTCGTAGCCGTGATAGCTGGGAGATGCCGTCACCGGCATGAGCCAGATGCAATCGGCGCCCAGGTCACGGGTGCTGGCCGGATTCCCGTCGTTGATATAGTCCAGCTTGTCGATCAGGCCATTGATGTCGCCAATCCCATCGCCATTGCTGTCGTAGAACGAGCGGATGAACACCTCGTAGCACACGCCGCCCGTGGTCCATGAGGGGCCTGTCGTGGCGACTGCCGGGGAGGATGCTGACGGCGAGGCGCGCGGTGGGGCCTGCGATGCCGGCCCGGCGCATGCGGCCACTGCGCCGCACAGTGCGGCCAGTGCGGCCGCCGCTGTGCGCACATGCCGGTTACGGGCGCGTCGCGGCATCGATCGCCATGGCGGAGTTGGCTTCGAGCTGCAGCCGGATCATCCCTGCACTGTCAATGGTCACCGTTGCGCCGGCACATGCGGTTCCACTTCGCCCGCCCGTGAGAATATCGCAGTACATGCCGGGGGCCATCCCCGTGCTCACAGTGGTGTCGAGCGCGGTTGGTTCGTGATTGATCGCGACGAAACCCTTCGCGCCGCGGGAGAACGCGATGGCATTGGCGCCATCATCCCACCAGTGCTCGAGCGGCGCTCCGGCCGTCACCCGGCGGAACGCAACCATACCCGCGATGATAGGATCGCGGTGCTCGCAGACCCACTCGCCCGGCACGGCATCCTCCATGTGCACGACGCACGCTTGCGCGCCGGAACCTCCCGCACCGGGCGGTGGACCCGCATCGCGGCCCGCCTGCGTGCCCCGGTCGAACGCGTAGCTCGACATCACCATCGGATAGCCGTACGGCTGGGCGAGCATCCACACGTTGGCCAGGCGATACGTATCGCCATCGAGATACCAGATGCCGCCCTGTCGCTGCGTGTCGTGGTTCTCGAGGAACACGAGCGCCTTGTCCGATGGCATGAGCCCCCAGGCCTGCTCGGAGAACTGGTTTCCCGGCGGCCCATCGGGGTCGAGCTGCGCGATGGACTGGCCGGTGCTGCCAAGGAACTTGTCCCCGACGCCATGGAAGCGGAATTCCGTGATGTCGAACGCGCCCCCTGATTCGTATGCGATCCCATAATAATCCGCTGCGGTCACCGCTTCGCCCGGACTGTCAATCACCTCGCCGTAGTAATACGGCAGCGGCCGGCCCTCGGACTGCACCGTGCGGTCGACCAGGCCAAGAATGGAGTCGAGCTCCACCGGCTGGATATGCTTGGCCGCATCGATCCGGAATCCCGCCACGCCGAGTCGCGCGAGGGAAACCAGATATCCCGCGATGCGCTCGCGCACGGATGGCAGGCCCGTGTTGAGATCGGCGAGTCCATCCAGTTCACAGTCCTGGACGTTGGCGGCGTTCTGAAAGTCATCCACGGTACAGGGCGTGTGGAAGTCGCTCTGCGCGTAAAGACCGGGATAGTCGTACTTCGTGTAGACCGTCCCGTTGCTCCCCACGCCGGCTCCCGCGCTCATGTGGTTGATCACGGCATCCACGTAGATGTCCACGCCGGCCGAGTGACAGCGCTGCACCATGTCCTGAAACTGCGCCGCCGTGCCGAAACTCGTGCGTGCAATGCTGTAGCTCACGGGTTGATAGTGTTCCCACCACGGGGCGCCACTCAGGACCGCATGCTCCTGCGGTGGCGACACGAGGGCGGCGCGATACCCATCCGGGCCAAGCACGCTCTCGCACTCCGTGGCCACGTCGGTCCAGTTCCACTGGAAGAGCCGCACGGCGACATCGCCGGCCGCCGCGTGTCCCGAGGGACGATAGGTCGGCGAGAGCGCGGGTCGAGTGGCCGGCGGTGGGCTCGTAACGAGGGCTGAAGCGGCCGAACCACACGCCGTCGCAAGGGCGGTGAGGAGCGTCGCGGCCAGGACGGCGACGGTCGCACGCAAGTGGCCGCGTTGCGCAGGACGATCGCCCCGCCGCGGACAGTCCCGCGGCGCGTGCCGCGGGACTGCCCGCTCGATGCTCCGGGCGAGCGAATCGTGATCAGTAGCCTGGATTCTGCGTCAGGTTCGGGTTGGCAACGAGCTCGGACGCCGGCAGCGGATACAGATCGCGGAAGGAATCCGTTGCGACACCGGACTGGGTGCCGCCCTTCCACGACCAGACATAATCGCCGCCGGTGAACTCACCAAAGCGAATGAGATCGGTGCGACGGTGAGCCTCCCACAGCAGTTCCCGGCCGCGCTCATCCAGAATGAAGGGCAGCGTAAGCTGCGCGTCGGTGATGTCGCCGGATGTATTGCCATAGGCGCGCTCACGCAGTGCGTTCACGTAGGCCAGCGCCTGCGTTCTGGTGCCGCCGCCGCCGCGCAGTACCGCTTCCGCGTAGATCAGGTATGCCCCGCCAAGCCGGAATACGGGGAAGTCCGTGTCCACGAACGTTGGATTCGAGCCTGCCTGGCCCGTCGAGGTCACATTGCGGAACTTGGGTGCCGCGATGCCGTCGTTGAAGTTCGGGATGCTGGAAATATCAACCGTCTGACCACTGCTGTAGAAATACGAGGAACGATGGTCACCAGACGCGAACCGTTGATATGCCTCGGGCTTCAACCGCAACCCGTACCATCCCCCGTCGATGCCGTAGGTGCCCGCGTTCATGGTGCCGCCAACTTCGGCGTGGACCAGGAACGTCACGCCGCCGTACGTCTGCGTCCGGGTTCCATCCTGCGTGATGGCGAAGATGATTTCGGGCGACGTATTGTTGTCGGCCATGAACATGTGCTGATAGTTGGGATCCAGACTGTACGCTCCCGAGTTGATCACCGCTTCCGCTGACGTGAGGGCGTCGGCGTAGTCCGGCGTGCCGGTGTAGACGCCGGCGTTCAGATACAGCTCGGCAAGCAGCATGTCCGCCGCGGGTCCGGTGGCGCGCCCGTAGGTGTCGGGGCCGGGTTGGGGAAGGTCGCCCCGGATGGCCGTGAGTTCGCTCACGATGTAGTTGTAGACATCCGTGCGCGTGGACTGCTTGGGCGGGGTGGATCCCACGGGATCATTCTCGGTGACGAGTGGAATGTTTCCGAAGAAGTCGATCCCGTGCCAGTAGCTCAACGCGCGCAGGAATCGGGCTTCCGCGCGATACGTCTGGATCTGCGCCTTCAGCTCATCACTTACCCCGCGCGCGGCCAGCTTGTCATCCGTGGTCTGCCGCAGGAACTCGTTCACCATGCTCACCTGGAAGTAGATCCGGTAGTACATGGAGACGACGAACGTGTTCGATGCGGCCCAGAGCTGCGTGTTCATCTCCGGCAACCCCACGTCGTTCCAGGCAATCACCGCCTCATCGGTAGGCAACTCCTGCGCCTCCCAGAGCAAGCGCAGATACTGGGAGAATCCCTCGTCGATGCCCTGAATATCGGGCTGGCCGGCGGGGCCCTGCTGACCGCTTACCGCAAGACCGGCGTAGATCTTCGCCAGGAATTCCACGTAGGAATTCGGATCGTTGAAGATATTGGTCTCGGTGATGGTGCTCGTCGGCTCCACAGTCGTGTCCGTGCAGGCCATGAGGCCCAGGGTCACGAACGCGGCGGCCAGTCCGAGCGCCTTCCACTTATGGGATGTCATGACTCCGTCCTGTTTGGAGTAGTCGTATGCATGATGGTCGGCTCAGAACTGGACGCTCAGTCCCAGCGTCACGGTACGGGAGCGTGGATAGATGTTGTTGTCGAGGCCGTTCAGTCCGGCGGTTGGATCCACACCATCGTATCCGGTGAGCGTGAATGCATTCTGCATCGTGAGCGAGAGGCGCATCGGCTGGTTGTCGTACTTGAATCCGTAGCCCAGCGTCACGTTGTCGAGACGCAGGAAGGCCGCCTTCTCCACGTAGTAGTCCGACAGGTATTGCGGAGTCGTGAAGCCTGTCTGCAGCACGGACGTGCTCAGGTTGTACGGTGAGCCGCGCTGCAGCTCCTGATAACTCCCGAGATTCGACGCCACGTTGTTGTAGACGTAGTTGCCCAGATAGGCGCGCAGCGTGTAGCTCAGGTCGAACTTGTTGTACGAGAAGTACGATGACTGCCCGAAAATCCATTTCGGCGCCGGATCGTGGAACGCCCGGCGATCGGCCACGTTGGTAATGCCATCGCCATTGAGATCGGCATAGCTGCCTTCGGTCGGCTTCCCGTTCGCGTACTGCTGCTGATAGACGAAGAACGAGTTGATCGGCTGCCCCGGTTCGAGCACCTGAATGAAAGTGCCGACGCCACCGGAAACCAGTCCGGTAAGAATCTGCTGCGCCGAACCGGCGAACGGGTTGATGCTCGTGAGTTCGTTCGTGTTGTGCGACGCGTTCACGTCGGCGGTCCAGCCCAGCCGGTTCTTGCCGGCGTCAAGGACGCGGGCACTCAGGCTGAACTCCACGCCGTCGTTCTTCATGCTCCCGATGTTGGTCGTCAGGAAATTCGAGAAGTTCGTGCCAGCCGCGATGGGAACGGTGAAGATCAGGTCGCTGGTGTTCTTCCTGTACCAGTCAATAGATCCGCTGAACCGCTGATTGAGGAATCCATAGTCCAGGCCGACGTTCCAGGAGCGCGTCGCCTCCCACTTGATGTCGGGGTCCACCGCGCTGGGCCGGATCGTGTTCACGAACTGGTTGCCGAACTGTACCTGGGCCTGCGAGTTGCCCACGAGAAACGCGGAGTACTGCTGATAGTTGGCGAAGGCCTGGTTCCCCGTCTTGGCCCATGACGCGCGAAGTTTCAGGTCGGAGAGCGCCGAAATGTCGCGCAGGAACGGCTCCTGCGAGATGCGCCAGGCCACGGCGACGGAGGGGAACACGCCCCACGCATTCGCCGGCCCGAAGCGCGAGGAGCCATCGCGGCGGACGCTCGCGGCCACGAGGTACCGGTCATTGAGATTGTAGTTCAGTCGGCCGAAGAAGGAGATCAGCAGGCTGTTCTCGACGTCGAGGAAGTTCGATACGTTCTGCGCGGTCGAAAACCCGTTGGTCTTGAGCAGATCGGTCGAGAGGTTTGTCGCGGTGTACGACGGATACTCGGCGTGCGACTTGGAATACGAATAGCCGGCGGTCACGTTGATCTGGCCGGGTGCCACGTGGAGCGGCGCATCATAATCCAGGTACGTGTCGAGCACCGTGTTCAACTGACTCGGATCCTGGCGGTAGTCGTACCCCTTCTCGCCTGACTTGGTCTCGCTGTGCAGCACGCTCGGCGTGAAGGTTTCCTGAGAGACGCTGGTGGCGTCGTAGCCCAGGTTGACGTTGGCGCTCAGCCCCTCGATGAACGGAAGGTGGTACTGAGCCTGCGCGTTCCCGACGCTGCGATACGTCCGGCCGCCCGACGACGCCAGATTCATGATGGCGACCGGATTGTCCGCGGACTGGATGGAATTCCCGGGCCACTCGTAGAAGCCCGTCGTTGACGTGGGGTCGAAGACCGGCTGGGTGGGCCCCATTTGCACCGCGTTCGACAGCACGCCGCCCGGCGCGAACGCGTCGAGCGAGCGCGACCCCTTGAGGTTGGTGTGGACTTCGAGCCGATCCTTGAGCAACCGCTGGTTGTAGTTCACACCCAGCGACACGCGCTGCGTATTGGTGCCGCGAATGATCCCGTCCTGATTGAGATACCCCACGGCAATCCGGTAGTCGTTGGACTGTCCGGCACCGGAAATCACCACGTTGTGTTCCTGCCCCCATCCCGTGCGGTCCACGAGATCGAACCAGTTGGTGTTCGCGTCGCCGAGCTGGCCGACGCTGCCCGGCGCGTACTGCTGCACGGCGTTGCGGAACTGCGTGGCATTCAGCACCTGTGGCAGTCGCGTGACGGAGGAGGCCGCGACGCTGCCGGAATACTGGATGTGCGGTCCACCCGAGCCGGACTTCGTCTTGATCAGCACGACGCCGTTGGCGGCATTGGCGCCGTAGATGGCCGCTGCCGAGGCGTCCTTGAGCACCGTGATGCTCTCGATGTCTTCGGGGTTGAGGAAGTTGAGCGGATCGCGGCCCGCCGAGAGGCCGCCGCCGGAGCCGGCGCTGACCGGCATCCCATCGATCACGTAGAGAGGCTCGCTGCTCGCGTTGACGGACGTCGCGCCCCGGATCCGGATCGAGATGCCACCGCCCGGTTCGTTGTTGTCCACCACCTGCACGCCGGCAACCTTGCTCTGAATGAGCATCTGTGGGCTGATGACCGTTCCGGTGTTGAACTCGCCCGTGTTGACCTGTTTCACGGCGCCAGCGATGTCGCCCGCTCGCTGATGCCCGTAGCCCACGACCACGACCTGCGACAGGCTGATGGCCCGTTGGTTGAGCGCGAAGTCGGCCGTGGCACTGCCGCCGTCGGTGATGGTGACGGCTTGTGTGGCCGGCGCGTAGCCCAGCATGCGGGCGCGCACCGTGTCGGCGCCGGCCGGCACGCCGGAGATGACGTACGCGCCGTCATTCTCCGTGAGCGTCCCCCGGGGACCAATCGTGATGGTGACGCCGGCGAGCGGCTGTTGTGTCGTGCCGTCCGTGACGCGGCCACGGACCGTGCCACCTGGTGACTGAGCGGACAGTGGTGTGATCCAGAGCAGCACCAGGAGCGGACCAAGTGCGGACCGTACGTGTGTCATGCACGTCTCCTGAAGGGTGGGGTTGAGACGCATGGCCAGTGGAGGGAATTCGGCCGGATATGTCCTAACGCTTCGGGGAACCTTTGTCAACATGGCGCGACAAAGCGGGGCAGCTCGCCTGGAGCTGCCCCGCTTTGTCGTGCCCGGTTCGCCTCCTATTCTCCCGCCGCTTCCATCCGCCGCACCGCCACCTCGAGCGGCACGAACGTCACCGCCAGCGACAGCGCCAGCGCGATCCCGAACGAGATGGCCATTGCCGTCGGCTCCCGGGGCGTGCCCAGCGCGCGTGCGCTCAGATAACTGTGCACCGGCCGGGCCTCGAGCAGCACGATGGCGCCGATGAACAGTGCCGAGGCCAGCATGTACACCAGTCCACCGAAGCTCGTGGGAATCTGCGCCGCACTCTCGGCCTCGTACCGCGGATAGACCGCGCCCAGTCCGAGCGCCAGCGCCGCCAGCGCCAGCGTCATGAACGTGATGGTGAAGATCGAGAGCGCGAAGATGAACGCACTCACGCCCAGCAGCGCGTCGGTCACTCCCACGATGGACAGGGCGAGCACCAGCAGCGGCAGCGTCCCGGTCCAGTACTTGGACCACAGCAGTTGGCGCATCGGGAGGGGACTCGATCGCAGCAGCCAGAGCGTGCGGCCCTCCATGCTCACGGCCGGAAAGATGAAGCGGGCGGCGATGGACGCGAGCACGAATCCGGCGAGACCCAGATTCAGGAAGGGGATGACGTTCACCAGGAAGAACGACACGCCGTCGCTCGCCGCGGACGGCAGAAACCGCACATTGAAGACGTAGACGACCACGAGCACGGCCAGCAGAATGAGCTGCGACCATTGCGTCGGATCGCGGAAGAACATCCGGATTTCCTTGAGGATCAGCTCCCGGCGCAGGACGCCGAACGGCATGAATACCGCTTCTCCCGCGCGTGCGAGCAGCCCGCGTTTCGTGACATTTCGTGCGCCCTCCTGTGCCTTGCTGAACGCCGCGGCATAGAGCGCGCGCTGCAAGCCGGCGCCCAGCACGACCAGCGCCGCCGCCGTCGTCCACAGCAGATAGAAGGGCAGCGCGGAGAGCTCACCCGTGAGATAGCCCATGAGTCCGTTCTGCGCCCACTCGCTCGGCAGGTACGGCGAGGTGGGCATGCGCAGCAACGCAATGAAATCCATGAGGGAGCGCATCCCCTCGGGTCGCGCCAGTCGTTCGGGACGCATGAGCCGCAGCAGCAGCACCAGTCCGGCCGCGGACAGGACGGCCACCACGCTGAGCAGATCGCGCGTGCGGCGCGCCGGAAAAACGTGCACGAGCAACAGCGTGAACGCCGTCCCGAGCACCGCCGGGATCACGAAATACGGAATCATCGTGGCGAGCGCCACCAGCGGCCAGAGCAGGCCGCCCTTGTACACGAACCCGTACGCCGCCAGGATCGGCACGCCCATCAGCACGACCATCCAGCTCGAGTGGATGAGCGTTTCGATGAGCCGCGCCCCGTAGTGCGTGAGCCAGTCCACCGGCGCGCATGCGCACATGTCCAGATCCCGCGCCAGAAAAAAGCTCGACAGCGCCGTGATGATGTTCGAAAGCAGCAGAATGGCGAAGAAGCTCAGGAAGATGAGCCCGAGCAGCTTGCCCGCGAGCAGCACGCCGATCTCCGGCGTGCGCTCGAAGTAGCCGAGCACGCGCACGAGCATCACCGTCCCGAACCCCCAGAACAGCACGCCGACCGCAGCGAGCAGCGACCAGTGCCACAGGGACTGCCGGCCAATGGTCCGCGTGCGATTGCGCATGGACTGCAGCTTGGGGCGCAGCAGGTGAAGCAGCGACGCACTCTTCACCGCGCCGTTCGCTCCGCCCTCCCTGTCCGGTGCGCGCGCCGGATCGTCAGGCATTCAGGACCTCCGCCAGCTCCCGCGCCGGATTCTGCCCGGTGAGCCGCAGGAAGAACGACTCCAGCCCCTGCCCGTCGGCCGGCGCCGTGGCGTAGAGCTCATCCAGCGTCCCGCAGGCCCGGATACTGCCGCCCTGAATGATGGCGATCCGGTCGCACACGCTCTCGGCCACCTCCAGCGTGTGCGTGGACATCATGATCGTGTGGCCACGCCGCGTGTACTCGCGAAAGAGATCCTTGAGGATCCGCGCCGCCTTGGGATCGAGCCCCACCATCGGCTCATCCACCACGATGACGTCAGGCTTGTGCAGAAACGCGCTCGCGATGATCAGCTTCTGCCGCATGCCGTGACTGTAGCTCTCCACCAGCTCCTGCTTCCAGTCGCGCAGGTCGAACAGCGCGAGCAGCTCGTCCATGCGCTTCTCGATGACCGGTCCGGACTGGCCATACAGCCCGGACACGAAGCGCAGGAATTCCGCGCCGGTGAGCTTCTCGTAGATGAACGGCCGGTCCGGAATGTAGCCGAGCTTCGCCTTGGCTTCCGCCGGCCGCGCGACGATGTCCGTGCCGTCAATGAGAATGGACCCGCTCGTGGGTCGCAGAATCCCCGCGATCATGCGAAGAGTGGTGGTCTTGCCCGCCCCGTTGGGTCCGAGAAAGCCGAACAGTTCGCCCCGGGGCACCGCGAGGTCGATGGCATTGACCGCGGTGAACGGTCCGTACCGCTTGGTAAGTGCGCTGAGGCGGATCATGGCGTGTTAGTGAGAGGTCCGCTGGACGTGTGCGGGCGACAGCCCTGCGGTGCGATTGGACCAGTTCAGTACGGCAATCTCGTAGGCGGACCGGTGCATGACGAATCCCGGAAGCGGCGCGGCCTGCACCATGCGCCCGCTCTCGTCCACCCATCCGGTGAGCAGGCGCCCGCCGTCCTGCTCGAGGCGCCACGCCCGCACCGTGTCCTGATGCGCCGGGAGCCAGCGCGCGGTCGTGCTGTCCTCGCGCGCGCTGTCCGGCACGACGAAGAGTGACTCGGCGCGGATGTGTACGGTCATGCGGCTCAGTGCCGCGCGGATGGGATCGAAAACCTGATACGTGTAGCTGGCGCCGACTTTCGGCCGGTCGCCGAGCGCGATCGCCAGCGGAACCATGGTCGGCAGGAGCAGCGGCTCGCTCAGGTGCACGCGCTGCGTGTCGGGCGGAACGTCGCCGGAGCGCGTGACCAGGGTGAGCAGGGTGTCTCCGCTCACCGTGCCCCACAGCACGTACGGGCCCACGTCTTCGCCGAGCTGATAGGCAAAGTGCCTGAGCCGCAGCGCGCGCGTGAGTTCCACGGCGGAGCGCGCCGCGACGTGTCGCGCCTCGCTGTCGGAGCCGATGCGCGCAATGACGCGATCGGTGATCGACACGCCAATGGCGGATGTATCGATGGTGGACGTGGCGAAGCCGATCTGGTCGCTTCCGTTGCTGATCTCGTAGTAATTCGCGCCCGGCGCGAGGAAGAGCGCGGCGCGCGCCAGCCGGTCGCGCTGTCCGGTGAAGATGGCACGGTGGGCGAGCACGCCCATCCCGCCCAGCCAGAGTGTCACGATGCCCGCTGCCAGCAGTGCCCGGCGGCTCATGCGGGTGGCGCCGGTGGCGCCGGTGCGCGCAATGCGGTACCGGGGGACACCGCGCCGAATTCGTGAAAAGCGACCGTACGCGACATGTCGGAGGAAGAAAATTCGAGAGAGTACCCGGCATGAGGACGATCAAACCCGTGCTGCGCAAGCCTCGGCATGCGCCCGCTTGTCTTGCCGGTGCACGGCAGTCAGTTTACACAGGCTATGCCCGAAGAGAAGCTCATCGTCCGCGGCGCGCGCGAGCACAATCTCCGCGACATTGATGTCGAAATCCCCCGCGACCGGCTCACCGTGATCACGGGGCTGTCCGGATCCGGCAAATCGTCGCTCGCCTTCGACACCATTTACGCCGAAGGCCAGCGCCGCTATGTCGAGTCGCTCTCCGCGTACGCCCGGCAGTTTCTCGGGCTCATGGAGAAGCCCGACGTGGATGCCATCGAGGGACTCTCGCCCGCGATCTCCATTCAGCAGAAAACGGCAGGCCACAATCCGCGCTCCACGGTCGGGACGGTTACGGAGATCTACGACTATCTGCGACTGCTCTATGCGCGCGCCGGCACGCCGCACTGCCCGAAGTGCGGACGCCCGGTGCAACGACAGAGCGCCGGCCAGATCGCCGACACGATTCTGACGTGGCCCGCGGGCACCCGGCTCGAAATCCTGGCGCCACTCGTGCGGGGGCGGAAGGGGGAATTTCGCGACCTGCTCGAGGGCGCGCGCCGCCAGGGATTCGTCCGCGCCATCGTGGACGGAAAGGTCATCGAGCTCGCGTCGCCGCCCAGGCTGGCGCGCACCACGAATCACAGCATCGCGGTCATCGTGGACCGGCTCGTCGTGCGCACCGAGGATCGTGGCCGCCTCACGGACTCCCTGGAAACCGCGCTCAAGCTGGGCGACGGGCTCGTCGAGGTCGTCCGCCAGGGCGGGGAGGCGCACCCGTCCGGCAGTCACATTTTTTCGGAGCGCTACGGCTGCCCGGAGTGCGGCATCTCGCTACCGGAACTCGAGCCGCGTCAGTTCTCCTTCAACTCGCCCTTCGGCGCGTGTTCCGAGTGCGGGGGGCTCGGCACCCGGCGCGAGCCGAACGAGGCGCTCATGCTGGGCCATCCGCGCATCTCGATTCTCGAGGGGGTCGTGCTTCCCTGGGGGGAGCCCACGGGGCATCTCCGCAAGTCGATCCTGCCCACGCTGGCGAAGCAATACAAGTTCGATCTGAACACTCCATGGGGCGAGCTGCCGCAGCGCGTTCGCGACGTGATCCTGTACGGGACCGGCGGCCGGAAGAGCAGCTTTCACATCGAGCAGGGCTCGTTCAAGGGCGATTATCAGTCGGCCTGGGAAGGTGTGCTCGCCAACGTGCAGCGCCGCTACGACGAGACGTCGTCCGATGCCGTACGCGCGGAGCTGAGCGAGTACATGACAGAGGCGTCCTGCCGCAGCTGCGGCGGCCGCCGGCTCAAGCCGGAGTCGTTGGCTGTCACCATAGGCGAGCGCAACATCGGCGACGTCGTGGAGCTGTCCGTCACCGACGCGCTGCGTTTCGTCGAGGGGCTCGCGCTGCGCGGCAACGGCCGGCCGGGGTTGGATGCCGCCATTGCCGGACCCATTCTGAAGGAAGTGCGCGAGCGGCTCCGCTTCCTTGCGGATGTGGGACTCGACTACCTCACGTTGGGCCGCGCGGCGGAATCACTGTCCGGCGGCGAGGCGCAACGCATTCGCCTGGCCACGCAAATCGGCTCACGGCTCGTGGGCGTGCTCTACATCCTCGACGAGCCGTCCATTGGCCTGCACCAGCGCGACAACGCGCGGCTGCTTGCCACGCTTCGCCAACTGCGCGATCTCGGGAACACGGTCATCGTCGTGGAGCACGACGAGGAGACCATGCGCGAGGCGGACCATCTGATTGACCTGGGCCCTGGTGCCGGGCGTCACGGGGGTCTCGTGGTGGCTGCCGGCACCGTGGACGAGATCGTTCGCGACGCGGATTCACTCACGGGGAAGTACCTGAGCGGGGCGCTGCGCATCGACATCCCCGCCGAGCGCCGGCCGCGGCTGCCGGGACGCGTGCTGCGCGTGGAGGGTGCACGCGCCCACAACCTCGCGAACCTGGATGTGGACATTCCGCTTGGCCTGTTCGTCGCCGTCACCGGCGTGTCGGGCTCCGGCAAGTCCACGCTGGTGGAGGACGTGCTGCATCAGGCGCTCTCGCGCCACTTCCATCGCGCTCGCGTCATTCCGGGCGAGCACTCCCGCATCCTGGGTCTCGAACACATTGACAAGGTCATTGACATTGACCAGAGTCCGATCGGCCGCACCCCGCGTTCCAATCCCGCCACGTATACCGGTCTCTTCACGCCGATTCGCGAGCTGTTCGCGGAACTGCCCGATGCCAAGATCCGGGGCTATGGACCGGGACGCTTCTCCTTCAATGTGAAGGGTGGCCGCTGCGAGGCGTGCCAGGGCGACGGGCTGGTGAAGATCGAGATGCACTTCCTGCCCGACGTGTACGTGCCGTGCGAGGTGTGCAAGGGGAAGCGCTACAACCGCGAGACCCTCGAGGTGCGTTTCCGCGGCGCCAACATCGCAGACGTGCTCGACATGACCGTCGAGGATGCCTGCGCATTCTTCGAGAACCAGCCGCGCGTGCGGCAGAAGCTCGAGACGCTGGTGGACGTGGGGCTCGGCTACATCCACCTGGGACAGAGTGCGACCACGCTGTCCGGCGGCGAGGCACAGCGCGTGAAGCTCGCCACGGAATTGTCCCGGCGCGACACGGGCCGCACGCTGTATATCCTGGATGAGCCGACCACGGGCTTGCACTTCGAGGACGTGCGGCTGCTGCTCCGCGTGCTGCACCGTCTCGTGGACAAGGGCAACACGGTGCTCGTGATCGAGC
>Ga0105240_10004463_pt1 | contig 21320 bp, 15 predicted proteins | sample KBSC54metaG_FD_80426 | JGI IMG/M metagenome (GOLD analysis project Ga0105240, IMG submission 80426) | Corn rhizosphere microbial communities from Kellogg Biological Station, Michigan, USA - KBS C5-4 metaG | ecosystem: Host-associated > Plants > Roots > Rhizosphere > Soil | place: Michigan, USA... | reverse complement strand
GCGCGTCAGGCGCATCGAAGCAGCCATTGAGATCGCCCGTGCGGCTCCAGTCGCCATCGACTGCGCCGAGGCGGCCGATTGGGTCGAGCAACAGATCGAACCGGTGCCGGCTCGCGGCAGCGTGCGAGTGCTTTTTCATTCCGTCGTCTGGAGTTATCTCTCCGAAGGCTCGCGGAACCGGATCCGCGCTCATTTGAGTCGTGCGGGTGCCGCGGCAAGCATCGAGGCGCCGCTCGCATGGCTGCGCTTCGAGCTTGCCGACCCACCCGAATTGCGGCTTACGCTATGGCCGTCCGGCGAGGAGACCCTGCTCGCGCGAGCACATCCACATGGCGCTTGGGTGCGATGGTTGGCCTGAGGGCTCACTCAATTACTGTGGCGAGAATGTGAGCGGCCGCGGGATACTGCCGCGGAGCCGCGGAACCTACGACTTGCCGCGCAACCCTGCGACTTGGGGCTCTCGTTAGTAAAAAGGAGAATTCTTTCATGTTGACCTGCAACCGTTCTTGCCAGCTGACAGGTCTCGCTCTGGTTTACCTCTTGGTCTCGAATCTGGCTTCCGCGCAGGCCCCATCTCCACTGCATCGAGGCTACTACACGACGCCCGCCATCCACGGCGATACGGTCGTCTTCACCTCCGAGGGCGATCTCTGGACGGTGGGCGCACAGGGCGGTATCGCTCACCGCCTGACCTCCGACCCCGGAACCGAGAGCAATCCCGTGATTTCGCCGGACGGCAAGACGGTCGCCTTTAGCGGCGAATCTGAAGGACCTACCGACGTCTACAGCATGCCCATTGAGGGTGGCTTACCTCAACGCCGCACCTGGGACGGCGATGCCCACCCGGTCGGTTTCGCGCCCGATGGCCGGCTGATGATCTCAACGACCCGCTACTCCACGCTGCCCAATAATGAGGTCGTTCTCGTTGACGATCGCGGCGATCGGCAGCTCGTCCCTCTCGCCCAAGCCGCCGAAGCCGTCTACGACACTTCCGGCCACTCGCTCTTCTTCACACGCTGGTACTCGCAACCGAGCCACACCAAGCGCTACAAGGGCGGCACCGCCGAGAGCATCTGGCGCTTTGACGCGCCCAAGGAAGCTGTTCCGCTTACCGCCGACTATCCAGGAACCTCCACCAATCCGATGTTCTGGGATGGCCGTGTCTACTTCATTTCCGACCGCGACGGCGTTCGCAACCTCTATTCCATGACGCCGGACGGCAAGGACGTGAAGCAGCTCAGTCACCAGCACATCTTTGACGTCGAGTCTGCCTCGCTCAACGACGGCCGCATCGTTTACTCATGCGCCGGCGACCTCTGGATCTTCGACATCCGCAGCAGCCAGGAGCATCTCGTCCCCATCACTCTCCAGTCCGACTTCGACCAGATGCGCGTCCACTGGGTCAAGAAGCCGCTCGACTATCTCACCAGCGTCCACCTGTCGCCGGACGGCTCCCGCGCCGTGTTTACAGCTCGTGGCGCCCTCTTCTCCATGCCGGCCAAAACCGGCCGCATCATTGAGGTCGCCAACGAGTCCGGTGTCCGTTACCGCGATGCCCGCTTCCTCCCCGATGGCAAGACCATTCTCGCGCTGTCCACTGCGACCGGCGAGACCGAATTCTGGAACTTTCCGGGCAATGGCGTCGGCCGGCCGACCCAGCTCACCACTGACGATCACGTCCTGCGGACCAACGGGATCCCTTCGCCCGATGGTCAGTGGCTCGCCCATACCGATAGGGACCAGGAGCTCTGGCTCTACAACTTCAAGACCAGGACGAATAGACGCATTGCGCAATCCATGAACGGCCAATTCGGCGATCTCTCCTGGTCCCCCGACAGCCACTGGCTTGCCTTCGTCGAAACCGCCGACAACCAATTCGACCAGATTCGCATCCTCGATGTCGGCACCGGCGATATTCAAACGATCACCTCCGATCGCTACGACAGCGAGAGTCCTGTCTGGGCGGCCGATGGCAGGTGGCTGTATTTCCTTTCCGATCGCATGCTCGAAACCACGGTCCGTTCCCCCTGGGGCCCGCGCCAGCCTGATCCTCACTTCAGCAACACGATGAAGCTCTACGAGCTGGCCCTCGTGCCTGGCCTTCGCTCGCCGTTCCTACCCGCTGACGAGCTCCACCCGGACTCATCCAAAGCCGACGAATCCAAGACCGCCGACGAACACGAGTCCGGTTCGCCGGCCAAGCCGGACGGCAAGATCGGGAAGCCCGGGAAGCGCCAGGCTCCGCCTGACGTCAGAATCGACTTCGCCGGCCTCGAGTCACGGCTCGAGGAAGTTCCTGTCCCGGCCGGCGACTACGGCGATCTTCACGCAGCCACCAAACGTCTTTGCTGGCTGAGTGCAGGCGTTGACCACAAGGGCCCGGATGACAACCAGCTCGAGTGCCTCGCGATTGACAACAAGGGTGACAAGCCCGACACCGTCCTTGCCGGCGTTCGCGGCTTCGAGCTCTCCGCCGACCGCCAGAAGATGCTCATCCGCCAAAAGGATGATTTCTACATCCTCGATTCCTCCATCACCAAACCCGACCCCAAGACTCTGGGCAAGGCCAAAATCGACCTTTCGCACTGGACCTGGGCTACGACGCCCCGCTCCGAGTACCGCGGCATTCTTCTCGATGCCTGGCGGCTCGAGCGCGACTACTATTACGATGCGCACATGCAAGGCATCGACTGGATTGCCATGCGCAACCGATATCTGCCTCTCGTCGACCGCGTGGCGGACCGCGACGAGCTGAACGATGTGATCGCGCAAATGGTAAGCGAGCTTTCCACCCTCCATACGTTCGTCTTTGGTGGCGACCAGCGCCAACCCGATGACCACATCCAACTGGCTTCTCTCGGCGCGCGCCTTCACCGCGACGAAAAGGCGGGCGGGTACGTTGTCGACCACGTGTATCTCCATGACCCGGACTTGCCCAACCAGGCACCGCCTCTCGCCCGTCCCGAGTCCCTCGTTCAGGAAGGCGAAGTCATCACCTCGATTGATGGCGTGCCCGCCCTCAGCGTCGCCGACATTCGCGCGCTGCTGCTCGATAAGCCCAACGCTCAGGTCCTCCTTCAGGTCAAATCCCTCAAAGGAGACACGCGCGAAGTGCTCGTCACCCCTATCTCTGCCAAAGAGGATGCGGACCTCCGCTACAACGAGTGGGAGTACACCCGGCGGGTCCAGGTGAGTCGCGCGTCTCACGGCACCATCGGTTACGTCCACCTGCGCGCCATGGGGCCTGACGACATCGATCAATGGACGCGCGACTTCTACCCTGTTTTCGACCGTCAGGGCCTCATCATCGATGTCCGCGACAATCATGGCGGAAACATCGATTCGTGGCTCCTGGGCAAGCTGCTCCGCAAGGCCTGGTTCTACTGGCAACCCCGGGTCGGCAACCCGGCGTGGAACATGCAGGACGCCTTCCGAGGACACATCGTCGTGCTGTGCGACCAGCACACCGCCTCCGACGGCGAAGCCTTCACCGCCGGTTTCCAGCACTTCCGGCTAGGCAAGGTGATCGGCATGCGCACCTGGGGCGGGGAAATCTGGCTCTCGCTCGATAACCCCGAGCTCGACCAAGGCATCGCCAGTGCCGCCCAGACCGGCGTTTATACCCCTGATGGCAAATGGCTCATCGAGGGTCACGGCGCCGACCCGGACATCCCCGTCGACGATCTGCCTCACGCCGCGTTCGGCGGGGACGATGCGCAGCTCCAGGCCGCCATCGACCTGCTGCTGCAGCAGATCAAGGTCGACCCGCGCCCGGTACCGCCACATCCGGCCTACCCGGACAAGTCCTTCCCGTACCAGAATTAGCCGCCAACCCTGCTGATGGACAATTGCGGAGTGGAGATTTCGCCATGGCCAAGCTCGTCTTTGCATTGAACCAATCCCTGGACGGCTACATCGACCACCAGAACCTGGGACCACCGCGCCCCGCGCTGTTTCGTCACTTCACGGACATGGTGCGCAACTCGGCGGGCCTGGTGTACGGTCGCCGCATGTATGAAGTCATGCGCTATTGGGACGACGACCAGGCGGATTGGGGCGAGCCGCAACGCGAATATGCGCAGGTGTGGCGCAAGCAGCCGAAGTGGGTGATATCGCGCTCATTGAGCTCGGTAGGACCCAATGCCACGCTCATCGCCGATGATGTTGAAGCGGCGATCCGCGGTCTGAAGGCGCGGATCACCGGCGAGATCGACGTCGCCGGCCCGGAACTGGCCGCGGGCCTGGGCGCTTTTGGCCTCATCGACGAGTATCAACTGTACATCCACCCGATTGTAGTGGGTCGTGGCAAGCCGTTCTTCGCCGGGCCTCCGCCTCCGCTTCGTCTCGTGGCGAGTGATCTGATCGACACGAACGTGATCCGGCTAACGTACGTTCCTGCTTGATAGGTCCCGTGCCGTGGCTACGAACGCCGCGCCGAGGACATCGCATGCGCGGCCTGGGCTGAGAGAGACGATTCGTGAAAATGGATGACCCGCCAGCCGGCCGCAGTGCGCGTGAAGATCATGCTGACTCGGAAGCGCGGCTCATGCAGCTCGGCTCGGGCTTTGAGCTTGACCCGGGAGTGAGAAATGAAGAACGCGATCGCAGTCTCGCCGAGAACGTCGATCTTCAGATCCTCGATCTCCTTCGCAAACACCTTCTCCACATGTTCGGGGAGGGCCGCCATATAGCGTTGAATGGCGGACCAGCCGTAGGTGGGCTCCTTCATTTCCTGCGCGACGTAGATCAACGGCTCGTGCTGCGGATCCCAGATGGCCGCAATCTGCCCTGGATTTAGCTGGAGAAAGCCCTGGCGGTAGGTCTCGATCAGACCGGCGACCGCGCGCCGAGCCTCATTCTCGTCAGGCTGGGACCTCATCACGAACCTCCGGGCCTGCTATACCGACACCACGTTGGGAGAGCCTGCTCCATATGGAGGAGTCTCCTCACAGCAAGCGTCGTGCCGGCACGCCCCCGTAGCAAAGGTCCGATGAGGCCGCACCTCCAGCACTCATCGGACCACGTGTACTCCGGCTACTTCATTTGTTCTGTATGGTCGGATTCGACGGAACGTTGCGCGGGTTCGGAATGGTCGATATCGTCGAATACTGCTGGCCGTCGATGGTCGCCCATATCTGGTAGATCCAGGTCCCGGTCGAGTTGATTCCATTGGGGTCCGTGTTGTTGTCCGATATGGTCATTTCGGCGCCCTCCGGGTCGGCAGCACCGAATACACCGTTGGGAGGACTCTGCTTCCATGCGAAGCCGGGATTCGCGGCAGTCATGGCGTTGAACGACCCTTGCGCCGCGTTCCCGGAAAGCTTCCATTCGATTGTCTCGTTCTTCCCATGATTGATCTCGTTGCCATTACCCGCCTGATCGACATCGAGACAGCCCAGCGTCTGATTCAACGTCACTTTGAGGATTACGTTTGGCATGGTCTACCCTTTTCTCGTTGTTGGGCGGCACTATGGGCGGGCCGCAGCGCCTTGATCCTGTCTTCCACTCTGCGGATGCGACAGGTCCGTGTCGCCGTTTCGCATGATCTGCGCGATGCGCCGTGAGAATCCTGCATTGACCGGATAGGCAATCCGGCTGTGCGTCACGACAGCGACGAAATCGGCCGTGCGATAGCCCATCCCATTCAGCTTGGCCACCACCGCACGGGCGTCCCCGGGCTGCCTGAGACGCAAAAGCGCTTCCGCGTACACGGCGAGGAAATTCGGGTCGGCCCCTGAGCGGGTCGCCGGCAGGATCAGGTCGCGCGCCTGCGACCAGTATTGCTTCGCCGCAGCGCCGTCCTTTTGCTCCGTTGCGATCTGCCCCAATACGAGATCCGCCTGAGCGGCGAGTAAAATCAGGCTGCGGTCGCCTGGACTGGCCTCGAGCAATCGTTCGGCGGACCTCTTTGAGGCAGATGCCGCGGAGGCCGCACCGGCGGTGTCGTTGCGTACCAGTTGCAGCCGCGACAGCTCGAGGCGGCTCTGCGCGAGATCCTGCTGCCACGAGGCGTTGCCCGAGTCGCGGGCAACCAGGCCGGACAGTACGCGCACCGCATCAGCATCGGCAGCGGCGGCCATATCCGATTGACCGCCCTGGCGCAGCAGGCCACCCATCTGCTGGCTGTACAGGGCGAAAAAGTCGGCCCAGGCGTCATTCTTCGGGTCGAACGCCATCAATTTCCGGGCGCTGGCCACTGCAAGGCCGGTGAAGTGTTGGGCCGATGTCATGTCGTCACACCAGCCCAGCATGCGTCCGAGTATCGCATCGCTGACGAGAAGCCCCTCCCCGACTTCCCGGTTGTTCGGATCCCGCGCCACCAGCGTGGCCTTGAGGCCCTGATCGGCACGATAGCCCTCGACCGCGCGATCGAGCCGGCCCTGTTCGAGCGCAAGCTTGCCGAGATTGTTGTAGGCGTAAGCCAGTTGCAGCGGCCACTGCGGATCCGTCGGATCTCGTTTGCTCAACCGCGCATAATTGTCCCGTGCAGCCTCGTAGTACGGCTTGGCTGCGCCGAAATCACCATGCGCTTCCAACACGCGCCCCGTGTTGACGAGCGCTGAGCTGAGTTGCGCGGCGAGTTGGGCATCGCCAGGCCGGGCTGTGGCGACCTTGCGCAGTAGCTCACTTGCCGCACGAAATTTCTGCGTAGCCTGCGGGAGCTTGCCCTGATACCAATCGACCCTTCCGATCCAGACCAGGGTATTGGCGTAGCTTGCCTGACGCATCGCGTCTGTGGGCGCACGTCGTAGCAGCTGCGCCGCCAGGACCGAGGCGGATTGGTAGGACGCCAGCGCTTTGGCGAGTGCACCCTCCGTCTCACGCGCGGCCCCGATCTCCTGCAGCGCCTTGACCCGCTGCGTCAATGCCAGGTCGGTGACATCGGCGGTGGGCAAAGACTGGAAGTACGCCATCGCCTTGTCGTCCACTGCCTCCATGACATCGAGGCGACCCACCTGGACGAGCTTGTCATATAGGTCGCCGAGCATGAAGCGGACGAGGTTGTCCGCCTGCTTCTGACGACGCACGGCTGCCTGTTGGGCGACCACCGCCGCGTGACGCTCGATCAGCGCGCCGATCGCCAATACGGTGGTCAGCGCCGTCACAACCAATGCGGTGGAAGTGATCGCAGCCATGCGACGCATGCGGCGCACTTGCTCGCGCTGCTTGAGGGTGTCGAAGCCGATATCCAGCAGTCCGGCTATCAGCTTGAGCTTGGAATTGGTTCTCCCGTCCTTGCCGGGGCGCGCGTCTGCGGCGATGGGCTCGGCGCGCCGGTCGCTCGAGGCGCCGTCGGCGCCGAGGTGATACCGCAATGCCGGGGCGAAGCACTCCTCGGCTTCACGCCCGGGCAGATCGCTGGCATTGGGCTCGCCATCCACGATCAGGCAGAAGATGCGCCCTTCCCGGCTGAGGCGTTTGAAAGCCAGAATCTCCTCGTTGACCCAACGCGAAGTGGCTGCGCGCGGCGAGCAGATGACGATCATGTTGTCGGACCGCTGCATCGCCTCGTTGATCCGAGTGGCCAGATCTGCGGCGCTGGCGAGCTCGGCGCGGTCCCGGAATACCGGTATGAGGCGTCGGGGAATGACACCAGCGGCGGTCTGTGTACCGACCAACCTCGAGGGTACGCGATAGGTTTCCAGCGCCTTGTGCAGCCAATCGGCCCAGGCGCGATCGGCATGGCTGTAACTGATATAGGCGCGATAACGGCTGGCGTACGCCGCCATGGACGGATGTTGGGCTGTCGCGACCCCCATTTTTCTTGACCCGCTGGACGCCGCTACTTCCCGGCTCCCGCCGGGGCCGGATGTTGCAGCTATACGATTATCTTGCGGTCAACGTGCGTGCATCGCCTGCGTCACCCACTGACGCATCCACCGCACGTCCTGCAGCTTCTGTAGCGGCGGAGCCAGCCCTCGCAGGAGAGTCGCTGATCTCGATAGCAGGCGCGCGCGGTGAGCGGGTTCGGCGAGCGACTGGGCGTAGAGCGCACCCCCAAGCTCGTAAGGAACCCAGACGTCGCCGTGGTCGCGCGCGAGGAGCCCCTCCTCGAATCTCACCACCGGGTCGATGACCTGCGCCGCCTCACTCGACTTGCCCTGCCGGGCGAGTGACATCGCGAGCCAGATCGAATCCTTGACCATTTGTCGCTGGTCAGCGATCGAGTCACTCAGGGTCACTTTGCCCCACTTGAGCGCCGCGCGCCCGGCGGTTTCCGCCTGGGCAAAGTGACCGAGTTGATACTCCGCCGGTCCGTCCACGTCCGACCACCAGTACAAAAGACCGGGACGGAAGGATTGCTGCACGGCCCCCACGAGCTTCGCATCGCGCACCCGCTCGGTGGCCTGAGCGGCGAGTCGGCTCGTTTCCGCGAACTGACTGCGCTCGTAGCTCACCGTGGCCTGTACCCACAGCGGCCACTGATCCATCAGACGCATCACGCCGCTGTCCTGCGACATGCCGAGGCGGCTTCGCTCGAGGAACGCCCGGCCGCTCGTTGCCGTGCGCAGCGCTCCGGTCAGGTCTCCCGAGAAGGCTTGCGAGTATCCGGTCTGGGCGAGAAAGCCTGCGTAGTTAGCGATGAAAAAGCTTCCAGCCTGCACAGTCTTGCCGAGGGGCCCTAGCGATCTCAGATTCCAGTCGTTGGCTTCAGCGAAACGGCCCCGGGCCCAGAATGTGCCGGCCACCGTCGACATCGCGACGGTGAGATTGTTCAACATGCCGATGTTGTTCGGGTCGAGCTGCAGCAGCACCAGCGAAGTCTGTCGACTCTGCAGTGCGTATTGCTGCGCTTCGAGCGGATTGAGCTCGCTGAGGGCGACTGCGCTCAGCAGGCTCTCCGTGAGCTGCTTCGCATGCAACGCGAGTCGATAGCCGGGACGTTGCCGCAGCACCCCATCGGCTACGGTGAGGGCCTCCTTCCCGATCCGCAGCGCCTCTTCGTTGCGGCCCAGAGCAACGAGCCCATTCACGCGCCAACCGCCGGCCTCGGCGTAATCGGCGCTGATCTGCAGATCGCGGAAATCCTTGCCGCCGAGCTCGGCGGCGATCTGCATGGCCTGCTCCTCGGCGCGCCGCGTTCCTTCGAAGTTGTTGGACTGTAGATCCTCGAAACCGGTACGCGTCAGCGTCTCCAGATAAACGCGGCGAGCCGCGAATGAGGCGCCTGGCCTCTCGGCCAGCGGTTGCAGAAGGGTCTCGGCACGCTGGCACGTGGCGGGGGCGCTCGGATCCTGCTGATTACCGAGGAGGATGCAGCGCACCGTGTAGCCTTTGCCGAGCGCCAGGAGCGTCGCATCGGTCTGGTCGCCGGCTCTGCGCAGGCCTTCGAGCAGCCCGATGGCTTCGCCGGTGTTCGCGACTCCCGCGGGGATTTTGCCCAGATATCCCGCCGTATTGGCATGATCGATGAGCGCAAGCGCGCCGCTACGAACGGTGTCGGGGCTCCTGAGCTCCGGCGGCAGCGAGTGGAAGTAGTCGATCTCGCGCTGGGTGAACTGCTCCAGCACCTCGAGCCGTCCGAAGCTTTCCAGCTCTCGCGCGAAAGTGTCACTGAGATACCCGAGCAGCTGCTCGGCGTGGCTGCGAGCCTGCTCGGCCACGAGCCTACTGTGTTGCGCCATGAGATCGGCGCGCTGCGCCCGCCGGGCGCTCACGTAACCGAATACTGCAGCGGAGAGCGCCAGGATCGCGAGCAGGATGCAACCGGCGGCGATCGCACGCGCCCGCCGCAGCGCACGCTGTGCCGCTTCTTCTCGCGCGCGCTGGTCAGCTAGCGCGCGTTCGGCTGCCTCTTGTGCCTCACGCGCTTTGCGCTGATCCCGACTCGACTGCACGACGCTGCAGAGCACGTCGTGCGTGAGCTCGACGCGGCGTATATCGAGGCGTTCCTCGATGCGCAGCAGCCGGCGGTTGACGAGCGTGGCGAGGGCATCGCGTGCCGCGCCCGCGGCCTCGAAATGCCGCAGCAGATTCTCCTCGGCCACGTTCTCGCGAAAGCCTGACTCCGTCAGCAGCTCGTCCTCGATGACCCGGCGCACGGCCGCCGGCTGGTCGGCGAGCGCCCGCTCGTAGAAGTTGGTGAGAATGCTCGCGTGCGAGCCCGCGAGGAGGTCGAGCGAGATTTCGGTACGGCCCTGGGCGATGCGCGTATCGTTGAGCTCGCGACAAATGAGACTGAGCAGGGACGGCTCGACTTCTGCATTCGCGAGCTCCGCCCCGCCCGCGACGAAGCGCACGATGGCCGCTGCGACCTCATCCGAGACCAGACGCCGGCCAGGTTGCAGCACGGCCTGGAGGGCCTGGTCGCCGGTCATGGGGGCAAGCCGCAGGCGATTCTGCGAGATACTCGGCATCGCCCGCTTGAGGCTCTCGAGCGGCGCGAGGTAGTCCTCCCGCAGCGAGATCAGGACGCGGTAATCGCCACGAGTGAAATCGAAACGCTCGGTCGCCGCCTCGTCCCGCTCGATCTGCGCCTCGAGCTCCTTGGGCGCGCGGTTCTCGACCAGGTCGGCGAGCTCTTCGACGAAGCGCGCGGCTCGCGCCCGTCCGAAGTCATCGCTCTGTGCGAGCGTGAACAGCTCTTCGAACTGATCGAAGATGAGCAGCGGAATGATCGTTGCACCGGAGGCGTCGCGCAGCACATCGTCCCGGTGATGCAGGAATTCCCATAGGGACTCCCCGGCCGCAGCGACACCAACCTGCGTCCATTGTCCGGAGGCGCTCGCGGCGCGGCGGATGGCTTCCTTGATCTGCTCCGCCGGCTCGGGTGTATCGCGACTGTAGTCGATGCGCACATACACCGGGCAGAAGCCGTGCTCACGCAACCGCGGCACGAGCCCCGCGCGCAGGATCGAGGTCTTTCCCAGGCCGGATTTGCCGAAAAGGATCGTGAGGAGCTTGCGCTGTACGCGCCGTGCCAGCTCGGCCACCTCCTCTTCCCGTCCGAAGAAGAACGCGCGGGTTTCCTCCGTGAAGGAGGCGAGGCCCAGCCACGGGTTGTGCGGATCGACCGTCGATTGAGCATCCGGCGCCGGAGGGGGGGCCGGGATGTGGGCCGAAATCTGGGCACGGGCGTTCATACGCCGCGAGCCCGCGTGAATTCCGCCAGTCGGCGGGCGAACTCAGGTGTGACCTCGCCGCCCGATAACTGCGTGAAGTGCAGCGCCTTGAATCGCTCGGGCACGAGCGCCTCAGTGGCGCTGATCTCATCGAGCGTGACCGGCAGGATGAAGAGCGCACCGTCGGCCATGTTGCGCGCGCGATCGAGCGCGTAGCCCCACTCTCGCCGGAAGTAGGCTTCGTGACGACGCTGGGTGTTGGAGGATATCACCGGGATGAAGTACGAGCAGCGGCCGATGTTGCGCTGGATTTTGTGATCGTAATCGTCACCGCCATCGAGCCGGTCCATGTCGAACCAGGTGGGCACACCCGCCGCTTCGAGTCCTGCCTTCAACTGCTGCACTGCCCCGAGGTCCTCGCGGGCGTAGCTGATGAACACCGAATTGTCGGCCATCTCGCGTCCGGGCGGTAGAAAGCGCGCCGGACCGGCGGCCGCTCCTGAGGCGGGCTTTTTGCGTCGCGCGTGCCAGCGCTGTGAGAGCTCCGCCGCGAACCGCTCCGCGCCGCGGAAGATTCGCGTATGAACGCTCACCTGCTGCAGGAAAGCCATCAGCCGCTCGTCCTGGGCCGTATGATCGTCGGCGAGCACTTCGCTCACATCGCGCGGCGCCGACAGGCGCTGCCGCTTGGCCATGCGCAGGAAGAAGCGCGCCACCCAGTTGGTCATGCCGCTGCCGATCACGAGCAGGTGATTGTGCTCGAGCTCGTGAAACAGGCGTTCGGGCGCGAGGTGCTCGCTTTGGAGGGCGCAGAGGAACTCGAGCAGATCCTCGTCCGAGATCACGTAGGTGGGTGATGCCGAGAGCTTGCCGAACAGGTGATACACCACCGGCCGGGTCAACCGGTCGCGCTCCGCCGGCAGATCGTTCACCCGGTTCGGCGTATAGCCGATTACGTCGGTGGAGGGCGCGCCCCCGAAGCGCTCGAGGTTGATCGCTGTCTCGAGCAGCGGATCGAAGGTGGTGGAGACGAACAGGTCGAAGTCGGTGATCGAGGCCAGCTGACGCAACGCTGTCGGAGGCTCGAAGTTGGCATCCTTGAGCACCGCACGCAGGCGAACGTAGGCCTCCTCGCGGCGCCCCCGGTCGGCGAGAAACCAGCACACCACATCGTTGAGCGTATAAGGTTGGGGCAGGCGGCGCGTATCGACACCCAACTTGGCCGCCAACCTTTCGGCAACCCAGTCGTAGAGCAGCCGCGGCCGATCCTCCGTCGTCACCATCAGGAGCTCCGGCCCCACGATCGGGATGACCTTGCGCTCCTCGATGAAGCTCAGAAGGTCATCCCATGCGTCCTCATCGAGCGTCGCGTCGCGCTCAAGGGGAGCTGCGGCGCTCATCAGGTGGGGCGGTAGAGCGGGGAACGCTGTACGCGAGGCACAGCGTCACCCCCGAGGGTCATCCCCTTCTGGCGGCGCAGCGGCATTTTGTGGACCCCTCATCGTTTTATTTTCAGGGATGCTACTCCGGCGTTGTGGCTCAGTCCACCACCACCGGTTTGCCGCCTATGGACAGGCGCGGGCACCGGATTTTTCGCCCGGTGCCCGGCAGCGGTCAGCTGCTTTTCGGCGTGAAGAACTTGCACCAGCCCTGCGCGCTGACGTCTCCCTGCACGATCTTGCATGTGCCGCTGGAGCCCTTCCCCGCAATGAACTGCTGGCAGGTGCCGCACTGCTGGGAGCCATGCGGCTTGTCCTGGTACTGCGCCGTCGCCTTGGGAATCGTGCCAGCCTGCGCCTGCACCTCGGCTTTCAACATCAGTCCGCCTAGCGCTGCTCCGCTCGCGATCACAGCGCTCTGACGAAAGAGGCGCCGGCGGGAAGGGTCGAATGTCTTGCTGGTCATTGGGGAATCTCCATTCGGAGGGCCCCGGTTCGCAGCAAGCATCGTGCCGGTGCGCACGCGCGTGAGTTGACTAACTGCTCACTCGAGCATCGGCAGAATGCGGTCCCAGTCGACGCTAACACCGGGAAGCGCGCCGATTGTCGCGCGGCCTTTCAGCTCGAGAATGATGGGGCGTCCATAACGCCCGTTTTCAAGACGGTAGACAGTCAGCGTCCGCTCGATGGGATGGATGAGCCACACTTCCAGAACACCAACACGCTCGTAGACTGGGATCTTGACGAATTGATCGTGCCTGGAAGTTGTAGGAGAGAGGACTTCCGCGATCCAGTCGGGCGCACCTCGCATACCGCGACCATCGAGTTTGCTGAGGTCGCGGACGATGAGGACGTCCGGTTGAACCACAGTATCGACCAGATCATCGGCTTCCCCGGCTTTCGGGAGCCGGACATCAAAGGGAGCGACGTAGGTGCGCCAGCGCTGGGCCTCGAGAGCCACCTTGACCTGGTAGTACAACTCCCCGACCAGTTCCTGGTGGAACCGGGTCGGAGCTGGCGGCTCTTTGACATAGGCGATACCGCCTATCAGCTCGTACCGCTTTTCGTCATCCCAGCGGAAGTACTCTGCATAGGTGTGGTGGAATGCATCGCGCCGGGGAAGTGTCATGGGCCTGTACTCCGTATGATCCCAACACCTGAAATGATGGGATCTCGGCGAGTCCGCGGCAACTGCCTAAAGGAAATTTACCGTCTGCAAGCAGCGTCGGCTGACGACGTGGCGTCTCAACCTGCCGTGCCGACTCCGGAGCCTGGCCGCTCGCGCCGCTTGCGCTGATTGACGAATTCGGCGAGCGCCTTCTCCGATGCGTCTGTGGGGTGCGTGCGGATGATGCGGGCCAGCTCATGGACGCGGGGGTCATCGAGTGAGCAGAGCTCGGCAAGACCCAGCGCGCCGATGCCGGCGAGCTGCGGGCTGCGCCTCATCCAGTCGAGGAAGGTCTCGATCCACTGCCCGGCCGCCGGAGAGTCCGCGATGGCGCGCATGATTTCCGCAAGCCGGTCGACACTGAGCGGCGACGCGTCGCTCCATCGGCCCCCCGCGGGCTCGGGTTGGCCCCACTCCCGCTGCATCCATTCCTGTAGACGCCGTGGGGCGAGCACAGCGGCGATCGCCAATGCAGTGGCGAGGTGACGGGTATGGCGCTGAAACCCCCAGCGCAGCTGTGAGCCCTGCATTCGCAGCAGGGCTGTCAGTTGATCGGCGACCTGCATCATCTCGTCCGTAGGGGTGCCCGGCCGGCTCGGCAGCGCCACGTCGGCCCAACCCACGAACCGTTCGAGCGCCACCTCCCAGAGCTCGCTGTCAGCCGGCCGATGCGCGATCACGCCAAAGACTCTCCTGAATGCCATCAACCGGTCGGCACTGCCTGCAGCCAGGAGTGCATCGGCCGCGCGGTGCACGGTGTCTGGATCAGCCGATTCGAGCCCGCGAGCCAATATCGCGCGCTCCGGCTCACCCAGGTCCGACGCCAGCGAGAGCGCGCGCAGCCAGGCTTCCTCGAGAGGTGTACCGGAAGGGACACTGCGTGCCTCCTGCGAGCGCCGCGCAGGATCCAGCTTGCCCAGCTCCGCCAATAGGAACGGCTGCAACTCGAAAAGAGGCCCTTCCGCATCTGCTCGATTGACCAACGACCAGGCGACCTCGGGGTGTCGGCGTGCAAACTCCCCACCGACGACCCCGATCTGCGCGTGCCGCGGGCTTTGCGGGGACTGCGCCAGCACGGCAAGCCACAGTGCATGCCAGGCGGTGTCCGCATATCGGGGATCGAGCGAGTCAAAGAGCTGCCGAGCCTGCGCGACCGGATCCTCCTCGCGCGCTGCGGCGAGTGCCTGGACATACTGCAGCCGATCCTCCGGCCGCGCGGGTATGGGCTCGGGAAGTGTCGTGCGCACCGGGAGATCCGCCGCATACAGCAACTTCCACAATCGATAGGCGTCCGTGTCCGGAATCGACTGGAGAATGGCGAGTCCCTCACGATGCAGCGCTTCCTGGCGCTGAGCCCACCAGTGCCAGCCCTGTCGCTCGGCTGAGGCTGAGACGGTCAGGCGGCTGGTCTCCTTCGTCAGCTTGATGAGGGCTGCCGAGAGCCGCTCTGCCTCCTGCGCGAGCTGCGGCGACCAACGATCCGGCCACGCCCGACCCGGGGTTTCCGGCGACTCGACATAGCGCCCAAGCGCTGCGATGGCAACACATTGGACGGTCGCATCATCGTGCGCCATCGCACGCGTGAGTGAGTCTATGGCCACACCGCGCACGGCCCAGACCTGAGGTCCCGGAACCTCGAGAGTTATGAATTGCGCGTTCAACGAGGCGGAAAGCGCTGCCGTCTCGACATCCGGCTCGCTGACCCAACCGCGCAGAGTATCCACGACCGCCTGTGCGTGCCCGAGGCTCCGTCCCCTCTCGAGCCGACAGTAGGCTTGGAGCTGCCCGAGAACGTATTCCCCGGAATGCCCATCCTCCTGCGAGACGGCGTACAGCTCGCGGCCGAGGCCCAGCGCTATGGGGACAGCGGTCGGGTACACCTCACCTGCGCTCATCAGCAGCTCGCACGTCGTCATCTCGACGTTGTCGGTGCTGACCAGCCCGGAAGCGGATGGCTCACGGCGGAGAATCTCCCGGGCTGCCATGATCCGCGCCAGCTCCACCACGGTCGCGGGGCGGCACGCCGCGAGCGGTTGCGCTGTCCGCAGCAACTTGAGCGCATCCCACTGATTGCCGGCAGGGATCGCCCGGGCACGCTCGAGCAGCAGGTTGCTGATGAGATCGACATCCTGGGGTGTTCCGAAAAGCTGACCCACGCTCGCGCAGTTGCGCACGGTGGCGACCGGCTCCGCCTCGAGCAATGGCTCGAGCAACTGAGAGCTGAAAGGGCTCGGCCTGCCCTGCGCATCCAAACAGACTTCCTCGAGAATCAGATCTCCCAGCAGGTCCGGCATGGGTCGGATGGCCTGGGCATATTCCTCGAAGAGACCCGCCCCGAGCATGCGCGCAATCAGGGTGTCCACCGTCTCCGGCGTGAGCCCGCTCAGTTGAGCGGCCCACTCGCGCACCTCGGGGCTCGCCCTGGGCACCGGCGAGAGCGCTGCGTAGACTGCCAGGGCGCGCAGAGCAGCCTCCACCGGGCACACGCCCTCTGCCGCTTTCGGCAGAGGCTCACGGCGGATCCGATCGCGCAGGTCCTGTCGCTGAAAGGTCTGTGGGAGCTTGGCGTCGCGGCGCAACATGCTGCAAACCAACACGGCGCCGAAATAGGACTGGCGTACGAAGCGGCCGATGGTCTCGCGGTGATGCGGTGACGATTGGGGGAGGAGCTGGTCGATCAGCGTGCGCACGAGCTGTGGGGCCGGGCGCCCGAGATCGACCTCCTGGATCGCGCCCGGTGGATTTGTCCCCTGGATCGCGCGACTCACGGCTGCGCGGCCCGTGGGTCGCGTCAGGCATACCAGATGTAGCGGCGCCGCTGCAGAAGTCTCAGTGCAGGCACCCGCCAGCAGCTCGACGAGATCCGGACACTCCTGCGCATCGTCCACAATGAAGACGACGTGCTTCAACTGCGTCAGTTGCGGCAACTCCTCCCGCACGAGGGCCTCATCGTGGCGGACGAATACGACCTGCCAGCGCGGGTACGCCTGCTCGATTCGCTGCGCAAGCTCGAGCGCGAAGCGACTCTTGCCGCAGCCCGGGGGTGCCCATATGATGGCAGGACCACGTCCCGCCCCCATTCCGTCGATCAACTCCGTCTGCCGATGAGGGGCACCCACGTAGGGCCCGGAGTGCTGGAGCCACGGATGACCAGCATCCTTGCCCAGATAGACGGCGTAGTACGTCTGCCAGCTGACGAACGCGCGCCACGGCAGCTGCCGGGCAAACTTGGTCTGCGTCCAACGCCAAAGCGGACGCAGAACGCTAAGGGTTTTCGGTCCTGACCTGCGATCGAGCATGCGATTCTGATGCTACACGATTGAACCGTAGAAAGATGCGTCGCCCCCGGGGCTGCGCGGGGTGCTCCCATGCACCCGAGCAGGATCATGTACAGGGGCGAGCGGGTCGCTTACGATTCCCGCGGACATCCCCTGGTGCGACGGAGTCGTCCCGATGTACAGGTTCTCAAAGGCGGTCGCCATCGGCATCGCTGCCACGGCTCTGTCGATCGTATCCGCCCGGGCCCACAGTCCGGTAAGCGAACGCACTGCTGGCGCCTTGATGGCGGTCGAGCACGACTGGCTTACCGCTCTGAATCGGCATGACGTGACGACGCTCACGCGCATTCTCGGGCAGGAGTACGTCGATTCCGACTTTCAGGGCGATGCGATCACGCGAGCGCAGTATCTTGCCTATTTTGCGAAGCTGGCATCCGCCCCGCCCCGCCAGGTCGAGCAGACTTTCGAGGACACGAAGGTGCGGTTCGTGGCTGGCGGTGAGGTCGCGATCGTCACCGGTCTCGTGATCACGCGAGCTCCGAAAGCATCGACGGCCGCATCCTCATCGAGCCCGGAAGCGGTGAGCCATTCCCGATTCACTGACGTGTTCGTGTGGCGCGATGCGCGCTGGCAGGTCGTCAGCGGACAGGAGACCCATTTCGCTCCGGCTCAAAGGAGCCGGTAGGCCGCTCAAGCGGAATCGCTCCGCTCCTGCGACAGGAGCGAGTTGGCATCTGCCACGGACAGCAGCTCGCTGAAGAGCGCGCCCTGACCGACCTCGCAGCCCGCGCGCACCAGCGAGTGCTGCTGGCGATGATTCTCGATGCCATCCGCGGCAATGGTGAGCCCCAGCCCGTGACCCAGGCCGACGAGCGCCGAGATCACCATGGTGGCATCGAATTCCGAGCCGAGATGATCGACGAACCGGCGGTCGATCTTGATCTTGTCGAGCTTGACGTTGCGCAGATGATAGAGCGTCGAGTACCCCGTGCCGAAGTTATCCAGTGCGACGCGCACGCCGAGCGCCCGCAGCTCACCGAGAGTCTTCTGCGCTGCCGGCAGGTCCTGCACCAGGGCGCTTTCGGCGATCTGAATCTCGAGCCGCGACGGCGATATTCCCGCGCGGCCGAGTACCGCGACGATGCGCTCCTTCGAGTCCTCATTGCCGAGCTGGCTCGGAAACATCGCCACCCCGACCGTGATCTCGGCCGGCCAGGCGGCAGCCGCCTCGCAGGCATTCGCGAGTGTGTATTCGACGAGCTCGTGAATGAGGCCGGTATCCTCGGCGATGGGAATGAAGCGCTCCGGCGCCACCTGCCCGAGGACCGCATGATCCCAGTAGGGAATCGCATCGAAGCTCACCACCTTGCGTGAGCGCAGATCGAAGGATGGCCGGAAGCGGACTCCTATGTCTCCCGTAGCCAGCGCGCTTCGCAGCTCGCTTTCGAGCTCCCCGCGCTCGGACACGTGCCTGTCCATGTCCGGATCGAAGAAGCGCACCGCGGTGCGCCGCTCGGACTTGGCGCGGTAGAGCGCCACATCCGCCATGCGCAAGCCGTCGCGCGCAGTCCGGGCGTTGTCCGGCAGCAGGGAAATCCCGATGGCGGCCCCCACCGCGTGCTTGACGCCTCCGATGCTGACCGGCTGATCGAAGATCTGGCTGATGCGCGTGGCTATGCCCGTTGCCGACTCTGCTCCCGCGAGATGACGCGCGAGCACCACGAACTCATCGCCTCCCAGCCGCGCCACCAGGTGTTGGCCGCCTATGGCTCTGCGCAGGCGCTGCGCCACGGCAATGAGAACCTGATCCCCGGCTCCGTGTCCGTGGAGATCGTTGATGCGTTTGAATCCATTGAGATCGAGCAGGAAGACGACATGCGCGGCGCCGGCGGCCGGCGGAGCCAGCACGGCTGCCGCGAGCGCCTCGTCGAACTGGCGCCGGTTGGCGAGCCCGGTCAGAGGATCCTGCAGCGCGAGCTCCCTCGCCTGCTGCTCGGCACTGATGCGACGGCGCAATTCCTTCTTCTGCTCGATGAGCCGGCGCACGGAGTAAATGAACAGGCCGACGGCAAAGAGGATGCCGAGGAACAGGCTCTCATCGAGGTCGATGATTTTCCGGCTGCCCGGCAGCGATCCCTGTCTGGCGAAGAGGTCGATCTCGTAGCAGATGAAAGCCATCACCAGCAGCCCGAGCACGATGATGCCGAGATCGAGTGACGAGTCCCTGTTGCAACGAATCAGCCGGGCGATCCTGGGAATCATGCCGAAATGCTATCGAACCCTACTGCCGGCGTCACCCGGCACAGGCACTCCCCGCCTGCCGGCTCAGCGGCGGCAGGCGCGTGAGGCAGAGGCTCCCGAGTGTCCGCGACCGCAGTAGCTGACGGATCTCCGATTATTCGGCCGTCGACGGATCGATCACCGTGGTCACTGCCGAGATCTTGTTGGCGGGGAAACCGCCCATCTCGGCATGCTGCTTGACGAGCGATTCATTGGGTGCCTGATAGATGCAGTAGATCTTGTCGCCGGTCACGTAGCTTTGTATCCACTGAATGCTGGGTCCCAGGTCGCTGAGAACTCCGCAAGATTTCTGTGAGATCGCCTTGAGTTCGGCGGCGGTCAACTTGCCCGCGCCCGGAATGTTGCGCTCGATGACGAATTTCGGCATGGCTGTCCCCTGCGATGTGGTTTGTTTCGGGATCGTTGCAGTGGCGCGCGACCGCTGAGCGGTGAGGCCCCACGTAGCCGCAGTGTCGCGCGGATTCGTCGCTGCGTCTCGCGGACGACGGGTGAAAGTTTCCTGAAGCCGGGAGGCATCAAAAATAAATACCGATAAATCAAATATATACCAGACATATCTCGAATCGGTCTAATCTTCAGGGGACCGAGCGTCGCCGCCGACTGTACGGTGGGCGTGGAAAGCCTGGTGCCCCGCTGCCGCTTGGCGGCGGTGTCGATCGGAGCTATAAGCCTTGCGTCTCGAGGTTGCCGGCCTCGCCGACGGCCTCGAGTACCCAGAGAAACCCCCGATCACGGGAGGCACAACAATGCTCAGCGAGCAAATCTACACCGGTCAGGGCAAACGCACTGCACGGCGGGTCCTCGATACACAACCTTTTACCGTGGAGGTCTCGTTCGAAGACAAGGGCACCCTCCTGGGGCTCGATGGTGCCAACATCGGCACCTACACCTCGAGTCCCAGGCCGGACGGCACACTCGTGGGAGAAGGACGCGGGCTATTCGCGTCCGCTGACGGTGAGGTGGTCACATGGAAAGGGATCGGTACGGGACGACTGAAGCCGGGAGGCGCCGTCAGCTACCGCGGAGCGCTGACCTTCACGGCCATTTCTCAACGGCTATCGCGCCTCAACAACATCGCGGGCTTGTTCGAGTTCGATGTGGACGAGGCTGGAAATACCAACACTCAGATCTGGGAATGGAAGTAGCGGATCCGGCCGGTGGTCCGCAGTCTCACGGCGGACCACTGGCTGGCGCGGACTTGAGCTCGACTTTGTTGCCGTCGGGATCGAGGATGTAGATCGAGGGGCCCTCGCCTCCGGCTCCGTAGCGCAGGCCGGATTCGACGATGCTCACGCCGTGGGAGGTGAAGTATTCCCGCAGCTGTGGCTCATCGAACGGCTGAATCTCGAGCGCGAAATGCTCGACGTTGGGTGCGCCGCCGGCGTCCTCCCCGCGGGGGATGAGATCGATGAGCGAGCGGCCGGCGCGAAGCTGGGTGAGGTGAATGCCCGCCTGCTCGCGCTCGACGTGCAGCCCGAGGAGGTCCCGATAGAAGCCGAGGGACCGCTGCAGATCCCGGATGCGCAGCACCACATGATCGATGCCGAGAACTTTGAACATGCGAATCCTCACCTAGCGTAGCCACACGGGATTATTTCCATTTCATCTCCATAGTAACGCAAGCGGCCGATGGTCCACTCGGTGAGAATAATGGACCATTTTGGCCACTCCCCTGTTGGATCGGTCGCAGGCACTCCCGCCTCAGCCCTTTTGACATTCATGACTACGTGTGTAGACTGTAACGTCTACGTATGTAGATGCTGTGGAGAGCACTGCATGAATCGTCACCTCACGTTTCCCCGCCTCGTTTGTGGCCTCTGTTGCGTAGTGATCTCATCGGCGTACGGCGGTGCGACCGACGCTCACGCCGCTGGTGCGCAAGCCCAGAGCGCCCCGCCCGGCTATTCGACCGAAGGCCGCGGCGGCAGTCATGATTTCGACTACCTGGTCGGCGCCTGGATCACTCACCAGAAGCGCCTCAAGGTCACCGGAGCAGGCAGCTCCGACTGGCAGGACGCTCCTTCCAATCGGCATTGTGCGCTGGCGCTCCTCGGCGGCATCGAGCTCGCGG
>Ga0105240_10004461_pt1 | contig 21328 bp, 22 predicted proteins | sample KBSC54metaG_FD_80426 | JGI IMG/M metagenome (GOLD analysis project Ga0105240, IMG submission 80426) | Corn rhizosphere microbial communities from Kellogg Biological Station, Michigan, USA - KBS C5-4 metaG | ecosystem: Host-associated > Plants > Roots > Rhizosphere > Soil | place: Michigan, USA... | reverse complement strand
TATGATATGCGGCTCGGCGCGAGCCTGCCTCGCGCTGACCCGATTCGGGGTGGTAGCTCAGCTGGGAGAGCGTCGCGTTCGCAATGCGAAGGTCGGGAGTTCGATCCTCCTCCACTCCACCAATTACACATACTTCAGCATCACGCAACATCACTCAAACCGCGCTCTGACGCGGTTTTTTCTTGCCCGCTGTTCCGCCAGCATCCCGCAAGATCACTTGAGATCACCCAAGTTTGGCAATAGGATTGGCAAGGGCTACCGCCACGGTTCTGCTCCTACTGCCAAAAGGATACTGCCATGCCGAAGCGCGTTGAGCCGTTATCCCCTTCCAAAGTCGCCAATGCAAAGCCCTCGGAAAGGCCCTATGTGCTGCGCGATGGGCATGGCCTTCTGCTGAGTGTGGAGCCAGGTGGCGGCAAGCTATGGCGAATCGACTATCGTCGTCCCGATAGCGGCAAGCGCAACATGCTTTCGCTGGGCGCATACCCCGCCGTGAGCCTGAAGCGAGCACGGGAAAAGCGCGACGAAGCTCGCGCCCTGCTCGCCGACGGCATTGACCCTGGCGACAAGCGTAAGGCTGAGACCCTTGCGAATGCAGATACCTTTGAAGCCGTAGGGCGCGAGTGGTTTGCCAAGTTCTCGACCAAGTGGGCCAAGAGCCACGCGGACAAGGTACTCGCTCGGCTTGAGAATGACGTGTTCCCGTGGCTGGGCAGCAAGCCTATCGCCAAGATCACCGCGCCTGACTTCCTGGGCGTGCTGAAACGGATCGAGGCACGCGGTGCCATCGAAACCGCACACCGTGCCAGCCAGAACTGCGGCCAGGTCATGCGCTATGCCGTCGCGACAGGGCGCGCGCCAATTGATCCAACGCCGAGTCTGCGCGGCTCACTGACACCGTGGAAGCCTGTCCACTACGCCAGCATTACAGATCCGAAGCAGTACGGAGAGCTCCTGCGCGCCATCGACGGCTTCACCGGAACGCTTCCCGTGAAATGTGCCCTGCGCCTGTTGCCACTGGTGTTCACGCGTCCTGGCGAACTGCGCGCGGCCGAGTGGGCCGAGTTCGATTTGGACGAAGGCGTGTGGAACATCCCCGCCGAGCGAATGAAGCTGCGACTACCGCACATCGTCCCCCTCGCCCCGCAAGCCGTTGAGATCCTGCGCGATCTGCACCCGCTTACCGGTCGAGGTCGTTACGTCTTCCCCGGCGCGCGCAGCACCAAGCAACCTCTGTCCGACATGGCATTGAATGCTGGCCTTCGTCGTCTAGGCTTCGACAAGGACACGTTCACAGCGCACGGCTTCCGCGCCGCCGCCCGCACGATCTTGGACGAAGTGCTGAACTACCCGATAGACCATATCGAGCACCAGCTTGCGCATGCGGTCAAAGACGCCAATGGGCGAGCCTACAACCGCACTGCGCACCTACCAGCACGTCGCAAGATGATGCAGGCTTGGGCCGACTATCTGGATGGTCTGCGTGCAAGCGGCAGCGTTGTACCCTTCAAGCGAACTGCGTAAAAGCTAATTACGCCGGATACGAGTACTTATGAGTGCAGAAAAAGAAACCAAAGCGACGAAGACGACGGCGCGCGCTATAAAGACACAGTTCTTGTCAATGAACGAAGCTTCGACCAAAGTCGGAGGCGAAGACACCTTGCGCGAATTGATGGCGCTACATGGGTTACATGCGTACGTCCGTGCCATTGGCAAAAGCGCTAAACACGATGATTGCGAAGATCAATTCGCGCACGATACGTTATGCGCGGACGGTCAGGATCAGTTTGCGAGTTGGACGGCGCACTACCCTTCGGGAGCCGACTCGTGCTCGTATCTGTTGATGGGGTACTTTCAGCTTCCCCCTCATCAATTTGCAAAACTTGCTTCTGCTGTGGAAAGCTCACAGCGGATTTGCGTCACGACATTTTTCAAGGGGCGAGAATTCGGGGCTTTCTACTTCGACGCAGATTGGAACGATGTCTGTTTCCTTGCCGAGGATATCCGGAAGGTCGGCGAGTCCAAGGACGCTCAGATCGATCAAGACAAACCCATCGACCCTCGAAAACAAACTTCACTGCTGCGAGTAGTCCGCGCTTTGTCCAAGATGGCAAAGCTCCCGGACGAAGGCGCGGCTGTAGCTATTCAGAAGCAGCTTGAAGAGATCGGCTTTGGTAATGGACCCAAAGAAGCAGCGATTCGCCGCATCCTTGATGAAGCACGGTCTCTCGACCTGGACAGACCGCTATAGCGGAAGGCGGCTCCGCTATAGCGCCTACGATCCGTAATTCTTCTATTTAGTACGCATCGCTGCTTCCCGCAGCGTCCGTCGCCGTCCGGCGCGGACTCTCGAACCGAGGAAACATCGATGCAAACTACGAACCTACCTATCCCTGGCGACTTGGTCGACGAGACAGAAGCGGCGGCTATCCTCAGCACCGCGGTACGCACGCTTCGAAACTGGCGTGCGCTTCATAAAGGCCCACCGTTCCATAAGATTGGCGAACGACTGGTTCGCTATCGCCGTGCTGATCTTGCGGCATTTATCGCTGGCGAAGCCAGCACAGGAGTTTAAATCATGGACGAGAACAAAAACGCCCCGGCTGCAACCGGGGCGCAAACTTGTGCTGTGATCGCCGAAAATACTACTAGCCATTTTGCCGCTGGTCCACAAGCGAAGCCGAAGCTTATCCCTGAATCCATTCCGATGGAACTTCAGAAGCTGCGTCAATGGCTTGTGTGGAAATACGAAATTACAAACGGTCGGCGAACAAAAATTCCCCGCAGCCCCTTCACCGGACGCCATGCCAGCACTAGCGATCCGGCAACGTGGAGCGATTTCGACTCTGCGGTGGATGCATATCGAAAAAACGACATGGACGGCATCGGCTTCGTACTCACGGAGAACGATCCCTATGTCGTTATCGATCTGGACAATAAACCCGAAAAACCTGCGAGCGCCGAAGAACTCGTTACGTACTGGAATCTGCTCGATGTCTGTGCGAGCTATACGGAGTTGAGCCCGAGCGGGTGCGGCTATCACATTGTCGTAACAGGACGGCTCTCGCGTCCAGGCATGCGACGCGGCAACATCGAAGTCTACGCGAGCGGCCGCTATATGGCGTTCACCGGCAACGCGACGCGCATTCTGCCGGTCATGAATTGCCAGGCCGTTCTCGATAATCTCGAAACGCTCATGGAGCCGACTGGGTACATCAGCAAGCAGCTGGTGGATGCGGAAGAGATATACACCGATGCCGAGATCATGGAAAAGATCGAAGGCGCGAGCAACGCGACGCTTTTCCTAGCGCTCTGCAATATCCCGCTTGCCGATAAGCCTACGATGGACCGCTCCTGCCAAGCGATCGGCTATCCGTCGCCGAGCGAAGCCGATCTGGCGCTTATCAACTATCTCACATTCTGGTCGCGCAACAACGAGCAGGTGCGCCGCATCTTCCGTATCACGGGACTCGGCAAGCGCGACAAGCATGCACAGTCGAATCGCCTGATCGATCGTTGCATTGCCATTGCCCGCGATGGGCAGCTAGGCCCGGAGCAGTTCGCCGCCATCGAAAACGAGCGTGTCGCCATCGTCGAGAAACTACGAGCCGAGGACGAGGCCCGCAAAGCCCCGGCAACCCCGCCCAAAGCGCCTCTTGCGTCCGGCACGGCACCAGCAGCACCTCCGGGCAGCGAACCTGCAGCGATCGATGCCGGGGAGACGTTTGTGCCGGCCTCAGAGCTGCGCTGGCCTCCCGGCACGCTGGGCGAGATTGCGCAATATCTGTACTCGATATCCTCGCGCCCGGTTCAGGAGATTGCCTTAGCGTCCGCGTTCGCACTCTGCGCAGGCATCGGTGGACGCCAGTTCAATACGTATACGAAAGCCGGCTTGAATCAATATCTGCTGATCGTCGGGCATACCGGCATCGGCAAAGACGAAGCGCAGCGCGGGATCAATAATCTGCTAAAGCAAACCGAGCAGCAAATGGGCGATGCAGTCGCGCGCGAGTATCGCGGGCCGGGGCATTTCTCTTCCGGGCAAGCCGTTATTCGTGCGCTCGACAAGCGCAGTTGCTTTTTCTCGGTGATCGGCGAATTTGGCTTAGTGATGAAGTCGATGAATGATAGGCGCGGCAACGTGACTATCGCGGCGATGCACAAGAAAGTCCTGTTGGACATTTACGGCAAGTCCGGAGCTAACGACGTGCTGAGCTCGTCGCAGTATTCGGATAACGAGAAGAACACGCAGACGGTGCATAGCCCGGCGCTTACACTGCTCGGCGAGACAACACCGCATACGTTCTACGAAGGCTTGACTGTGGACGATATCGCGGACGGCTTGCTGCCCCGCTTTCATATCCTCGAATATACCGGTGAGCGCCCCGACCTCAACGAAGTTGTCGACACGTCTTGCCCGCCTGCCCTACTGGAAAAGTTCATGCGGTTCGCCGAAGCATGCCTGCGCATGCGTGCTAACAATACGGTCTTCACAATACCGATGACTCAGGAGGCTGCGGCCTATCTCGGACAGTTCGAACGTGAATGCACCGCGCGAATACGCGAAGCCCAGCGCGGCGGCGACGGCCCAATGGCGGAGTTATGGAACCGTGCGCATCTCAAGGCCCTGCGCTTCGCTTCCATCGCGGCTGCAGTCGATAACCCGGCTAACCCGATTGTAGACGTTACGTTCGCGCGCTGGGCGAAATGGGAAGTCGAGCGCGGCACGTCTCCGCTGTTGCGCAAGTTCAAGAATAACGAAGTAGGCACAGGCGACGCGGTTGCGATGGCGAAAGTGCGCAAGGCGGTGCGCAAGTACCTTTCGTTCCGTTCCCCGAAGGACGCGGGCGGGTATGGTCGCCTTTGGAACCAGGAGTACGCGAAAAAAGGCATCGTCGGATATGCTTTCCTGCAAACAGTCCTGTTTCGACAAAAAGAATTCCACCAACATCGCCTAGGCGAAAAAGGCTATCTCGAATACATCGTCAATGGTCTTATCGATGCCGGAGAACTTGCCGAGTATGTCGATCCGAATATTCCAGCCACTCGCGGTCGAAATCGGAAGTTGTACTCAGTCACGCGGGAGTTCCCGCTTGATTCAGACGAAAGCGACAATTTCGTCTAACCGTTTGTACCTAGGTAAACCGCGAAAAGGTTCGCAGTTGCATGCTTCGCAAGGAAAAAAGCGCACACCGATAAAACCGATCATGAAGACCAGTTCGACGTGGTCGGTTAGTCGAGTCGATCGTCAGACCGCCTGACAGTCAGCTACCGGCCAACTCCGGACGTTGATCCGTCTTTGTCAGATTGGCGACAATCCAACAACTGGGCGATGTCAGGCACGTTTCATCCGGCGCGGTTCGCGCCAAGAAGTTAGCTTCGCTTCGACGCCCCGGACCCCAAGGAGCTCTACAAGATGTCCGTAAATGTGGAAGATCGAACTTCAGAAATGATGCTTGGGAAAGCGGCACTGCCAGCAAAGACATACGCCCCTGTCGGCCGCTGTATCTACTGCGGGGCAACTGAATGGTTTGCTCAACAACCACGGAAATTAGGTGACGAGCACATCATTCCAGAAGGCCTCGGAGGCGGACTCGTTCTGCCAGAGGCAAGCTGCAAGACCTGCGAAGCGGTCACAAGTGCAGTCGAGTTGGAATGGCTGCGAGGTGCCTATTATACGGCGCGGGTGCAAAAGGGACTCGGAAAGAAGAAGAAGAAACGCCCGCCGAGATTCCTTCCATTGCAAGTCAACAGAGGTGGCAAGACTGTCTGGGAACAGATTTCGCTTGAAAAATACCCGGCCGTGATTGTGACGTTACTCTTCGATGAGCCAGAAATTCTCTCAGACTGCATACCGGTAGAGAAGGTCCTGTCTGGCGGGGTAGCAGGTGGAACTCTTCCGACCTTCGGGCAGCTACTGAAGCCGTACCTGGATCAAGGAGCAGTCACATTCGTTCCTCCGCGAAGTAGTGCGACCAGCGTCCATCTTGGACGGATGTTGGCAAAAATAGCGCACTCCTACGCCGTGGCCGAACTGGGAATAACTGGCTTCACACCATTTCTCGTAGATATCATCTTAGGCACCGACACTCGCTATCTTTCCCATTACATTGGCGGAACGAGGGACCTGCCGCCCGTGAGTGATAAAGGATACGAAATAAAATTAACTACTGTTACATCCGTCGGACTTCTGCCTTATTTGGTTGTCAAAATTCGCCTCCTATCTGACGTGAATGGCATGCCTGAATATTGGGTGGTCGTGGGCGAGCGACGCAGTAGCGAACAATCTCAACATGGTGACCCTGGCGCTGTATAAAGAGAACCACGTCGACGTTTTCGATTGAACGGACATCAATGTCGTTCGCTTCATGCGTTGAGAACTGCCATCCTATGGAACTCGCCGCGACCATGGAACCGAAGGACGAAGAACGCGAGATCACGTGATACGAAGACTTGCGAAGCTGTGCCAATCAGACCTTGTGGAAGATTGACCTTCAAATTCGCAGACTGCGAAACTTCGCGGCAGACCCGGAAACCGGGAACCAATTCGTTCTTCAACCGATCTCCGACGCCGAGTTCTTGATTCTGTCACTCGACAGACTGCTCGCTGTGTCCCGTCTAATCGATCCAATGACTGCGGGTTCGTTGCGGCCAGCTATGGCTGACTTCGAGCGCCAGTTGCCCCATTTGCGTCCGGCCAGGAACGTTGTTTCTCACATCGATGAGTACCTGAGCGGCGAAGGGAAGAACAAGTCGGTTCGTGTAGGAGCGCTCAGCGTCGCCGTCCTCGACCGCAATCGCCTTGTTTTTTCGGATTTTGAGTTCAACCTGGATGCCGCACGATCTGTAGCTGAGGCACTGTGCCCGTGCCGGCGAACTATATCAGCAGTGCCGGAGTTCGATATCAGGATTTGGCCATCTATAACACCGGGGAAACAATCGCGCATTGAATCTGGCAGGTCCCAGGATAGAATGGCCGCACTCAGGCCAGCAGTGATGCGTGGTCGACAACTTGTCCGCCGGCTCAAAGCGTGCGATAAACTCGCGTCGGGTCAACAGATCCGTTAACTTGAGTTTGGGATGCTTGTTCCTCTTTCACAACGGAGGTGAAAATGAAAAAGCTCTGCCTTTGCTTGTTGTACGTCGTAGTCGGCCTGCCGTCGCAGAGCATTTTGGCGGAACCGCCATCCGAACCTGCCTTCGAGTCGGTGCAGCGCAGTGACTACTACGACATGCTCCGGCGCTCCGATCTAGCTCTACGTGACAAACAAAATACAAATGTGCTTGCGTCTCAACAGCGGTTGGCTTGCGCAGGCAGTCAAGCGAACCAAGCCGCGCTTGGCGGTCTTTATCTGACCGGGCGCGGCGTTAGCAAGGACGACATCACCGGATACGCATGGCTAAAACTTGCCGCGACGTCCGGAGTACCTAAGTATCGGGAACTGGCCGAGATCCTTGAACAGAGCATGACTACAGCGCAGCGCACGTCGGCCGACGCGAAGGTGGCGGGATTGAAATCGCTGTATGCCCCGATTCCTACACATATGAATTGCTCTCAAGTAGAAGCCGGAGGCTCTCATCTCAAAGAACTGCGGTGCGAGCCCGAATCAGTGACCACACACAGCAGCTTAGTTTGGCTAAAACGCTGCGTTTCAACACCGTAGAAGCTGCGGCGGTGGTCCAAGGTCTGGGATTGGCTCCCTGGCCTGGCGTTTGCGCTTGGCTCGAAGAACCTACTAATACCGCGCAGGCGCATCCTGAATTGCCAGCGTATGCACACCTTGCGACGTGTTGAAAATAGGTAGTGTGGATTGAGCCCTGCCGCGACTCTGCGACGCGCTGCGGGCGGAAATCTTCGGGAGCACTCGGTGGGAGTTTGAGGTGGCGTTCGCCTGTGGATGAGGTCAGAGCTGTGCTGATACAGATCGTCTATCGCTCGATTTATTGAAATCGAGCAAGCGTAAAACTTAGATTGACAATGATCCAGACGTGGGAGTAAAAATAGCGCCTGTCGCTCAAATAGTTGGATGCAAGGATGCGGAGTTACAAATCAATACTTGGAATGGTAGCGCTTGCCACACTCTTGGCTGGAGCGTTCTACTTCGGCAAATCCTCCACGCAGGTTGCCTCCATTTCGGCTGTTTCGCAATATCCGACCGGCGCGTCAATTCCGCCGTCCAACGCACCTGACGCTCGGCCTCCTCATAAAAAGCCGCCAGTTGCTGTGCAGCCAACGCAAACCGGTTCCATGTCGATCCGAGAGATGAAGCTCGGCTCGTTGCCGCCACTTGACAAGCCGCTTGCGTCGCAGATTTCCGACCTGAAAGATCGCGCCGATCACGGCGATACCGATGCCGCTGTGAAATTATGGTCGGCACTGCAGCAATGTGATCAAGTTTTGAAGGCAAGCAGCGATATCGACAATGTCAAATCGATACCTGGCCTAGGACGCGCGCGATTGGAGCAACAAGCCAACACATTAGAAGCATGTGCTGGCGTGACACAGGCGCAGATCACGGAGCGCTATCGCTTATTAGCGAACGCAGCAGCAGCTGGGAATCCGCAAGCTCAATATCATTACGCAATGGCAGGTCCCGACGCAGTTGGTGGCGTTAGCGAAGCTTTGCGCAATCCAGATGAATGGCGCGAGTACCATGAAGAGGCGCGTTCTTACTTAGAGAGCTTGGCTCAACAATGCAGCCCGGACGCAATAACAGGCCTCATGAATAGTTATTCAAATGGAGACTGGTTAGTCGCGCGCGATCCTGCCCAGGCTACCCTATTCTTCTTAGTCGGAGCCAAAGTGAATAATGCTGATAGACAGGATTGGATCAATCAGCATATTGGCCCATATTCGCGTGGACTAACGCAAGATCAATTGAATTACGCTGGAGAACAAGCCGCAAAATTCTACAGCCAAAATTGCCACTAAACAGTGGTAAGAGGCGATCTTTTACAGATCGGGGATCCAACCAAAAGGGAGTTTTTGCTGTATGAAGATGAAGCAATTGGCGATTTGCGTCTCATTAATTCTTTCCAGCGTAGCCTTTGCTGATACTACTTGCACGGGCTGTCCGATTCACGGAGACATTCAATATAATCCTGACACTCCGAATAATGATTGCGGATCAGGAGCCTGCAGCCTCAACCAGCCCTACCCGGATTACACTGCACTTAATGTAATCAAAAACTGGGAATTTTTTCATTACACTTTAGCTGTGGGCTCCACGTTTACAATTTGTGACAGCCATGGTTGTGTAACCTACACAAAGAAAGATTCAAATGGCACTTGGGGTGACGGACAATATACTCCTGTCGGAACTAGCGGCGGCAGTGGGGGGGATGGGAACCTGCCACCGCCACCGCCACCGCCACCGCCACCGCCACCGCCACCGCCACCGCCACCGCCACCGCCAACGGGAAATGTGGATGTGGGCAATCCATCGCCAGCTCCACCGCCGCCCAGCGGGGGCGATTGCACAACCGCCGGCGGCAAGGGATGTCCGCAGCAAAACTAAGCTTTGATAGGTATCCCCCGGAATCTAACGGGGGATACTTTTATGGCGCATCGAACGTACGTTCTCTCAACCACTTTGTCGCCACCCATTTTTCGCCGGCGAACACTGGCGAGCCGCCGTGCAGGCTTTTGGTAGACGGGTGCGGCCGGTCATAGCTGAAGAAGACTGCATTACCTCGCTGAGGGGCGACTTCCAAACCGACATCAGCGAACAGCGTTCCACCCCCTGCTTTGGGGGTGTTGAGGTACATCACAATGCTAGCCACACGTTGACCGCCACGTTTCAAAATCGCTGGCGTACCTGCTTCGCCGGGAATGAAATAGTCGTAATGCGGCTGATACTCTTCTCTTGGACCATAACGCAGAACCTGAAGACTCTCACCTTTGTCGATCGGCCAGCTGATCAATGCAGCGATGCGCGCCTCAATGCGCGAAATCAGTTCATTCTCTCCTCGCTGAAAGAACATTCCAGCACTGGTCCTCGACGAGTGAACCTGTTCACCGCCAGTGGCGTTGTCGACGGTCCGCGATCGGCTGAGTCGAGGGCGCGCCAGCTTAATGAGCTCTTGGCATTCTTTCGCAGTGAGCAGGCCACCCAAAAGCACCACTCGTGGCGTGTTCATGGTCAACAATATGCGAACGTCACGATCCCCGGCCGAAACTACCGGCGGATGCATGGTGATATCTAGATTGGGGACAGGGCTAGCTTCGTGAATCTCATTAACGAGAGCTGGGGGAGGCGCGTCTCCGGATAACGCTACGCGGAGCGCTTGGGCGGCCAACGCCTCAGGCCAGCCCATCGACACCATTTGTTGCAGCATTGAGGGGATGCTGTGGCCGGAAAGCGCGGCCGAGGTAATCCATTTTTTGACTTCCGGGGTAACGACCAAAAGGGTGCTCCTGTCCATGTCATAACACTTTCATCCGACGGAATCCTTCGAACAAGGCCATTTTGGCCGATCCTGACTTCGCCTTCAATCCGAGGCTCTCGGCGACAAGTTCTTACTGATATAGCAGCCCGCAGCATGATATGAGGTCCCCGGAACGCTGATATAAATGCTCCGTTACGAGCAGCACTGTTCTCGGCTATCCAGTCAAATGTCCCCGTGTCGGTCAAGAATCGGATGATGCACATCGGCAAGAGCCGCCGCTGAACGACAGGTGTCGCGATATCGTGACCGGCAGAAATGGGTCGGAAGCCGCCGTTCGGCGTACTTCTCTAGGTTGGTCGCACAATCGGCTGCCTGATCAACCCTAGACGATTGATCATATCTCTCCACCATACTAAAAAACCATTTAGCCGTTTATCGGCTCCCCAGGGAATCTCTACCGGGTATCCCGCGAGCGTGTCGTTAAAGGTGGCTCTATGGATAGATAGATATATAGATATACGAAGAGCTAAGAGCGAGCTACGACGCCGAATTCTCGTCTATCGCATGAAAATAGGTTCGGATAGATTGGTTAGAACGGCCCCACTGTGTGCCTTCTGCCAAATCGCCCAATTTTCAGGAGATCGGATTTCAATCTTCCTGTGGATATCCCCGCGAACAAAAAGCACGTGCGGAGAGAGAGATAAGCTATTCAGCTCATGCTGAAGCAGCGGATTCAAATGGCCAGTGAGGTTCGTGGCGAACCTCTAACTCCGTCGAGAAGTACGCTCACCTATGCTGCTTTTTCTGATCAATGTCGGCGGTGAAGTTGAACAGCTCGCCCGCCGAAACTCGAAGGGTATCCGCAAGCTTGCAGATATTGACCAGCGCTATGTTGCGCTTTCCACGTTCGACGCCACTTAGGTAACTGCGCGCTATCCCCGCCTCTAGAGCAAGCGCTTCCTGAGACCATCCCTTTTGGCCCCTGATCTTCGCCAGCTGGCGACCGAACAGGATTCGTGGATCTTGCCGCATCGAATTTCGTCGTAGCGTGGGAATGCAGCCAAGCTACGAACGGAACCACTATCGGGCCACGCTCTATGGGTGACATTTTGAAAGATTGGCAATAAAGTTAGCCAGGCCTAACTGGCCTTCAAGGGGAGACATATGTCAGATTCAGACCATAGCGAAGGGGGGCTGCGATTGCTGGCAGCGGCCACCGGTGGATTGGGAGTGGTGGCAGGCATCGCCACCATGATTTCCGCGTTTGAAAAGGAGGTTGCCTACGGCGTCACTATAGCAACGCACGTCAATGGCTTTCTCATGTACGCCGGCGTCGCGACAGTCATCTCTGCTTTGATTTCCGCATTTGTCCTTTGGCGCATCGCGATAGCGTTCGAGCGCACCGCACGGATTGAGGCGTTTCTGTCTCGGCAGGAATAGACGCCGCTACTAGCAAGGCATGAACCCGCGCCGTGCCCATAAGTGGTAGCAGCGTGCCGCGAAGTTCTCGCTGGACTTTGGGGACGCCGACGACGCGGGTAGCTAGCCGCGTGTTCCCTGTTGGCGTAGGCTGGTGTCAGCAACGTCCTCGTGCAAGCACCTATGACGCCATCAGAGTACGAACAAGTCGTCCACGACATTGTCGATCAGATTCGGGCGAATGCTCCTGAACTGGCGGGCTCTATCCTTGGGTTTGGTCGCCGATGCAAGGTGATGGGAGTGTCTGGATATCATCATCAGATTGATGTCGCGCTGGAAACTGACACCAACATCTACCTCATCGAATGCAAGCGATGGGAGGATAGAATCGGGGTAGATGTGCTGCTTGTGCTCGCCGCGCGCGTCCATGATGTGCAGCAGTCGAGGCCGGGCAAACATGTGCGCGGCATACTCACGTCTACCAATGGAGCCACCCCAAACGCGAAGAAGCTGGCGGTTGCGTTTGAGGTGGAGATTGAGATTGTTCGCTCGACTGCGGAGTTCGGCATGCGCATTGGAAAACGAACAAGCGTGGGAATAGCGGATCACGCCAAAGTAACTGATTCATTTTTTGGCACCATCACTCGAAACGATGGGACCGTCGAAACATTTAGCTGACCGACGCGCGCAAGTTCTCGCAAATCGCCGCGAAGCCCTCGTAGTCATCCGTCCCAACAAAGATTGTGTCGCGTGTTGTCTCCGCGATTACGGCCAACACCTCCCTGAGCATCTGCAGCAACGCCGTCGCGTCCTTGTGTAAATTCCGAAGCTCCGCCAGCACCTCGTCATGCTGCCCCGCTACCCAGCGTTGACCATAGAACTCGCCGAAGTGGTGCACCATCACGTTGCGCTTGTCGACGAAGCTTTGCACGTAAGTCCGTAACGCATCCGTGTCGCCCGTTGTTGCCTCTACGAACCTCTCCGCCACCTCACCGAGCGGCATGCGGGCGAGCTCGTCGATGCGCTGGGCGCGCGAGGACCACTCCGGCGCCTTGCCGTCAACGTGAGGAACAATGAACTTGAAAAGGCGCTCGATCTCCTGGCATCGCAGAACGATAGCCCCCACCACAAACGCGACTTTCTCGTTGGGCTGCAGATCGGCTACCGGCATCTCGCAATTTCTTCGTCAGTCATGACTGCTTTGTATTCGCACTTCGGCTTGCCGGGCTGCCCTGCCGAGCCAATCGATGCAGATGAGCTGTCCGCGTCGCCTTCGCTTCGGCCGAGACCTTCATAAAGGTTGTTCGTTGAGCCATGAAGCGTTGATGCGCTACCGCCGGATCCGGCCGTGCCAGGCGCTGAACGGTAGTAGTCGTGAACGTATGTGCCGTCGGCGCGCGTGTAACCACTGACGTGAACGCTGCCGCCGCTGTGGCCTCCTCCACGCGCAGACACGGCCGTCGGAAGCAAAAGCAGTAACGCCAAAGCGCTGGCAATGAGTAGCTTCATGATCCCCTCCCCTGTGTTCACACAACGTCAGCTTGCCAGAAATCCTCTCCTGTTGTTGTGTGACCTATCCGGCATTCCTGTAGGAATTCTCGTACACCGCCTGCCGGAAATTCGCCCAAGTGGATGAAAATCTCGGTGGGCTGCCAGCACCTGGCGTATAGGCGTACCGTCGCGCGCTTGCTACCCTATAACTCGACGGCTCGATCGTTCACAGGGAGATGACATGCACCGTTTTGCACGCCTGCTTTGCGTTCCGCTTTGCCTGCTGATTTCATTGTTCGCCTTCTCAGCGCAGGCTGCCACGCTTACCGTCACCAGCAACGCCGATTCTGGGACCGGTTCGTTGCGTGCTGCCATCGCAGCAGCGGCCAATGGCGACGCGATCAATTTCGCGAGTGACATGACGATTACGATCGGAAGCACACTGACCATCAGCAAGAATCTGACCATAGATGCCACTGGGCACAACGTAGCGATCGACGGCAATGCTTCGGTTACCGTATTTCTCGTTACCTCTTCGGCGACCGCAGCAATCACACACCTGACGATACAAAACGGAAGAGCTTCGGAAACCAATTTAGGATACTGCAATGGCCTTCGGTGCGGTGGCGGCATCTTCAACAGTGGCACGTTGACGTTGAATGACAGCAGGCTTTTGAACAACACCCTGACGTTCGGTTACGGCGGCGGCGTCTACAACGATGTCGGAGGCACAGCAACTCTAACCAACTGCACAGTATCCGGAAATAGCGCAGCTTCGGGAGGCGGGGTCTTTAACTACGGTGGCCCAATGACGATTAGCAATAGCACTCTGTCGGGCAATACCGCGAGTGCCTTCGGTGGGGGTATTGGAAACTTTGACACTCTCGCTATCAACAACAGCACTGTATCGGGCAATAGCGCCGCTATAGGGGGTGGCATTGACCACAGTGGTGTTGCGATAACGCTGACAAACACTACTCTGTCGGGTAATAGCGCCAGCAATTTCGGCAGCGCCATCTCCGTCGAAATTGGAAAAACCACGATGACCAACAGCATCGTTGGTCAAGGCGGGGGCAGCAATGTCTTGTGCTCGATACCCAACATTTCCCTACTCATTACGGATAACGGCGGAAACTTCGATAGCGGAACGAGCTGCGGTTTCACTGCCTCGACCTCAAAGAGCAACGCGACGTTGAACCTTGGCCCGTTGGCAAACAACGGCGGACCAACACAAACCATGCTGCCGGGCGCGGGCAGCGCTGCCATCGATGCCGGCATGGACGCTGTCTGCGCAGCGGCGCCAGTGAATGGACTGGATCAGCGCGGTATTCCGCGCCCGCAAGGTGCGCATTGCGACAGCGGCGCTGTGGAAGTCGTGGTGCCGCAAACCTTGACGGTCGGCGTAACGGGCAATGGGAGCGTGTCGGCTGGAGCCTCGCCTGCGCCTCAAAGCGGTGGCATCTTGAGCTGCACGAACGCAGGCGGAGCAAATTGCTCGGCCACCTACGCCACAGGGCAGAGCGTTGTCCTCACCGCCGTGGTTCCATCTGGCAGCAATGTGACTTGGGGAGGTGCTTGCGCGGCGGCAGGTAACTCCACAACCGCAACGGTAACGATGAGTGCAGCAGAGAATTGCACGGCCACGTTTGCCTTGAACATCGCGACGAGTGCCCTGACCAGTCCTTCATCAACCAGCACTTACGGCCAACCGGTAACATTTGTCGCAACCATGGCAATCACCGCTGCTTCGGTGAACATGCTGCCGACAGGTACGGTGACATTCCTCGATGGGGGCACCCCGATCGGAACAGGGACTTTGACGTACGTTGGGGTAGCGACGTTTACGACTAGTGGCCTTTCTGCCGGTTCGCACTCCATCACCGCACAATACGGCGGCGATGGCAACTTCTTGGCTTCGGCCCCTCAGCCAGTTTCGAACACGCTGACGTTCGCGGTGAGCCAGAAGTCAACGACAGTCTCGCTTGTTGTCGCACCTGACCACGTCGCGCTCGGCCAATCGATAACGATAACTGCAACCGTGGCGGGTGATCCGCCCACAGGGACAGTCACTTTCACCGACAACGGAATCACCCTGCCGTGTTCGCCGGCAACATTGGTGCCAGGCGCGACAAGTTCGACAGCCGTTTGCACTGACACTCCTACTGGGACCGGATCGCACACGATCATCGCGACCTACAGTGGCGACGGAAACTACACGGGAGCAACATCGTCGTCCGCGGTCGTGACCGTGAACGGGGACTCTAGTGCTGCGCCGACGCTCGATCGTTGGGCAATGATGTTGCTCGGCGGTTTGTTGAGCGCCAGCGTGTTCTGGCGATCGCGCCAAGCAGATCGGCACGTCTAACGAAGAACCCGCACGTCGGCGGCTTTGCTCCATGCGAGCGAAGGCATCTTGCTCAGCGCGATGCGCCTGACGTGCGGGCCGTGGAGAGTGTGTTGGGTTGGCCGCCCCGGCGATATGGGCGAACGGCTCGGCGCGCTGTAGGAGAATTCCTACGCTCCAGGCATGTCTGGCATTTCACCCGGATCAATATCTAGGCCGCTGAACCACCGATAGACGAATGTCCGGGCCCCCAGGAACGTCTTGAACGGGCCGTACTCATGACGCCCAATCGTCGCGCGCCAAGTGCCGCGCGTGAGGCGAATCACGCCTACCTGCTCATCATCGTAGTTGATCGGCGTGAAGTAGCGTTGGAACGGACGATCTGGAACATCGCAAAGTTCGACGGCCTGCTTGCGCTGACCCTCGACCGGACGGTCATGACTGCCGGAGAAGCCAGGGAACTTGCCGCCGTAGTTCCCGCCTGGGTCGCGCCCGAACCCCGGTCCATCATACGCACGATAGCGCGAGTTCGTACGCTTGCTGCCGTCGACGGTGGTGCCCATGCGGGCATGGTATCAAGCCCCGTCTCACCGACCGCGACTCGGGTACACCAACCTGCATGAGTGCCCGGTCAGGTTGCACACCTAGAGCCAAATGCGACGGCACCCGCGCAAATTAGCACAGCGGCCGAACCGATGATGCGAAGGACGATCTCGACACCGATAAGAAGATTGTCACGCTCCGGCGGATGTTGAGGTGCGAACATCGTTAGGCGGAATGCAAACCGTGCCTCCACAAACAACAAAGACGCCCCTAAGACAACAATTAACCGGCTGACCATCGACGGCAAGATTGAGCAGAAATCATGGTCCCAGAAGCCAAGCGCTACGAGTAGCACGGCTAGCTTCAATAGCAAGAACGGCACAAGGACCAAACCGCGGATCAAGCCGCGAGACCAAAGTTCGAGAATGTTTGTCGCCTGCCATACGAGCATGAGACCGTAGGCTATTAGTGCCAGCGCGACGAACCACGGCATCTCAGGAACCTTGCGCCAACTGTAGCGGCTGACGTTTGCTAGCCCTTGCGGTCGCCTGCGAGTAAAAGAAATGCCCCGACTGCGATAGCGCCAACACCGGCCCAAACAGGCACATTGACCGACTCCTTCTCCTTAACGGAGAACTCGACAGGGCCAACTTTGACGTCATGAGTGTCCTTGGTGTAGCTGAAGCCACCATAGAGCAACGCGAGGACACCAGCAACGATGAGAACGACACCGGCAAGCTTCGTTGGATTCATGGAGCCAGATCTGCTGAGGGCTGCGCGCAGATTACCGTGGCACGTCGCAGCGGTCCACCCGTCATATTTTTCTCTTGCTTGGTGCCTTGATTTGGCAGCTACCGACAAGTTTGCTCTTTGAATTCATGACCGTGAACTCTTGTGTGAAACTCAAATCGACGCGGTTAATAGTTGTACGCATTCCGCTGTCGGTCCAAGAGATTACCTCGGGTCCAAAGTACGCCTTGAATATAGTTTCGCGCTTTGCTAATTCCGCATAAAGCGTAACTTTGCCGTTTGCCTCATCGAGGGTGAAGTTTAGAATTTCTTCGGGTTTATTGGCATAGTTGCAGACGACATATGTGAGATTGGCGGCGCTGGTGCAGTTACAAGCAAGAAATAAGGCGATTTGCAGGAAAAATGTCTTCATTGGCTACCCCAACAAGGTTCATCGTAGCGCCCGTCAGGCGGCCAACCGGTGCTCGTAATACGGCCGCTCGCGATCATCAAGGATCGCGTACAGCGCGGCCAGGTTCGACGGATCTGGGTTCAGCCATGCGTCGACGTTCTCGGGCTTGATGGGAATGATGCACCGGTCGTGACCTGCAGCGGCGACCTCTGGCGGCGGCTCGTCCGTGATGGCCGCGAACGACAGAAGCTCCTCGCCGTCGTCACCGACCCAGCGCGAGGAGAGACACGCGACGATCATGTCGTCCAGGCCGTTCGGTGTGAACTCCAAAATGGCGTTCATGCCGTCGCGATCGACGTTCTCGTAGAACTTCCGAGCAATCGTGATGCCGTGGGTGTGGCCGAATTGACCCTTCCAGAACCCCTCCAGGTTGTCCCTGCGCGCGTTATAGGTGCCGGGGTACTTCGTATCGTAGAACTCGGGCTTGCCGGCTGGGCGGCACTGGTAGCGCATGGGCTTGATGACGCGCTTGCCGTTCTCGACAATCACCACTGGCGCGTACCAGCCGGGGAAGATGCGCGCGTAGTCTGGATCAGGTTCGATGCCCTTTAGGTAGTCGAGCTTCTCTTTCGCCTGCTGCAGCTTGTTGTTGCCGATGCGGACGTCTTCCTGCGCCTTCTTGGTCACCTTGACCTGGAGCGCGCGCTCACCGTCTGCGATCCGTTTGCGACTCGCGAAGGCTTGCTGCTCGAACTTCGCGATCTGCTCGGCGTTCCATTCCGCGATGAGCTTGCGGATCTTGGCCGCCTCCTCGCCTTGCACACCATCAAACCAGCGATCGAGCATTCTGGGAATGCGAATCGGCAAGCCCTGCTGGCGCTTCCAGTAGGTCTCGAAGAATTCCTTGATGCCCATGTGGGCACCGGTCACGCGCAGGAACTTCTTCCAGTCTTCTTCTACTTCGGCGGAGTAGCACATAACGGCAGGTGCCTTTCGAATCAGTTGGCCGACGATTCTTCGGCGCGCTCTGCGGCACGTTCGCGCCACCGTGCAGCCCATTTGGCTACAGAATCCCTGAACGCAACAATTCCGTGTTCCGGCGGGGTCTTTTTGGCCGACGCATAGAGACGATTGAGTAATCGATCTGCGAACGCTCCTGGATCGTCATCGTTGAAATCGATTGCTTCATTGGCAATCGCATTGTCGTCATCCCAAATCTTCGCCAGGACGACTTCCTTTTCGTCCTCGGCATGGCTCAGCGAGACATAATTTCTTGAGCCTCGCGTGTTGAATTCCAGAACGAGAAACCAATCGACGAACTCTCCGTACTCATCGTATTTGTCGATATCCCGCGGGTCATCCGGGACTCCTACGTTCATCGAAAGCGGCATGTCCATTTGGATAGGATAGCGCCAAGCGGCCGGGAACGCATTTCAAGACGACTGACCTGGAAATTGTGAGTAAGGATGCGAACCTGCAGGCTTCTATGAGAGACCCAACGCTTGGCAGCGGCTGCAGCATGGGAATCGAGACATTGATATCATTCAAGGTTCGACTTTAGGTAGGACGGTGCAATGCTCGGGGACGTTGGGTTGGTGAATGGAAATCGGCGGCTCGCTTCGAGCAGCGCTTCATCATTAAACGAAGTCACATCCGCGGCAAAACAGATCACAGATTGGTGGTCCGGCCGCGTTGGAGTGTTCTTCGCTATTGCGACATGGATCGCCTTAGGTCCAGCCACCTCAGCATTGGGAGCAATTCCGACCAGCGAACGCGCGGTGTTGGATGCAATGTACGTGCAGACCAACGGCGACCAATGGATTGATAACACCGGTTGGGAAGGAGAAGCAGGCACGGAATGCAGTTGGCACGGGATCACATGCGACGCCGATCAAACACACATTACCGGTCTCGGTCTCCAATACAACAACCTGTCCGGTAGCCTTCCCTCCATTTCCACGCTCTCTGCCCTCACGAGCTTCATTGCATATGGCAATAATCTCTCAGGGCAAATTCCTTCCCTCGCAGGTTTAACCCAACTAAAGAACTTCGATGTCGACACGAATCGCCTAACCGGGCCAATCCCACTGCTGACTGGGCTAACGGCCCTGATGTTCTTTCGCGTCGACAGCAATGCACTGACAGGAACTATTCCTTCGCTGGCCGGGCTCACAAGCCTCAGCTACTTCAGCGTTGCCAGGAATTACCTATCTGGCTCGATCCCGCCTCTTGTGGGCCTTAGGGCTTTGCGCACATTCGACGCCAGCGCGAACGTGCTAACGGGGCCTATTCCACCGATTGACGATCTCGGCGCACTTCGAAATCTCTACCTTGAGTCGAATCAACTCATTGGACCTCCCCCCGCTGTACCAAATCCAAGCAATCTCGTTTCGGCAGGATCGAGTTTATGCCCGAACCGGCTGACTCCTGTGATCGATACAGCATGGGACGCGGCAACTGGTGATAGCCCATGGTACTACGCATGCCAGCCCCGGACCCTGTACGTTGCTCTCAACCCCGCTCGTTTGCTGGACACGCGCGTTGGCAGTGGCAACACGACGGTCGACGGCGTCGCTCAGGGCACCGGTCCGATCGCCGCGGCCAGCATCTATCGTTTGCCAGTTACCGGACGCGCAGGCATCCCCGCAGGCGTGGTGGCCGTGGCGCTCAATGTCACGCCGGTGGATCCCGCAGTCTATGGATACTTCACGGTGTGGTCCGGAATCGGTGCGACGCCGAATGCGTCCAACCTCAACCTCAATCCGAACTACACCATTCCGAATCTAGTCATCTCGCCCGTTGACGCCAGCGGCCAAGTAGCCATCTTCAATGGGAGCAACGCTGTCGAGAACGTCGTAGTAGACGTGCAAGGCTACTTCCCCAGCGGTAGCCCGTATGTGCCGGTGACGCCGCGGCGTTTGCTCGACACACGCAACGGCAGCCAGACGGTCGATGGGCAGTACCAAGGCGCGGGCGCGCTGGGGAGCCGCATGCAGCTCGACCTCAGTATTGCCGGGCGCCCGAACTCTGTTCCCGCGTGGGGCGTGGGTGCTGTGATCGTCAATCTCACTGCCGCGGTCCCAGGAGGAGCGGGCTACGTCACCGCCTGGCCCAGCGGTCAAGCACTGCCGATTGCGTCCAATCTGAATCTCAATGTGGGGCTGACGATCCCGAACCTGGTGATCTCTGGATTGGGCGCCGGCGACATGTCGTTATTCAATGGCGGTGCTGACGCAACCGATCTGATCGCGGATGTGCAGGGCTGGTTTCCAACTAGTTCGGGCTACACAGCGCTAACACCGGCGCGACTACTCGACACGCGCAGCGGCGAGAACACGATCGATGGGCAATTCGAGGGTATCGGACCAGTTGCCACCACGGGCACGCTCGATCTGCAAGTGACCGGTCGGGGAGGCGTGCCGAGCGATACCAGTGTTGGCGCCGTAGTGCTCAACGTGACGGCGGTGCAGCCGACCGCGCGCGGTTACATGACAGTGTGGCCTACGGGTTCGTCACAGCCGCTGGCATCAAATCTCAATCTCAATCCCGGCATCACGATTCCGAATCTGGTCATTGCCAAGGTTGGCGACGACGGCAAGGTGTCGATTTTCAATGGAGCCCAAGCACCCACCGATATTCTCGTGGATGTTCAAGGCTGGCTGCCTGCAGACCGTTAGACTCGGGTCGTCCAACCAACCTTGCGCTTGATCGGTGTCGCCTTCGTCTACACTGCGGTACGACCTACGGAGTCCGACTATTTGTGCCCAACCCATGGCTCAAATCATCTTGGCGGTAGATTTGGCGGTATACCAAAGACTTAAAACTTATATTTCCATTGAAAATCAATTAATTACGCTATTTGTTCGGTAGTCCTCCACCCACCAAATCTTGTTTCAAGACATTCCAAGCAGACCCTAAACCCCGCCGAAAGCGGGGTTTTTCTTTGGCTTCTTGTTCCCGTTGTTCCCGAACGTTCCTCGTCAGCCTGGGATAGCAAGGGG
>Ga0105240_10004459_pt1 | contig 21343 bp, 27 predicted proteins | sample KBSC54metaG_FD_80426 | JGI IMG/M metagenome (GOLD analysis project Ga0105240, IMG submission 80426) | Corn rhizosphere microbial communities from Kellogg Biological Station, Michigan, USA - KBS C5-4 metaG | ecosystem: Host-associated > Plants > Roots > Rhizosphere > Soil | place: Michigan, USA... | reverse complement strand
GTCGACCGAAACGCCGACGATGCGGCAATCAGCTCGGCCCACGCGGCGGCGACGATCAATGTATATACCTGCAATGGCGATTGCGACGCCAGCCGCCGTCACGAGGGCGCCGAGCCGAGTGGCATCAGCTACAGCCCAGTCAGCGCAAAGATCGGAGCGGCGATCGTCCTCGCCCTTCTTGCAACCGCGATCCTTTTCGGCACCCTGGACGTTGATCGATATGGAGAGGGGCTGCGGGACGACCGACGCCGCGGCATCATGATTGCGCTTGCCGTTCTGCTCTATGCCTTCGTGGGATGGATCGGCCTGAGCCTCTGACGCGGCAGTCCAGATCGGCGTGAGAAGCAGGGCAAGCAACAGGACAATCTTGGCGCGAGTCATCGCCGTGCCCTAGCCCGACAAGCGTTTGCGATTGTTTACTCCACGGACGCCGACAGATCCTGCTTCAGTTGCGCCGGCCTGATACTCTGCAGCGGAGTTTCATCCGTCGACCACGAAATTCGCGATGGTGTAGGATTGGCGTTCCCCATTCCCGCCTTCGGCGGCAACCTGACAATAGGCCACGCAATCGATGTCCAACGAACAATTCGACCCCAAGAGGAGAGCCGCCGACAAGCAGCTATCGCGCGATCAGGATGCCGCCGATCTGGCCGGCGGCCGCGTCTCAGCGGAAGAGCTGCAGGACAAGAACCGGTTCCTGCAGGGGTTCGATCCTGCTCGAGGCAAGATCAGGAAATGGAAAAAGTTCAAATAATCGAACATCATCACCCGTGAGGCGACGGCCATGAACGTAGACGAAGTCGCCTTGTCGATAATTCGTTCCGAAAATGGCGCTAATTCAAATGGCCGAGCAGCGATTTATTTGAGACCTTCCTGCGCGGCGACTCGGCAAAGCGTCTGGTCGCTCGTTCGGGGGGACGTCGTGGAATACGCAAACCTATACATCGGCAACACCATGGTCGGGCAAGCGGTGCCGTTTCAACGCGTCCCACAGGTAAACGAGTTGGTGTTCTTCAAGGACGGCTATCACCGCGTGTCCGAGGTCGGTCACACTTGGACTCAGGCCAATCAGGCAATCGCCAACATCTCACTCGATGCAGGCCACGCACTGTTCTCAGGCTCCGGCCCCTTCCCGCACGGACACTCCTTCGGCGGCCCCAGCGGCGCCTGACCACACAGCACCCGCCCAATCAGGAGGACGACAATGCTCCGATCCGCAACGGCCGCACTGCTCATCGGATCGAGCCTGCTGGCGTCCTGCACGTCGATCGACTTCAAGGACCTGAAGCCGCTCGAGCCGTCCGCCTCAGGCGGCTGCAAGGCCCAAGAGCGGGCGTCGCTGGGCCTGACATCCCCGCCGACGTTCACGTTCGCACTGCCAGGAGCGCTCGAAGCACAGTCAGAGCGCGCACGTCTGGCAGGTGCGCCGGTCCCTCCCCCGACCGCAGACTTCAACGAGTATGTGGCGCAGGTTTCGCAGATGGCCGACGGGCTTCCTGACGACATTCGCGAAAGCAAGGTCGCGAAGTCGTTCAAGCTCCTCCTTCTGACTTCCGCCGCCAAGGCGCAGATCGCCGCGCAGCGCGAGATCTCCACCCGAGAATTCTACGGCGACCAGGCCGAGAGCGAGAGGCGAAAGCTCGATCATGCACAAGCCCAGGTCGATGCGGTCAAGGTTGACGTGAAGGTGAGCCACGGCGAACTGAAGCAGTTCGTTCGCGCGCTACTGGGACACGAACTCCAGCCCCAAATCTCCGCAGTCGAGCTTGAGCGGGCGACCCTGACCGACTCACCGTCCGATGCGGCGCGGCTCGCGCTCAAGAAATACTTCTCGGCCTATTACGGCGGGACTTTCGTCGACCGGTTCGGCGCGAAGATCGCGAAGCGCTCGCTCTACAAGACGGACAGCTCGGCGCCATACCTCACCGTCACGGTGACGGACGCGGACATCGCCGCCGCCGAGACGGTGCTGCTCGAATATCTCGCGGACCTCTACGATCCCACTCCCGAATTCGGCGACGTTCCGGACGTGGCGAAGGCCACCAAGTTCTGGCCGGGCGGCACCGCAGCAAGCAAGCCCACCATCCTCAGCACGGGGCTGGCCAAATACAGCGCCATGCCGACCAACAGCTGCGGCATTTCTCCGGACAATCTGCAGCTCGCGGTCAAGGTCGCAGCCGCGGCCGGGGACCGGGCGGCCCTGCTGGGGGGTCTGGTCAACAACAGCTTCGGCGGTATCTCGGCCGGCTTCGGAATATTCGGCAAGGTCTCGATCGGCGACAACCAGACCCTTTCGGTCGTGGTGAAAACCTTCGCGCAACGAGCGGCAACGCGGGCCGTCTACGCCTGGGCCTATCAGATCCTCAACTCCATCGGCGATCCGCGAGCGAGAGGCATCGACCAATCGGGCGACGACGCCCGCCTGCTCAGCTTCCCGACCGGGAACAACAAGCAATGAGCGTGAATCAGCTCGGCGATGCCACACCGCAAGTCCGAAATCGGCGCATGCGCGTATCGAACCTACTGAAGCGCACGAGCGCGGCAGTCGCCATCGCCTCCCTGTCGGCGCCCACCATTGCCACCATGCGCTGCGACATGCAGCACGGGTTCGATCAGCCCGACCAGGCCGGGAAGCGCACGCTGCCGGTGTGGAAGGATGGCGAGGGAAGGGCCTTGCTGTTCGCGGACTCGATGAACGTGAACACCGACGGGACGCGGCGCTCCTACAGCGTCGGGGACTTCTGGGGCGAGAAGCGCGCGATCAACAATCTCTGCAACGCCATGTCGGACGCGTGCCGCGGACTCGATGCTGAGGGCAAGAGGCAGCGCCGCATGGCGACCCAGCAGGCAAGCGCGGCGCACTGGCCGCCGCATCTGCTCGCGCAGACCCGCATCTCTCCCGCCATCATACCAATGCCCGGGGGACGCCCCTGTCCCGAAGTCGACGGCTATCTGGTATCGGCAACATCCCTGCACCGGGCACACGTCTCAGATGTGTGCAACCTGTCGAACTACGTCGACGCTGAAAAGGTGTCGGCCATCGTGATACCAAAGGGCAAGAACGGCTTCTCTTCCGCAAGGACCGCAGTCGGCGATCTGGCGGTGGCGATGTCCGCGGACGGCAAGACGCTCCGCTATGCCGTCGTCGGCGACACCGGGCCCGTCAACGAACTCGGCGAGATATCCGTAGCGCTTGCAGGGCAGCTGCTCGGCAAGTCCGCTCCCCCCGCCAACTACAACGAAATCCGCGGGCGGCCTCCCTACCAGGGAAAGGCATGGACCGTCGGACGCACCTTCGTCCTCGTGTTCCCGAACAGTCGGAAGTCAGGCGACCCCTACATGGACGCCGCAGCGATCGACGCCGCGGCAGCTCACCTCTTCAACGCATGGGGCGGAGCCGATCGGCTCAAGGCCTGCGCAGCGCAGTATAGGTGAATTCGGCGAAGCTCAGGACAACAGGGGCAGGTCCAAGGAGGCAGAATTGGCAACCGCCGTTAAGATCGTCCTATTGCTCGTCGTCCTGGGCGTCGCCGGCTTCGGCGCCATCTACGCTCGGTCAGCCGCCGCAGCGCGCGGCGTGATCGTCGACAAGCCGGAGGTTCTGGCAAAGACGCGGAACCTGCTCGAAGCGCTCGCCGACGCTCACAAGCGCGGCAAGCCTCTCCACATCCTGTTCGTTCACGGAATACGCGCGACGGGAGACGGCTATTCAGGCGACTTCGCCGACAGACTGACGGCCGCGATCGGCGGGACCAAAGGAATGCCCAAGCGCGTGGACCTGCCTCCGCTGCCCTGGCCGCGCAATGCCTCGATGGCAGGCGCCCCTCCGGGGGAGCCGCCGGCGGAGAGGACGGTCATCTGGCCCGATCGGGCGAGCTGGAATCGAAGCCAGCCATTCGTCATGCGCACGAAGATCGCCAGCGACAGGGGCGACGTCACCATCGACGAAGTCAACTATTGGCCCCTGCTCTTTCCGCTCAAGTGCCGCTTCCTTCTGGTTCCCGAGCACGACCTCTCGGGCAACGATCGGACCAACCTCGAACATTGCCGCGAAAGGGGGTGGCTGTCGCAGGTCCCACTCGACCGCCTGCTCAACTCCAAGCCGCAGTCCAAGGGCGGAGCCCGGCTGAACGCTATCGGAAAGCAGCAGATATTGAACTGGGGCCTCTCTGACGCCGTGATCGCACTGGGTCCCATGCGACGATACCTGAACGATGCCATCGAAAAGGCATGCGAGCTGGCGATGGCCGACGGCCCCGACGACGAATACGTGATCTTCGCCGAGAGCCTCGGCAGCTTCGTGGTGCTCGACGCCTTCGCCGCCAACCAGCAGAGCGTGAAGGACGTCGTGAACAGGACCAACGACCTCTATCTCCTCGCGAACCAGTTCGCGCTGCTCGAGCTCGCCCGAATCGACGGCATCCCCACGGACTCCCAGCGCGGCGCCTCGCTGCTCGGCGACGCCGCCGGACAGCCGGCGGACCCGCCCTCACCTCTGGCGGTCCTCGGCGCGTGGGGACGCAGCGCGACCCCGAACCTCCTCGGCAAGCCCGCAGGCCAACCCAGGCAGATCATCGCCTTCAGCGATCCCAGCGACCTGCTGACCTACCGCCTGCCGGCGCTGGAAGGCGTGAAGGTGGTCAACGTCTACGACCGGCAGGGCTTCGACTTCCTCGGACTCTTCGCCGATCCGCTCAAGGCCCATACCGGACACGTCGACAATCCAGCGGTCTGGAGGGTGCTGCTCGGGAAAAGGTGAACGGGCGGGCCGCCTGGATCCGGCCCGGCGGCCCGTTCCGTCCTATTCCACCGCCGTGTAGCGCTCCTTCCAGGTCACCTGCGTCACGGTCGGTTCGGACGAGAAGCCCGATCCATATACGTTCGCCGCAAGCCACGCGCGTTCTTCTGGAAGCGCCTCTTCGGCCACATACTTCCACCAGACCGTGCCGCTCCACGCGTAGCCATTCGACTTGAGAACCAGCCGCTTGTCCTTGGCGGCACCAGTCGCGCGGACGAGGAAGTTCGGCTTCAGGGCGTTCTTCCAGAGCGCGCCGAGGACGTATTCGTCGGTGACGAACTTGTGGTCGAGCAGATGGAGCAGTGCGCTCACGTCCGCCGTGGCCCGGTGCGCCTGGTGAAAGAACCAGCCGCACTTCCACAGCAGATCCTCGAGACCGAGCTTGGGAAAGCCTCGAGCCTTCCAGTCCAGATCGCGCAGGCTGCAGATCCAGGGCTTGCCCTTCACGCCGGGAAAGCGCGCCTCGATGAAGGGACGATCGAACGCGGCATTGTGGCTCAGCAGAACGTCGACGCCGCTCAGCGCCGAAAACGCCTCGCCTTCCGGAAACTCCTTTCCGGCGACCATCTCGTCCGTGATCCCCGTCTTCAGCGTGATGTCCGGCGGGATCGGCTTCCCCGGATATTCAAGCCAGCCGAAGGGCTTGCCGGTCGTCACGATCCGACCCTTGGCGTCGATCGAGATCTGCTGCACTGCCAGCTCCATCATGCGCTCGACGCGCGAGTCGAGCCCGGTCGTCTCCGTGTCGACGACGCCGACCGTCAGCACGTCCGTGCGGTCCCATCGGCTCTGCCGGCGGTCCATCGGCTCGCACAGGATCTGCAGCCGCACCTTCGGGTGCCCCCTCAGGGAGGCGACCGCCACCTCGAACGGGACGGTGATGTTGACGAGATCAAGCTCCCTCATGCTGCCCTCCACTCACTGGTTGAAACGCTGCAAGGCTCCGGCGCGCAGGAGCACGTCAAAGCATCGTCGAGGACGAGCGTGTCGAGGTCCCCGCGCGATGCGCACGGATCGACCTGGAGGCCATTGAAGAGCGTCGCTCGCCGAAAGCCGTCCAATTCCTGGCAGGCTTCCAACGGACGATCGAAGTCGAACATCGGCGCGGGTGAGAGCATCCAGGCAGCGGCTTCGTTGGCGAGTTTCTCGCGCGCGAACCGCGCCGCGACGTCCGCCGCGCAAATGACGAGGCGCAGCAGGCGACGTTCGCTGGTCAGGATCGGAAAGTCGGCCGGGTCGTCTTCGGCGAATGGATTCAGACCCGCGAGTCCGACGGGTCTGAAGGGCAGCCGCGTAGGCTCCGCTTCGAGCGGCAGGAATTCGAGCATATGGGGAGTTCCTCCTTCCCACGAGAGGCAGGGCGCATCCCGAGCGCGCCCGAGGCGGCCACATATGCTCTCAACTTCAATATTTCAATGATCGTTTAAATATTTGATGGTTAGCCTGATATGCACCATCATGTGGGCATGACCGGCGGCTCCCGCACCCCTTTTCTGGCGATCGACAATGCTGCGGAGCGATGCGTGGCGGCGGGACACCCGACGCGCCTCAAGATCCTGCTGGCACTCGCGGACGCCGGATCGGAGGGTCTGCCCGCAGGCTCGCTCGCGGCCGATCTCGGGGTGCCTCCCGCACTCCTTTCCAGCCATCTGCGCATATTGGACCATGCCCAAATGATCTCGCGGCAGCGGCACGGCAGAAGAATCCTCAGCCACCTGAGGCGCGACGAGCTGACCGAGCTTGCCACCTTCCTAGGTTCGATCGCCACGGAGTAGAGCAGAGCGCGCCCTCGATACCCTCGCGGAGAAACCCAAATGCCGCCTCTCATCGATCCGCCCGAAGGCTGGCGCTACGGCTTTCCAAAGCCCGCGCCGGTCGACGCCAACGCGGACGAATTCCTCGCTGATCTGTCTCGCTGGCTCGTCCAGAACGGCTACCCCGAGGAACTCGTCGCCAAGTATGACGCGGGCAAGACCTCGCGAGTGATTGGGGACTGGAGCGGAAGGCAAGCCCAGCGTTGAGCCGCGCGTTAAGCATCCTTCCTAAGAGGAGGATCGCCGAAGGCAGGCGACGTTGATTTACGAACGCCCCATCCCCGAACGCGCCGCCGAGGGCGCCATTCCTCCCGAGCGTCAAAACCAAAAACCAGTTGATGTGCGGGACTGGCAATCTCGTCCATTCCGGCCAGACTTCCCGTTCGCCCGCGCAGCGATCAAGCCATCCCTGTCCCGACAATGTTTGGGGGCAAACTTGAGCGACAGACTTACGGACGCCGTCGTGGCGGTCGCAGCCTGCATGGGAGTCATCGTCATGGCCGGCGCGGCAATCCTCTTCGTGCACGGCTGACCGCCCTGAAGCCATTGACGGCATGACGGAGGTCTGATGGCGGACGGGCGGGCCGAACTTCCATCCACCGACTTGGCCGACTTCGAATGGTCGGCAATCCAGCCAGTCCTTCCCAACAAGGTCCGCAGCATCGAGCGGGTCGACGACCGGCGAGTGTTGAACGGGATCGTCTGGCGGCTTCGCACCGGCAACGCCTGGGCCAGCTTTCCCAAGCGATATGGGCCGCACACCACCTGCCAAAGCCGCTTCCGGCGCTGGAGGGGCCGAGGCGTGTGGGATCGGATCGTGCAGGCGGTGCTCGCCGCGCACGGTGCAAGGGTCGTGACGATCAGCGCAGGCGCGCTCGGCATTCCGCCAACCTATGGCAGCAATCCGACGCCGGCCATCGATCCGGTCATCTGGCTTCGGATCGACGACTGATCGCGACGCGAAGTCAGTCGACCTTGCGCTTGCGGGCGCGCAGCGCCGCCGCGCAGCACTCCGCCGCGCTGCCGGTCCACGATTCCGGACGCAGCGCCTCCGGCCACAACGCCAGCGCCGCCTCCATGTCCCGCGTGTAAAAGGGAAGCACGTCACCGTTCGGATCGCCGCGCCGCCGGCCAACCAGGATTTCCTTCCCGTCCGCATCCTTCTCGGTAAAGACCATCGTGTCGCAGCGGTGTTCGAACCGCCATATTGCCGACCAGATCGTAATGTCGGCATATCGCATCGGATCGGTCGCGGGATCGATCGGGTCACGATCCAGGTTCAACGCGACGCGGCCGAATTCGCGGTTCATCGACCTGATCGCCCGCTTCTCGTCGAGCAGATCGAACCAAGCCTCGGCCTCGTCGTCACCGCACAGATCGAACGGCCAGACGACCGGCAGCCTCCAGCCCACTGCCTGCAATACATCCTCGCGCGCCTCCGGCGTGCCGTCGAACCACTCGCCCAAGATGCGGTGGTCGTCGCAGGCGATGTGGACCTCTTCTTCCCGGTCACCAGCGCCCGGAACCACCAACACCACCTGGATTCGGCACATGTCCGTCTTCTCCAGCGCGCGGCGGCGCTGTTCGACCCGGGCACTGCGCCCGACCTTCACAAAGCCGAACTCGTTCTGCATCACGTAGAGGTTCATCGGTTGATCCGGAGCTCCGGCAGCAGGCAACGGGCCATCTCTGCCACGCCGCTCGTGCGCCGCAAAGACATCTGCTAGCTCGTCGCAGGGGCGCTTCGCGCTCGAACATCAACGTAGCTCGCCCATCGATGGCGACTGTCTTGGGTCCGATCGGCCTGCGCGGATTGGGAGAATGAGGATGCCGCGAATTCGGACCGCCACTGAAGCCGTGGCGGAACTCGACCGCCAGTCCGTGCTTCGCGCACTCGAGGCTTCGATGGCCGCCCAGACCATGGAGCGTTTCTACCGTGACGTGGGGATGCGCAATCCATCGCGAAGCTACTTCGTGCGCTTCAATGGACGCCTTCATTCGCTGAAGGCGGTGGCGACCAGCGCGCTACAGCAGAGCGACTCCAACATCGTCTCGCGGGACTTTCACGCCGCCGACGCCGCCGCCCGATTCAGGGATCTTGGCTTCGACGTCATCCATGCCGACAGCGGCAGCGAAGCCGAAAGGCAGCGCGTATGGACCGAGCGCATCGCCCGACCGCAGCAGGCGCGGTTCCGCGAAAAGCTGGTCGACCTCTACGGGAAATGCGCATTCTCCTCCTGCGCAACGCTCCGCGCATTGGAGGCGGCACACGTCGATCCGGTCCACAAGGCCGGTCTCGACGATCCCAGCAACGGCATTCTCTTGCGGGCCGATCTCCACAGGCTGTTCGACGCAGACCTGATCGCCGTTGACCCGGCGGACGGCCGCCTGCACGTCGCTGAGGCATGCCGCGACGACTATGCCGATCTCGGCGAACTTGTCTTCATACCGCCTCCGGGCGGTCCACCGCTGAGCGCCTTCGCGGTGCGCTGGAGCAGCTTTTCCGCCGATTGAACGGCTTCACGATCCGTCAGAACGGTTCGTCGGGTGGGCTTCCCATAATGCGGTTGCCCTCGCGCAAGGCCGTCTTGGCGATAGCGAGCCGACCCTCCTCGTCGCAGCCCAGATATAGCTCCAGCAGAAGGACGTCCCGCTCCTCCATCTCGTAGAGCAGGCGGGAAAGTTCGGGCTTCAACTTGCGCACCGGCTCCGGCAGCCGTGGCGCAGGCGACACGTGCATCCGCGCGCATAGCGCTTCGATCACGGTCTCGAACACCTTGTTCCTGGTGGCATATGGACTGCGCCATGCCGCAGCGAGCCGGAACGCCATGCGGCGTTCCTCCTCCGGCATGGCGTCGAGATGCTCGAGCAGGTGAAATTCGGGCCGGGTGACCAGCGGCCAGCAGCAGTCGAAGTCGTCATGCGGCACGTCGCCTTGCCACGGCGAACGCTCCTCGGCCCAGCGCACGACGTCCGCCGCGCTTTCCAATTTCTCCCGCTCGACCGCCAAGCGCGCGAACTTCACCCATGCCGGCAGATGCTGCTCCCGCCCGGCCTCAAGGGCTTCAACCTCCTCGACCGTCGGCACGCGCACGATGCGGAAATGTCCGAACAGCCGCTCGATGCGGTCGACGAGATCCTCCGCGGTCCAACCGAACCTGGAGCGGGCGTCTACGATCCAGCGGCCGGCCGCCTTGGCGATCTGAGGAAGGGCGCGGGGCATGACGAACCGCTATCAAAGACGCGTCTGAAGGAACACGATCAGGTCGGCGCCACCAATCGAGCCGGCGCGGAAGGCCCAGTCGGCCAATGCCTCCACGACCTCCCATCGTTCGCGCAGCAAGTCGTTCGCCTCCACCTCGAACCTGTCGAACTTGCGCGACAGGCCAGCCTCTTCCAAGATTTGACGCGCAAGTTCGTGATCCGGGGCAGCGGATGGCGGATGAGGAACAAGCGTGTCATCCCGTTCGGCGGCGATCCGTTCCGCCACCAGTCCCGCTACGAGCACACGGGCCAGATCCTTCGCAACCACCGGGTTCTTCGCGGACTCCTCAGTGGGAGGGAGACCCGCGTTCCTCAGCTTGATCTTGTTCAACGCCACCAGGAACTCGCCTTTGCCGTAGACGGCCAGCTCGATGCCCCCGGCGGTCGAATGATAGGCGGACAGATAGGCCACCACCGCATGCCCAGCCTCATGGAATGCCGCCTCGTGCTTGATCGCCACCAATTGTCCTTCCACAGTCAGCGCGGCAATGCGCGCGTGCCGCTCCATCTGTCCAGCCCGCCTGGCCAACGTCGTGCGACGCGGGGATACGTTCGATCGTTTGGCCGGCGGAGCCGCTTCGATTTCGCTGTGCATCATCCGTCGGTCGAAGCTAGAGTGCCGCCGACGGCGAGCCACCGCGACCAGACGCGTCGGACAAGCCGAACTTGGGGGCAAGATGACTCGGAGAACCATGCTGGTCGGCGCGCACCTGTGCGCTGCGTTGTTCGCGACCGAAGCCGACGCCATCAGATACGACTGGACCGGGACCGGCCATGTCTGGTCGATCAGCGCGATCGACAACGGCGTCTCCGCACCGGCCCCCACTGGCGCCATTCACCTCGACGACGAGGTCACCTTCACACTCTCGTTCACGACCGAGCAGGCCGAGCTCACCTCGTTCTATGACGCCGATCCGACGATCAACCTCTACTGGCTGCACGATCTTGAACTCTCCGGAAACGTTGGCACGTTCACCTTCTCGGCCGACCACAGCTTCTCCGACAATCTGCAGCTGTGGAACTACAGCTACGAGGACGCCCAGATCGTCAGCGCCGGCTATCCGCTCACCAGCGACATTCCGTTCGACGGCGGACCGGCCATGAGCCTCCAGTCGGTCGGGGTGTTCGCGACCGGTCCGGCTGACGTGCGCTCCAGCGACCTGCTTTCCGAAATTCTGCCGCTGAGCGACTTCCCCTCCAAGTTCCTGGCGCTCAACTTCTACAATCCGGACACCCGCTACATCGTTCAGGTCTTTGCGTCCTACGACGGGCAGATCACCGCAACGCCAACGCCTGAGCCGTCGGCCTGGACGACCATGCTGGTCGGATTCGCCGGCGTGGGCGGCGCGCTTCGTGCGCGCCGCAGCAGGAACCAAGTCAGCTTCGGCTAGCCGCAAGCACCCAGAGCCACATCGCTACTGGCGCGTCTTGCCTCGTCCCTTCAGGTCGCGCAGCTGATCCACGCGCTCGGCTATCGCGAGCCACGTCCGCGTGCCCGCCTGGTCCTCGTCAGCAGCCAGCGCGGTCATCCGCTCGGCGATGAAATCGTCGACGTCCGGGCCGTGGTGATCGAGGACCTGATTGGCACAAGCCCAAAGTTCCCGATCTGAGATCATGGCAGCATCCACACGGGTTGCTGAGGCTTGGGGCATCGAGCGAGGCGGCCGTGCACATCGTATCGCCGCCATATGACGGCATGGCCGGACGCCACCTGGGCGCAGGACAGATCGGTGCGGGGTCCAAGGTCGTTGTCCACCCTGCACCAGGCAGTCACGCGGCGGTAGCTCCTGCCTGTAGGAACGCACGTCGCCGTCCGGCCCAACGCCATCACCTCGAGATACTGACGCGCCTCTTCCGCGGTGCCCGGCGCGCAAGAATGGTGGCACGTGCCATCCATCTCGTTTGCGTCTATCCCCTGCAGTCTTATCCGGGTTCCATCGGCGCAGCGCATCGTGTCGCCATCGTGAACGGAGGTCACCTCGCAGCGGAACGCGTGCGCGGCCGCCAGCGCCAGCAGCGACACAATCACAGCAACGTCGCCTGCCCACTCGGCTCCGTCGACGCGCGCCGCTGGACCCAAGGCTCGCTGGTCCGCACCATCTCGATCAGATCATCCGGGAAGCACCGTTCCTGGAAACCCACCGCATCGTCGAACCTGCCGTTGAGCCAGCGGTCGTATTCGTCAGCGTGCAGCAGAACCGGCATGCGGTCATGGACGGGGCGGATCGCCTCGTTGCAGTCGGTCATCACGCCCGAATAGACGGGCCCCCACTCACCGCTGTCGCGCCAGAGGCCGGCCCAGGCGAAGATCGGCTGGCCCTTGACGTTGAACCAGGTGCGCGTCTTCGATCCCTTCTCGCCTTCCGCCTCCGCAAAGTTCGTCAATGGAATCAGGCACCGCCATTGCGGCTTCGCCGCAAGGCCCTTCCACATACCCTTGTTCAGGTCGGCGATGTTGTTGACCGGCTTCGGCTTCGCGGTCGGCGACATCGTCTTCAGCCTGAGAGGGAAGCCCCAGACCATCGACTGCATCACCCGCGCGCCGTCCTGCTCGCGAACGACCAAGCCAGGCTGACCCGGATAGACCTCGGGCGGGGCGTTCGTGCGGATCGGCATGCTCACGCCGAAGTGCTTGGCCACCTCGTCCACGCTCTTTCGCACCGTGTAGAGATTACACATACGTCCCTTCCCAGTCGTTGGGCCGACACCAGTGATCCGGGCCGCATCCCGGGCGCTCCCATTCCCAGCCTCGTCAACGGCGCTGGGAATGCAACCCCTTCGCCTTCCATTCAACAAGTGTCCCGCCCCCAGGGGAAATGATCGCCACTCGGTCCAGTTGCACGCCGATCTCGCAGTATTGAGTCAGCGTCTCCTGCGGTCGATCATACCTCGCCGACGACGTGTGTTCGCCACACGCAATAGGCTTGGAATCGAACTCGTTCTTCCTACCGATCTCGCCCTCATAAACGATCTTGGCGCCAGCAAGCTTTCGTCGGGCTTCGTCGGGCTTCATCTTCAATGTCTTTTGAAGCGCCGAGTATTCGGAAAAGACGCCCAGTGGCCTATCGGGAATCCCGGCGACCAGAGCGACCTTTCTTTCCGCAACCGGCGTCACCTCGACCTGAGCCCCGAATCCATTGTGGGCGGTGCTCTTTTCGCCTTCGACTGATTTCTCGAAGATCGTGACGCCGTCATGGAGTTCACAGTCTGCGGTAATGCAGTCACTGGCGAGAAAAATCGATGCCTCCTCCTTGTCGGCGTCGTAGCGACTCGCCAGATCGTAGGGCTGTTCAACCACGAAGCTGCGTCCGACAAGGGCGCTCTGGTCGGGTGACTTCTGGAAATTGTCGACCGGCTTGAAATCTCGGATTGCACCGGCGTAGGCCAGCAGATCGTTGAGATTGAGTTCGCCCGCCGGCAGAGACAGCGACGAAGCCGGATAGCCGTCGGCATCCGCTGCTTCCTTGTTCTGGACGCCTCCAGGATTGGTCTGGTTGCAGCCCGCCAGCAGGCCGATGCAGGCGAACGCCCACCCAATGTTCCAGCGCATGATTCCCCCTCTCCCAATCCTCGGATTAGCTCGCTCGATCCACGCTCGCCAACGGCATCGTCAGTCCGTGATCTACAGATTGGATGCGTTGTAGGTCGGGTCGGAATCGGCAGGCTTGTTGGAGAGAAACTCCAACTCGCCAATGTCGGACAGCCCGCTATCCTGGAAATGGTGCCGCGCGCCCTCCATCAGGGCCAGGAACCCGTTATCGAAACACCATTGGGTTTCCCGGCCACGATCAATCATGCCGAGGTCATCACGACGCTTCTTCACCGCCACTTCCGTTTCGCACGGCTTCCCGTAGACCTTCGTCAAGGCATCGCGCAGCTGCTCGTAATTGTAGGCGGGAAAGGGAACGTCGAGGCTATCGAAAACCCCGGCCTCGAACGTTGCATTGCCCTTACCCACGTTGATGCCGGCTATGACCGTCCTGCTGAGCCCGCACGTGTCCGAGCCGTCATTGGCATCGTGGTCGCACGATGTCAGCGCGTCCGACTTCTGCGCCTCCGAAAGGATCGTATAGCGCGCGGTCATGTCGCGGAATTCGAACTGATGCCCCTTGGGCTTCTCCCTCGCCGGCGCTTGGCTGCAAGCCGCCAACATGGCCAGCAAGGCACCGCTGAATCCACAAAACAGCATTCGCGACATCGTTTCCCCCCTTCGGCCAGATTGGCCGAAGTGGGGATTCCGCGCAACCGTGCCGCTGCACTACGGCTCCGTCTGGATCGATCGCGATCCAGTTGATATGCTCGGCAGCACGGGGTCTCCCTTCGCATACGGGTCGTGCAACTGCGACCTAAGAGCGAATGTCAGCAATATCGTGCTCGCCTGAGCTTCTGGGCACCATGGCGGGATTGGAAGGGAGACCTCGTGCAATCCGCCCGCCGTATCTTCGGCAAGCTCATCCCGATCCCAATCCCGCCAGAATTTGCCGACGAAGCCTCGCTGCTCGCCTATCTCAGGGTCAGCGCCGCGGAGCTGAAGAAGATCTGGTGGTATCGCGGGCGCATGTATTCCCAATTCGACATCTCGAAGAAGGCGGGAAAGACGCGCACGATCCACGCGCCCGACCGCCGCCTCAAGATGATCCAGCGCAAGCTCGCGCCGCTGCTCGACCAGCTCTACCGTGTCCGCAATCCAGTGCATGGCTTCGTCCCGGCCAGATCGGTCAAGACCAACGCCGAGGCCCATGGCCGCCGGCGCCACGTGGTCAATCTCGACCTCAAGGACTTCTTCCCGACGATTACCGAGAAACGCATCGACGGGCTCCTTCAGTCGCTCGGCATCGATCGCCGCGTCAGCGAGATCGTCGCGCATCTGTGCTGCCACATGGGTCACCTTCCACAGGGCGCGCCCACTAGCCCCGTCCTGTCCAACATGATCTGTTATCGGCTCGACACGGACCTGCTGCAGATCGCTAAGGCGGCGCGGGCAATCTATACCCGATACGCCGACGACATCACCTTCTCCAGCTATCAGCCGCCCGCGCCTCTGTTCGAGGGCGTCGTTCCTGCCGTGGGCCGCTTCTCCCCCGAACTCCTGTCCGCGACGCTCCGCGCCGCCATTGGCAGCAACGGCTTCGTCGTTCACCCCGACAAGGCTCACTATGCCGACGGGAGTTCGCGGCGGATCGTCACCGGGGTCAAGATCAATGCCGGCCTCAACGTCGACCGACGCTACGTGCGCAACATCCGCGCCATTCTCCACTCGATCGAGAAGGCGGACCTGGCCACGGCGCAGGCGAAGTTCGCCGGCAAGGGGGGCAAAGGCGCGCTCGCGAACCATCTGCGCGGCAAAATCTCATACCTAGCTCATCTCAAGGGCCAGCCGGACCCGGTCGTCCGATCGCTGGTCGCCCGCTACAACAAGACCTTCTGGGCTAAGCCGATCAAGCTCACCCCAACGGCCGAGGAGCAGCGCGACCGCTCGATCTGGGTCGTAGACCATCCAGAACAGATGGGAACGGCCTTCTTCCTCAAAGGCGTCGGCCTCGTGACCGCGGCACATTGCGTCGAAGGCGTTGAGGAGGTGAACGTGCTTCATCCCTCGAAGCACACCACACTGTTCAAGGCGAAGGTGCTGCATTTCGACAAGCACCAGGATCTGGCCTTGTTGGATCACACGGCAATCCCGGACACCGAGCATTACGAACTCGATCCCGCGACCAAACCGCCCGTGAAGTCGGATCCCGTTACCGCCCTGGGGTATCCTAAATGGGGCTATGGAGAGGAGCTGAACGTCCGGAGAGGCGAGGTCAGCGTCCTGACCGCACAGTTCGGTGTGCAGTTGGTCGAAATCACGGCGCAGATCACGCAAGGCATGTCGGGCGGCCCCATCCTCAATTCCGACGGCGAGGTCATCGGCATCAATTATAAAGGCGGCCAGGATGAAGGCCGTCAGTTCGGAATCCGACTGAGCATGCTTCTATCCTGGGTCAATAAGCTCGGCATCTAAAGGTCGAAGCCTGCCTGCCTTGGCAGCCCGCCGCTCCGCCAGAGGTCATCGGTGCGCGTGACTACCATCCGCTCCGGCGCCACCGGCGCGCGGAACTGGAACCCGATAACGTCGCGGATCGATCCATGCAGCCACCAATCATATTCGCCAGGATCGAGCAGCACCGGCATCCGCTCGTTGGTCTCGGCTACGACCGAGTTCGCCTCCATCGTCATGCCCGCATAGACCGGGCCGAACTCAGGCGTGTTCCGGCAGAAGCCGGCCCACGCCATGATCGGCTGGTCGGCAAGCGAATACCAGGTGCGGGTCCGCGCGCCCTGCTGGCCATCGGGGTTCGCAAAGTGCGTCAGCACGATCAGGCAGCGGTAGCGCGGATCCACGACCGTCCCCTCCCAGAGCGGATTGGTCAGGTCGGCGACCAAACCGATGCGCCCGACCGGCTCGCCGCGCTCCCGCATCTCCTGGTCGATGCGCGGGAAGCCCCACGTCATCGTCTGGAGCACGCGCCGCCCATGGCTCTCGCGCGCGACCAGGCCGCGGTTTCCCTCGATCATCTCCTCGGCATGCTCCACATGCGGCACCGGATCGACGCCGAAGTGCTTCGCGACGTCGATCGTGTCCGCCAGAATCGTGTGCAGCCTCGACATCGCTCAGGATCTATACCGCGAAATGAGCCGCTTCCACGTGCGGTCGTCCGGGTAGACGAACTGCTCCTTGCCAGGCTTGTCACTCGTCACCTGCACCCGCGGTGCGCGCACTTTCCGGAGCCGCTCCGTCATGCACCGGCTGCAGAAGAAGCGTCTCGGCACGTCCCACATGAGCCCGCTCCAACCCTTCCGCTCAAACAGATACCAGACCGGCACCGCGTCGAGCAGGCGCACGTGCGGGCAGCTTCGGCACGACAGCTTCAACGTCCGGCGATGGAGCGCGCAGTGCACGAGCGTGTCCAGTTTCCGACCAAGATGATCGCGGTCAGGCGCGCTCGCCATCTGCAGGCTCCGCGGCCGCAGGCATCAGCAGCTCCGGCACGACGCGAAGTGCCTTCGCCAGTGCCTCCAGCTCGTCTGCCTGTGGCAAGGCATGGCCCGTCTCGAACGCCAGCAGGCGATTGATGTCGATCCCGGTCAGCCGGACCAGCTTCCTGATCGGCGTCGTGTTCTCCACCCGCCACGCCTGGAACGAGGTCTCGCCATCCGCGATGCGATGGGCGACGCCCTGCGTCGGCGCTGTGCGGATACGGTTGCGCTCCGCCACCAGCCAGGGCGATTCCTGCCGTCTCCTCATCCCATCTGCCGATCGTATTCGCGCTCGGCATCGTCGAGAGCCTCAAACGCGTCACCGTCCGCGCCCGCTGCGCCGAACCGCCTGCGCAGGTCGTCGGCGCTGCCAGTCTTCGGGAACAGCCGGTCCAGCTTCGCCGCCTTCGCCAGCTCACCCAGCGATCCCGGCCGCTTCGCCTGGTCGAGGAGCCACGATCCAAACGTCCGCCGCAGCGGTTCCGAAGGCGGGGCGGGCTGATGCACAATGGGCACGCGCCTGGGCAACGGTGCTTCGACCACGGGCGCCGGCGCCGCGCTCGCCGGCTTCATGCGCAGCTCGAGCTGCGGCGCGGCCTCGGCTGTCTCCTTCGGGCGCTTCGGTGCCTTCGGTCGCGGCCGCCGCGGTGCGACGGTGCCCGAAGCCTCGAACCAAGGCTGCTGGGCAGCCGACATCAGATCAGCTCCAGCTGCATCGTGGGGTCGGCGGCGAGCGTGGCGCGCGCCTCGCGCGCCGCGTCCACGGCCTGACGGTAGTGCACCGTGCCGAACCGCTCGGCTTCGTCAAAGCGGACCGGCGACCAGTCGTCCGAGGGATAGCAGGCGTCGTAGATCGCCCGCGCGGCAGCGCGTAGCCGCACGTCGTGCTGCATTTTAATAGCTCCATCGACTCGCCAAACGGCGGACGCGGAAGCTAGAACAAAATGAGAACAATCCGCAAGGGCCTCTCTCACGCCGCCATTGATCAGGCATCCACCGCAAGCTAGATTGCGCCACGACATGGGGCATTCAAACGTCAGCTACGACGCCTGTTCGACGTCGGGACCCGACGCAGCCTACTTCCGGGCCTGCGCCGTGGACGAACGAGCCTCGGCACGCCGCGCAGGCGACCCCGCGCTGGCTGCCGTTCACATGGAGCTCGCGCACCAATACGAGGAGCTTGCGGACATCATGGACGCCGGCGCCCAACTGGCATCGGCATCGCGGCGTAGCCTCGAAAGCATAAGCCGAGATCACGGTCGCGCTTAGCGCGGCAACACCGTGTCGCTCGACGTCGGCACTTCGTCGTCTGGCGCAGCGAATACGCGCACCTGCCCAAAATCGGACCCGTCGTCCCAGAAGACGATGCCGCCCACGAGCAGCAGGCGCTCTATATGCCGCCCCAAGGCGATCAATCCTTCCGCACCGGGCCGTGCCGCATCTTCCGGCCAAGCACCCGCCAGATCGCGTTCAAACAATTCGAACCAGCGCCGCAGCCCCAAATCTTCCAGCTCGTCGAGGAACTCGACAGGCCGTTCGCTCGGGACTGCCCGGTTCGCTCCAGCGGCTGCGGCTGCGGCCGAAAGGATCGAGGCAGCCATTTCGAGAGCACCATTCACCAGCGCGTCCAGGTCTCGATCGCGCCAATAGGCACGCCGAATCTCCGCCAGTCCGTCTGCGAGACCGGCTAGAAGCCGCACCAGCGCGGCACGGTTCAACTGCACGACCTCAATCTCGAAACGAGCGTGCAGGCCCGCTGTATGGAAGTCGCGCAGAGCCTGCTTCGCACAGGGCAGAAGGGAGCGGTCCCGGCGCAGGATTCCCCATTCCTCCGGGGGGATCGCCTGCATGCCGGCATTCACCCCGACCGCTGCCAGTTGCACGACCAGCACACCCATGCCGACCAGCAGCCGATCCTCGTCGTCGCCGAGCAGCATGGCGACGGTCTCAGGGTGAAGGATCAGGGCGGTCCGTCGAGCCCCGCCATCCTCAAACGGAAGGTTGGCAGCAGGCCAGTAGGCCCCATCCTCCGCGTCGCCGAGCTGCTCGAAACCGTAGTGCGCCAGGGCCGCACGGAAGTCCCGTGGTGCCTCCACGCGAGCCAGCGGCGTCAAGTCGAACCGCCCGCCAAGCTGGCCGAAGGCGGTCCTGACCGTCGCGACGATCCGCGCGGCGCCCGCTTCGTCCAGGAGGTCGGTGGTGAAATCGATCGTGAAGTCCTGCGGGGCGGCCGCGGTCCGGTTCGGCACGCGCTCCGCGACGGACTGCTCCTTGCGAAACTCCGATACCGCCTCGTCGATGCCGCCCGCCACGGAATCCAGCGACGTAGAGCCGATCCTCTCCCGCAAAGCGTCCAGCCCATCGTTGCGGTAAGCGGAGACGAAGAAGTCCAGGCTGTGCCGCGCTGCCAATTCATTGAAGCCGTGCGGAACCGGCGCGGAATCGCCGGCCTCGCCGACCAGCATGCGGCTTGGCGTCAGCGGCATCAGAACGCGCCCGACCTCGTCAGCGTCGAAGTCGAACAGCGAACCTATCCGGCCGCCAGGGACGACGGCCATCGCGACGAAGTCGGGCAACACGAACATGCCGCCGTCGACCTCGTCGATCCGCCACGCATATCGCTCCAAGATTGAAGTGCGCTCTTCCGGAATGAGCGAGCGCGCCAGCCCCCGCCGATGGGCGTCTCGGGCGATTTGCGGCCCTTCGGTCCGGAAGCGGTCCGCTACCCCAGCGACGCCCTCGACCATTTCGCTGAACCCGTCGCTCGCGTTTTCCCGGAGCAACATGAAGCCGACATTCTCCATGACTTCACGCGGCACGCCGAGAGCCATCACCGGATGGTCGTCGGGCAAAGCTTCCCGCAGCCGATCACGAAAACGGTCGCCGGGGAGCGGCCCGTCCGCCCCCACCAATGCCGAGATGGCCTCTGGACTGCCGAAGAGTCCTTCCACTGCTGCCGCGAGCATCGACGCGGCCGACCTGAATACGCCACGGACATGACCCCCGCGGATCGTCAGATGGGAGAGCACCCGCGCGGCCACCTCCGTGTCGACCGGCCCGGCCGGTGCGGCACCCAGAATATTCAAGTCGTCGTTGAGCTGCCCATTCTCGTGACGCGTCATAACGTCGTCGAGCGTCTCCGCGCCATCCGCAGACAGCTCGGAATAGAAGTAGTTCGACGACGCCGCGTCATCGATTGCCGAACGGAACGCCCTATCTCGCCGGAACACCCAAACCTGCGGCGTGCGTGCGTCGGGTATGAGGAAGCCGCGCAGCACGGCCCGCGGGATATAATGCTGCTTCTTGCCCGCCACGAGAATCTCCCCGCCCTCATCTTGGCCGCGATCCAGGCGGCGTGCCAGCGGCATCCTGATCGTTGGTTGCGCCCACCGACGAGCCCCACCATCTGACGTCGCAGATCAGGAAGGATGCAACGGAATGCCCTACGTCAGAATGCGAGATGCGCTTCGCCGCGCCCTTGTCGACGAATCCGAACCCAAGCAGTTTGCGCTGGCACCTGAGGACTACGACGCCTTCGTTGCAGGCGACGACGGCATGAAGACCTGCGCGCCGAACGGCTCATGGCTTTTCGATACCATTCCCGTGATTCGGCAGACGACGACCGCAACCCAATCGATGCTTCACGTCCTGCCAACGCGCGACGGCATCGGACCCTTCCTTCTGGTCTGACGATCGTCCCCACATGGCAGATCGCTAGAAGATGGGGAGATGCGAGCACACCGACCGCCAGCGCCCGTCCGGGCGAGCCGGCGCCTTGCGGAGGGGATCGTAGACGAGGCCCAGCTGCCCTGATGGGACGCGCCGGGCGTCATAGACGACCCAGTGCCATGTGCCGTCGTCGTTCACACCGCATTTCACGATCGAGAGACCGGTGATGCCGGACCATGAACGGTGGCGGTGAACCCTCGGCGCGAAGTCCACACCAAGCGCCCGCAGTCCACGCCGAATGTCGGGCCAAAACGTCCACAGACCACGCGTGCGCACGTCGCCGAATATGGCCTGAACCGCATCAGCATATTCGACGTGTGCCACCATCGCTAAGCAGGCCGGCCCGCAGCCGCTGCTTCGGTTAGCCTGCTGGACCAATGTGATCGGCGTCAAATGGCAATTCCTGCGAAGGGCCTCGGCGGCCCTCCCAGCCGAATGCCAAACCTCAAAGGAACGCCTCGCTCAGCAGCCCCCTGCCGTTCTTGAACGCCGTCCTGACGATCGTTTCAAGAAAGTGGACGTCGTCAACGTCCCGGAACGACAGCATGGCCGACACCTTCTGGTCGCCCTGGGCCTGGATCACGAAGCATCCGTTCGCGTTGTGGACCGTGCATTCGCCCCAGGAGACCTCCACGGCCTCCTCGCCGAACAGCTTCTTGCGGATCAGCACAACAGTCGCATCCCGAACCACCGCCGGTCCGAAGCGCATTTCATGACC
>Ga0105240_10004458_pt1 | contig 21346 bp, 21 predicted proteins | sample KBSC54metaG_FD_80426 | JGI IMG/M metagenome (GOLD analysis project Ga0105240, IMG submission 80426) | Corn rhizosphere microbial communities from Kellogg Biological Station, Michigan, USA - KBS C5-4 metaG | ecosystem: Host-associated > Plants > Roots > Rhizosphere > Soil | place: Michigan, USA... | reverse complement strand
TAGCTCTGTTGATATTCATACGTTCGATGAATTCTTCCTTTGCATTTGCCGGGACAGTTAGCCTGTCAATTAAGATGTGGTTCATTTTCGTTTGTTTTAAATTGTTATGATTACGTAGTAATTAATACAAATGTACAACGATTACGAAATATGTGTATTTATTTTGAAAATGAGGGAATAGTTTTGAATGATAGGAGTGTTACTTACTTACTCTCATTGGCTTTATCCATCGTGAGTCTACTTTCTTTTTGTCTCGCCAAAAATGAAAGTAGCAAAGAAAAAAACGAGTTTTCTCAAAGCTCCGCATGCCAAAACGGGCTCTACTCTGTTGACGCCGTTCGCTTATCGGCGGCATGCGCTGAAATTATTGCCACTGTTTGGGGGCTATTTAGCTTGAGTATGCGTGGGGGCTTCTACTTTCTATTATGGGTTCTTCTGTCGTGTCTCCGGCAAAAATTAAGGCGCAATCATGGGCTGGGCGATAGTGCGCTTATGGACCTATTGTCTAACGGGAGCGCGTTGGTGAGGAACACCAACACGGGAGGAATTGTATATTTAGTGTTAACATTGAATGATTTAAAATGACAGAGGACCAAGTAAATTATATTATTAATACTTTGGGTAAAGTAGGCATTCAGTTTGATAAAGGATTAACAGATGCTGAAATTGGGCAAATAGAAGATGAATTCAAAGTCAACTTTCCACCTGACTTAAAATTGTTTTTGCAGACTGCACTGCCAATATCGCAGAACTTTGTCAACTGGAGGCAAGGGTTGGGGTTTGAGCAAGAAGCCGCAAAAATTATGTCGAGAATCGATTGGCCTCTTAATGGAATGCTGTTTGATGTAAAGTCAAATGGTTTCTGGATAGATTCCTGGGGCCTTATGCCTGAGAGTATTGATGATAGAATTTCAATAGCAAAGACTGCGTATCAAGAGTACGAAAAACTAATTCCGATATATTCTCATCGTTATATTCCAAGCCTGCCAAATGAAAATGATAATCCAGTTTTTTCGGTATATCAAATGGATATAATTTATTACGGCTATAACTTGCCTGGATATTTTTCAAACGAGTTCAAGTTTTCATTGAGAGATGATTTTGAAATATTGAGGGAGCCCAAAAAGGGAATTAAATTTTGGACTGCATGGATTGACGACAGAATTCCTTTTCGAGATAATCAAACAGAATGATAAGTTCCTTTGTTTCACGAGGGATGTTGACCTGCCTCGACTCAGCTGAAGGGTGCTAACGCCACTGAGGCTAAATAGCAGTACTGATGTATGGACAGTAAAAAGCCCCGCATTACGCGAGGCCTTCAATTTTATCAGCAATAAACTTTTATTTCTTCATTGGCTCGTCAGCAGATAGATTGATGCTGCGGTCGGCGGTGGTGTTGGGGCCTTCGACTTGTTTGCCGTCTTTGTCGAGGAGGGTGAGGGTTACTTTGGTTTTGCCTTGTGGCAGGTTGTTGAGGAAGTTTGATTTCCAGTCATTAATGGTGAAGCTGGCTGCGGTGCCGCTTTCAGGTGCTACGTCTGCTTTTACTTTATAGCCATCGGCAGAGAGGTTTGTATTCCATACATAGAAATCGAGCAATACATTGGTCATGTCTTTGCCTATATAGTCGCCTTTAGGGCGGCTGTAGAATACCATGGGTGTTTTAGGCTCATCCATTTTCACCAGCTTGCCTTTATCATCTATCTTAAAGTGATATACCAGGGCAGCACCTTTGCTCTTGATAGACTCGTGGTAAGAACGGGAAAGGAATGCCATAAGATAGTGTTCCGTATTATTAGCAAGCACTACATCGTTCTTTGGTTCGTAAAGGGCAGTATATGGCTGTTCATCGAGAATGAAGTGTATGTGCTGGCCCTTGGCGGAATTGTTGCAGAGTTTGCTGCCGGTATCGGCGGTTTGCATGCCAAGCTGATAATTCTTAACTGTAAAGTTGAAGGACACCTTTGCAGAGTCATTGCCTTGCTTTGCTGCAGAAACAGAGGCTATAGACAGCTGTGCATCAGGAAATTCGGGTGAATTGCCTACGGGCTTCAGACTAATGGGGGCTGCGGGAGCCGGAGTAGTTGTAGTGGTTTTTGTGGTGTCTGTGGTGGTTGTTTTGGTTTCGGAGTTTCCGCAGGAGGCGAGCAAAAGCGCTGAGGATAAGCCAAGTGTGAGGAATTTGATTGTGTGTGTCATGAGAAAAAAGTTTAATCAAAGCTACAGCTAAATAAATAGCAAAGCATACGGGCGCTTTTTAGAAAAATTTTAAGTAAATCAGATTGGCGTATAAGGGCTGGAAGGACTATTTTTGTCTTATTAAAAACAGAAATAATGCCTGGATACGAATTATTTGGCGCAGAAGAGCGCAAAGAGGTAAATGATGTACTGGAAACAGGCATCCTTATGCGCTATGGATTTGATGGAGTGAGGAACGGAATATGGAAAGCAAAGGAACTGGAGCAGGAAATATGCAAAACATTTAATGTGGGCCATGCACAACTGGTGAGCAGCGGAACTGCTGCACTGACCACTGCAATGGCTGCACTGGGTATAGGTGCAGGTGATGAAGTGATAATGCCCACCTTCACCTTCGTGGCCAGCTTTGAGGCTGTGCTATCGGTAGGGGCTATACCTGTGATGACAGATGTAGATGAAACACTGACGCTGAACCCTGCGGCTGTGGAAGCAGCGATAACACCACGTACCAAAGCTGTGATGCCCGTGCATATGTGCGGCAGCATGAGCCAGATGGACGAACTGAAGGCAATATGCGACAAACATAACCTGATACTGCTGGAAGACGCCTGCCAGGCGATAGGCGCCAGCTATAAAGGGAAAGCTGTGGGTACAATAGGCCATGCAGGTACTTTCTCCTTCGACTTTGTAAAAATAATAACCTGTGCTGAAGGCGGCGCTGTGATAACCAATGACGCTGAAGTATATAAAAAGTGCGATGAATATAGCGACCATGGGCATGACCACCTGGGCAAAGACCGCGGCGCAGACCTGCACCCATATCTTGGCTACAACTACCGCATAAGCGAACTGCACGCGGCTGTGGGCCTGGCGCAGATACGCAAGCTGGGCGGCTTTCTGAAACAACAGCTGCATAACCACGACATAATATATAATGCGCTGAAGGGTGTAGATGGCATCACATTTCGTGTGATACCTGACCCTGCGGGCAATACAGGTTCATTCCTCTCCTTCTTCCTGCCAACGGAAGATATGGCACGCAAGGCGGCGAGTGAGCTGGCTGCAGCGGGACTTGGCGGACACTTTTACTGGTATGACAATAACTGGCACTATATACGCAAATGGCAGCACCTGCAAAGTGGTAGCTGGATGCACCGCCTCCACGATGACCAGAAGAAACAGGTGATGCACTACACGAACCTGGCCTTCCCGGTGAGTGATGCTATAATGAGCCGTTGCATATCTTCATCTATAAGCTTACTTTGGACAGAAGAGCAAGCACAGGAACGCGGCCATAAAATAGCCGAGGTACTGAAAAAAGTAATAGCCGAGAGTACTGTGAATGCGTAAGCAACACCATAACCAATAAAAAATCCTGAGCTGAGAATATAACCATGCTGACGACCGCCGAAATACTGAAACGGGTAAGACGGATAGAAATAAAAACAAGAGGACTAAGTAATCACATATTTGCAGGTGAGTACCACTCCACCTTCAAGGGAAGGGGTATGTCATTTAGCGAAGTGCGCGAGTATGTGCCGGGTGATGATGTGAAGTCGATAGACTGGAATGTGACGGCGCGCTTTTCGCATCCATTCGTAAAAGTATTTGAGGAAGAGCGTGAGCTTACCATGATGCTGCTGGTGGATGTGAGCAGCAGTTCGCTGTTTGGCACACAACTACGGCTGAAGCGTGAACTGATAACAGAAATAAGCGCGGTACTTTCCTTCAGTGCTACTACCAATAATGATAAAGTAGGTGTCATATTCTTTAGCGATAAAGTAGAGAAATATATACCGCCTAAAAAAGGGCGCGGGCATATACTGCGCATCATACGCGAGCTGATAACGCTGGAGCCTAAGCAGGACGGCAGCACTAATGTAGGTGCGGCCCTTGACTTCCTGAACAATGTGCTGAAGAAGCGCACCATCACGTTTGTGATGAGTGACTTTATAAGCAAGCAGTATGACCAGGCGCTGCAGATAGCTGCGCGCAGGCATGACCTGGTGGGCATACAGGTGTATGACAAGCATGATAAAGAACTACCACAGGCCGGACTGATACAGGTGATGGACGCGGAAAGTAAAGAAATGCAATGGCTGGACACAGATGATAAAACCGTGCGTACGGAATATGCAGCGGCATTTGACAAGCATAAAAAATACTGCGTGCAGGCCTTCAGGAAAAGCGGCGCATCGCTGCTGAATGTGCGTACGGATGAAGACTATGTAAGGGTGCTGCAAAGCTTCTTTAAAGCGAGAACATAAATATGAAATGCAGATTTACTTATTAATGTTCAATACCGGAATTTAAAAAATGGGAATAGGAATTTTCAGGAGAACACATTTACTATTAACGCTGTTGCTGGTACCTGTATTTGCATTTGCCCAGGGTGATGCAATGGTGGGTGCGCGTATAGATGCTACTAACATTACCGTAGGCGACCAGTTGCATGTATTTATAGAAGCACAACACAATGCCAAAACAAGCAGGCTGGAATGGGCTACACTGCCTGATACATTTAATCATCTGGAGATACAGGAAAAAGGGAAGATAGATACTATAAAGAATGGTGACCTGGTAACCTATAAGCAGCGACTTGTTATCACAGGTTTTGATTCGGGTGCATTTAAGATACCTGCGTTCAGTTTTGCGGTGATACCTAATGGAGGCACGCCGTATACGGTACAAACTGATTCCTTCCTGCTGAATGTGCTGACGGTGGCAGTAGATACTACGCAGCCCTTCAAAGGGATAAAAGGAATAATGATGGTGAAGAGCAGCTGGCGTGACTACCTGCTGTACATAATAATAGGTATTGCCCTGATATTATTTATCATTTGGGTAACTATCTACTTTATGAAGAACAAGAAAGTAGCGATACCAGTAGATAACAGTCCAAAAGAAACCCTGCAGGAAAAGACACTGCGTATACTTGGCGAACTGGAACAACAACAATTGTGGCAAAAAGGGCAGGTGAAAGAATACTACGTGCAGCTAACGGATGTACTGCGTGAATATATAGAGACGCGATTTAAAACACATGCAATGGAGCTGACGACCGATGAGATACTGGAAAATGCGCGAAGAAATAAAGAAATGATGCGTCATACCGAAATGCTGGGGCGCATACTGTATACTGCAGATCTTGCGAAATTTGCCAAAGCACAGCCAACACCACAGGAACATGTGGACACGATGGAATATGCAAGGCAATTTGTAAGCAATACGACACCTGTTATAACTGAAAATACAACTACTACACAGTCATGAAGGAATTGATGGACTGGAAACATATTACGTTTGCACAACCGCTGTTTTTTGCGCTGCTGTTGCTGATACCATTGATGATATGGTGGCAACTGCGCAGTAAGAAAACAGATGCACCTGCATTGAGGCTTACTACTACGGGAGGGATATCTAATATAAAGCCAAGCTGGAAAGTGCGGTTGCGGCCAGTACTGTTTGTGCTGCGTGTCATTGCATTAATAGCACTTATAGTAGCGTTGGCAAGACCACAGTCGAGCAATACTACGGAGTCTATAGATAGTGAGGGTATAGATATAGTGTTGGCACTGGACGTATCAGGCAGTATGACGGCTGAAGATTTTAAACCTAACCGTATAGAAGCTGCAAAGGCTAATGCACTGAACTTCGTGGACCAGCGACCTACTGACCGCATAGGGCTGGTGATATTCTCCGGTGAGAGCTTTACCATGTGCCCGATAACGATAGACCATAATGTGCTGAAAGAACAGATAAGCCAGATACGCAGCGGCATGCTGGTGGATGGAACCTCTATAGGTATGGGCCTTGCTACTGCTGTGGATAGGCTGCGTAATGCACATGGCAAAAGCAGGGTAATAATATTACTAACCGATGGTGTGAATAACACTGGCCTGATAGACCCTAACACAGCACTGGAGATAGCAAAGGCTTATAAAGTGCGCGTATATACTGTAGGCATAGGTACCGAAGGACAAGCGCTTATGCCGGTGCAAACACCTATGGGCATACAGAAGCAAATGATGCCTGTGGAAATAGATGAAGCACTGCTAAAGAAAATAGCTACTGAAACCGGTGGTAAATACTTCAGGGCTACAGGGAATAAATCGCTGGAGAATGTGTACAAGGATATAGATAAAATGGAGAAGACCAAGGTAGAGGTTAGCTCTTTCAAGCATTATGCTGAATTGTTCTTTCCATTTGCTATGATAGCGGTAATATGCCTGGCTCTGGAAATGCTGCTGAGGTATACGGTGTTTAAGAGTATAACCTAAATATGAGATAACTGTAAATAAAAAAGAGAAAGCATATTGCTTTCTCTTTTTATGTGTACTATATGAGTTTATATATTCAATAAATAATACTATTGCTTTTTGAAGGCAATCCATTCTATAGGTGTTGTAGTACTCGCGAGTACTAAATCCGTACCTGTAAGCGTGGTTACATGTAAAGATTCACTTGCACCGGTATTGTCGGTAATAGTCAAATCTTTATCTGCGTTTGCTAAAGTCCATTTGACAGAAATAGAACTATCCAAGAAACCAGTGAAAACAATACGCTCAGTGCCTGTCCCATTGCTATTGAAGGTATAAGTAACAATAGCGCCCATGCCTACGCTATCAAAGCTGACCATTTCGCCGGCATCTATATTTCCATTTCCGTTTTGATCTGCACCTGTTTGTGTTACCTTCCAGGTACCAACGAGTTTGTTAGTTGAGCTCTTTTTACAAGATGCAACGGATAAAGCGGTTGCAAAAGAAAGACATGTTACGATAAGTAGATTGTTTAGTTTCATTAAGCCATTTTTTGCTAAGATAATAGGCAAATAGCATATTTAATAATATTATCATAATAAAAAAGCATAAAGTGAATAATAATGAAAAGAGAGAAAGCAATTGCTTTCTCTCTTTTCATTATGCTTTTATTGGTCATTATTTCTTGAAAACTGACCAGCTACTATCGCTTGGGTCTTTTACTGTGAGGCTGCTGCTGCTGATGCTCGTGATGAGCAACTTAGTAGTATCACCAGATAGGTAGATAGTTAGATCTTTATCGTTAACACTGTAGGTTATAGGAAATGAAAATCCTGAACTGGATATGCTACCAGTGTTGTCTTTGTTGAATGTTGCAGTGCCGCTATTATCGGTAGTAGTTTCACCGGCATCAACAGTATTATTATTGTTAGCGTCATAACCGGACATTGTCTGGCTCCAGGTGCCTACCAGCATATCTTTTGTAGAAGAGCTGGAGCTGCTTTTTTTACAAGATGCAACTGATAAAGCGGTTGCAAATGAAATACATGTTACGATAATTAGGTTGTTTAGTTTCATTATGCCTATTTTTTGCTAAGATAATACGGCAAATTCTTATTTTATAATATTTGCATATAGTTATCCCCGTAAGTATTGCTTACAGGGATAATTAAAAAGTACAACTTTTATTCTTTTACGAAACGTTTGGTGCTGATAATGTTATTGTTTTCCATTAGCTGAAGTGAATAAACACCTGATGCGTAGTTGCTAATATTAAGAATTGTATTGTCGTTGTAAACTGAAGCATTTACGATATCCTGACCGAGCATATTGATGATATGATAGCTATATGTATTGCCTTTGGTCCGATTAACTACGCTAAGTGTGATATTATCTGTGGCCGGAACGGGGGCAAGCGATATTTGCAAAGTGCTATTTGCTACGGCGGCAGGTGTGAGCTTAGGAATAGGGTTGCCCCAGGTGCTAAGGCCAATAACATCAAATTTTGCCGTGTAGAGATATTCATTGGAAGTTATCACATTGCTATTGTCTACGCCGCCTATGATGACATGCCCGTCGTTATCTTTGTGTATTGCATTGAAGGTCATATTTGGATATATTGAAGAGCTAAGGAAATAGGCATTAGGGCCATAGTCCATGTCGATGCCCGTAGATAATATATAGGCGAGGAAATAACTGCCTGCTGTGAGGCTATTGCCAAGTACTATATGATCATTTGCCGGAGTTGTTACCCAATTGGTAGCAATATCTTTGTAAGAAGACACGCCTGTGAAGCTGGCTGTAGGAGTGAGTGAAGCCGGATTGTATGAATCCCATAGAATATGAGTAGCTGTGGTTGAATTACCCAGTACTTCTACATCCGTACTAAGGCGTTCTACATCTACATACATACGATCTGCTTTGTACTGCACGGCAGCGAAGCCCATGGCAGAAAATTTAAGCGCAGTAACGAAGCCATAAGTACCTGAAGATGTTTTCTTGTAGCCTACTACGTAGAGCCTGTCATTCGTAGGATCGATCTTTATTCTTGTGGGAACGACTTCCTTTATACCATTTGCCAGGGAAGAATAGCTGGCTACCACGCCTGCGCTGGCAATATCTATTTTGTACACATTGAAATAAGTGGTGCTGCCATTGCTTTCCTGGGTAAGCGCATAAATGAAGCCACCGCCACCGGCGCTTGAATTATCGTAGGCTACGTCTACGCCTCTGCCGGCTATGGAACCTGGGCCCAGATATGCCTTGATCCAGGTGACAGCACCAGGCCAAATATTCAAGTCGTAATTAACCACAAAGGGTACAGAAGTGCTGTAGGAGCTGGTGCCTATCATATAGTTCCTGTAATTGTCTATATCATAAGTCATTCGGGCACTTTGATCTGAAGCTGCCGAGCTACCCCAAACGGCAAGGCCTGCATCCAGTACATCTTTTGCTGCCATGCTGCCGTAATCAGCTTTTTTTCTCAACCAAAAGACCTTCGATACGCCGGCTGAATTAGCAGTAGTGCCATATTCGAAATGAGATTCGACATAAGGATAATACGGGCTGCCATTTACATCTGTGACACGAGCGCCCGGAGGTAACAGATAGGATACTGTAGGATCCCAGTTAGCTGCAAAACCTTGGTAGTAGGCTGGTCCGGCATAACCGGCACAGGGCCACTCATAAGTGACGCCGCATGTAAGACCGGGAAAAAAATCGTTGTAAACAATTTGCTGTGCATGGCTTGCCTGCTGCATAACGCAGAGCAGGACCATAGGAATGAGTCCCTTTTTCATAGTGAAGCATTTTAAGTGAAGTGATAAAATTGGTATTGTGAAATTATCTTATAAGAAAGATAAAGTCAATAGACGGATGAAAAATAATTTCAATTTTATCTTAATGCGTTCTATTTCATTGCTTCTTTTTGCTTTTGCAGCAGGAGCATTTTATCGCGCAGGCGGGCTGCTTCCATGAAGTCAAGGTCTTTGGCTGCTTTCTCCATGCCTTTGCGTGCCTGGGCAATGAGCTTGTCGAGCTGTGCTGCTGACTGATATTCTACCTCTTCTTCTGCGGCTACCTTAAGCGCATTATCGGCTATTGCGTATTTATTGTTTTCATCGTACCCTTTTATGTCAAGCACAGATGTTTGTTTGAAGATCTGATCGTGGGATTTGAGAATTGTTTTAGGTGTGATGTTATTTTCCCGGTTGTATTTTATTTGTTTTTCGCGGCGCCTATCGGTTTCGTCTATAGTGCGCTGCATACTTTCGGTCATTCTGTCGGCATAGAAGATTACAAGGCCTTCCACATTACGCGCAGCACGGCCTGCCATCTGTGTAAGCGAGCGTTCATCGCGCAGGAAACCTTCTTTGTCAGCGTCCAATATAGCCATGAGCGACACCTCCGGTAAGTCGAGACCTTCGCGCAGCAGGTTTACGCCTACAAGCACATCAATAGTTCCTAATCTCAATTCCCGAAGAATTTCAACACGGTCAAGCGTGTCAACCTCCGAGTGAATGTATTTTGATTTTACATTGATGCGTTTCAGATATTTGTCCAGCTCTTCGGCCATTCGCTTAGTAAGCGTAGTGACCAATACGCGCTGGTTTTTCTTTACCCGTTTATCTACCTCATCCAGTAGGTCGTCTATCTGGTTGATGCTGGGGCGAATTTCTATTTGTGGATCGAGCAGACCCGTAGGACGAACGATCTGCTCAACGACTACGCCGCCGGATTGCTCCAACTCATACTTGCCAGGGGTGGCACTTACAAACACTACCTGGTTGAGCATTGACTCGAACTCATGGAAATTAAGCGGCCTATTGTCCAGTGCTGAAGGGAGGCGGAAACCAAAGTCCACAAGGTTCAGCTTGCGGGAGCGATCACCGCCATACATGCCGCTTATCTGCGGAATGGTAACGTGGCTTTCGTCTACTACCAGCAGAAAATCGTCCGGGAAATAGTCTATTAAACAGAATGGCCTTGAGCCAGGTACACGACGGTCGAGAAAACGGGAATAGTTTTCTATACCACTGCAATAGCCCAGCTCGCGTATCATTTCAAGATCGTAATTCACACGCTCTTTTATACGCTGTGCTTCCAGCGGACGGTCTATGCTTTTAAAATATTCTATCTGTGCGGCGAGCTCATCCTGTATCTCGTGCAGTATCTGCAGCATCTGGTCGCGCGGGGCTACGTAGAGATTGGCGGGGAAGATGGCAGCATTTTCCATAGTACCTATGCGTTTGCCGGTATCTGTTTCAAAGCTTTCTATTTCTTCCACTTCATCGCCAAAGAAAGTAATGCGATAACCATAGTCAACATAAGGCAGGTTGATATCAACCGTATCGCCTTTTACCCTGAATGAACCACGGCCGAATTCGCCCTGGCTGCGGTTGTATAATGAATTGACAAGGCTATGCAGGAATTTGTTGCGGCCAATGTTCTCCCCCTTATTGAAACGGATGATACCATTGGCATACTCGGTAGGATTACCAATACCGTATATACATGATACGGAGGCCACTACTATAATGTCCCTGCGACCACTAAGTAAACTGGATGTGGCGCGCAGCCTCAGCTTTTCCAATTCTTCGTTTATGGAAAGATCTTTTTCTATGTAGGTATCAGACACAGGCATGTATGCCTCCGGCTGATAATAATCGTAGTAGGAAACGAAATACTCAACTGCATTCTCCGGAAAGAACTGGCGAAACTCACCGTATAGCTGAGCCACAAGGGTTTTGTTGTGCGTGAGCACCAATGTAGGTTTCTGCACTTGTTGTATTACGTTGGCCATGGTAAATGTTTTACCTGAGCCGGTAACACCCAGCAGTGTTTGAAATTGTTCGCCTTCCGTAATGCCTTTCACTAGGTCCTTTATCGCTTCCGGCTGATCGCCGGCCGGCTGATAAGGACTTTCAATGGAGAATTTCATGCAAGTACAAATTTCCGCATTTTATGAACAGGAAACTGATAAAATAAATATAAATAAAAAAAGCTGCCATTCTATATGGCAGCTTTTAAAATATTTGTAACCGCTTATTATTTCTTTTTAGGAGCTGGTTTTTTAGAAGATGCAGCTTGTTTTTCAGCATCCTTCAATTGCTTAACCAGGTCATCAGTCGGATCGATAGCAATAATCAGGTCTTCGTATTTTTTCAGATTTTCCTTGTCATCCTTGTTGTAATAATATAAAGCAAGATAATCGTAGGCTAACTGAAGATCTTTTTTCTTTTCGTAGTTAGGGCCTACTTTTTCCAGCCATTTAGTGAAGAATGGTACAGCAGTACCTTCTTTACCTTCATTATCTATAGCAGCGCCTACGCGACCACGCCAGTAAGTGGCAGACTGTTCGTTAGGGAATTTAGTTTCCATTTCTTCGAAAGCTTTAGCTGCATTAGAATAATCCTTGGCGTAGAAATACATGGCACCTCTCCAGAAATAATCTACCGGCTGTGTTTCAGGATAAGCTTTTATCAGCTTATCGTACCACTCGGCAGACTTAGCATAATTTTTTGTGTCTTTAAAGTTGTTTGCTATATCCCGATAGATATCTGATTTGTTTTGAGTAGAGTCTGACGTTACAGCCCTGTTGAAATAGTAGCTGGCAGAATCACCCATACCGTTTTGCATCAGTATCTGTGCGTAGTATTGATAATCTTTAGAAAGTAATTTTCTAGGCTCCTGCGTAGCGAAGTAAGTTCTGATGTTTTTTAGCGCATTTACAGAATCTTTGGTTTCGTACTGGCTAAAAGCAAGGATACCATATATACCTGGTTTATGTACGCCAGAAGATATAAGCCCGTTTGCTTTTGTTACAGCCTCAGCATAGTGCTTAGACAAGAACAATATTTCAGTGTACCGTATCTGGTCGTCAACAGAGTTGTCAGACAGCGGTATGTACTTCTGTATGTTTTCGTAAGCAAGATCATACTTGCCTGCACCTTCGTATGCATAAGCAAGATAACGGTAAGGCAGCGGATTGTTTGGATCAGCAGCTTTAGCTTTATCCAGGCTTTCCAGTGCTAACTGATAGTTTTTAGCAGCATACCACAGGTAACCTGCACGTGTATAAGCCAAAGAATTTTTAGGGTCTTTGTTGGTTACTTTTTCATAATTGTTCATGGCTTCACCGCCACCGCCTAATGTTTTCTGATAAGCATCGCCCAGCGATATGCGCAGGTCTGCGTTATCTGTGTTTTCCAGCGCTTTTTTATACCAGTCTATAGCCTGTTGGTAATTAAGGCCATCGGCATCAGAATAAGTAATAGCATCAGCTGCATACTTCAGCGGTTCCCATTCCTTCTTTCTTGCTTTGCCGGCTACAGCGGTTGCCAGTTGCATGCCTTGCGTAATATTGCCCTGTGTAAAAGCTACACGAGCCATACCGGCCATGTTTGCCGGGTCTTCAGGATATTTTGCAAATGTTAGCTTTGCAGTATTAACATCTCCGCGTTCCAGCTGGCTAAGGCCCATATAATAATTGGCCATTGCGTTGTTAGCTGCCAGTGGTGTGAATATTTTTTCAGCACTCTGGTAACGCTCATAGTTATACATTTTTACTCCGTCGTCGAAAGATTGCGCCTTTGCACTTACCGATAGTGCGAGGGCAGCGATGATTACAATACCTTGTTTCATTTTATTGTACCTGATTTAACGTACAGTTCGTTTCTATATTTGCTGGTTTAAAAAAATTATGGATTAACAGATGCCTCCCTGATAATGATATTCATTCTCAAAGGAAACAGGTTTGCGTGTTTAAAAATAAGTTGGCCGCGTGTACTGGTTAAGAAATTTGCAAAGCCCGTGCCAAGTCCATGATAGCTCTCGCGGCTTACATAAAACAGGTCACGCGTCAGCGGGTACCATCTAAGCGCTATATATGCCTGGTAGGGCTGGTAAAAGCGACGCGTACTATCATTGAGCATAGCAGCTACCTTAATGGTATTTATAAAGCCACCAGTATTAGCAGTATCAATGGGGTCACTTACATAACTGAGGCCTACAAAGCCTATAGCATCAGGATTTTTTGCCACATACTCCACTACTTCGGCATTGCCTTTGGCTGCAAATACATTGCTGCCCAGCTTCTGGCCTTTCAGTATGCTATCTGTTATATACCTTACAGTGCTTGAGCCCTGGTTATCAAATACCACGGTATATTTTTTCTTATATACACCGGTGAGTATGCCTTTCAGAGCCGCCATATCGAGCAGGCTGTCAGCAGAGCTATTATTCATTATTACGGCAACTGCATCTTTAGCCAGGGCTTCAGAAGTTGGAGCAATTTGCTTCTGGTCGCAAAGTTGTTTTTCAGCAGTGCTTAGCTGCCTTGTTACTAATATGATACGTGCCTTATCGTCAAAGAAATCCTTAAAACATTCTGATTCCGGCTTGTAGTGGACCGTAATGTGTGCATTAGGATAGCTGCTGTCAAACACTTTTAGCTGCTCTTCTATTACCGGCTTGTAAGTTTCATCAGCCGATATATCTATAGTGCCAGTGCTAAGCGTATCAGGGTGCTTAGGTGCATTGTCGCATGATGCTATTACGAGCGATGTAACAAATAGGTAAAATATGCTTTTAAGTGTTTGCATTCAGGATTGCAATTTTAGCTATAATTTGAAAAAAATACGGTATATCATACTTTCTTGTAACATTAATTTAACAGGCTGCAAAGATATGTTAAGAAACAGGTAGCTACAGGCGCTGCAAAAAGTAAATATCAGCGCCTGGTATTTCTGTTGCGTATACTGCTTATACCCCTGTAAATACGAAATGCCCCGTAAAGAAACATTAAGCCACCCAGGACATATGCAAATACTGAAGACAACTCAACGGTACCGAAATATTTAAGAGAAAGAATGGCGCTTGCAATGACCAGGTAAAGGACACCCATGCCTAAATCGAGCGTGCTGCGAAAACTTCTGTATGGAGTGCGCTCATTATTTTCATCGTAGCTCATTATCGCTATTATTTGATTGTAAAACGTGCAGTTGATAAATCTATTACTAAAAAGATGCAGAAAAAGGGGTTTTCCACATCGAAATAGCAGAACAAGCTGCAAAATTAAAATTCCATGACATTAATAAAAGCAAAAAGAGACTGTGGGTTATACAGTCTCTTTTTAAAATCGCTAAAGCTGAAGTTATTTCTTCTTAGCGGCTGCCTTTTTAGGGCCTGCATTTTTAGTAGCTGCCTTTTTAGGAGCTGCTGCTTTTTTAGGAGCCGCTGCTTTTTTAGGAGCTGCTTTTTTTGCTGCTGCCTTCTTAGGAGCTGCTTTCTTTGCTGCTGCTTTTTTAGGAGCTGCTTTCTTCGGAGCTGCTTTTTTAGCTGCTGCTTTCTTTGGAGCTGCTTTTTTAGCTGCTGCTTTTTTTGGGGCTGCTTTTTTTGCTGTTGCCATAATTGTGTGAATTTAAGGGTTAAACAAAAAAGTTGTAAAAAAGTAGCGCCGAGGGGGTTAGGCCTCGGCGCTTAGTAAGTTATGCTGAAATTTCTTTTACTGATATTAATGTTTTACTGCGAGTCTTGCGGAATTCGACTATACCATCTTTAGTTGCGAATATGGTAAAATCTTTTCCTAAGCCAACATTCTCACCCGGATGGTAAACAGTACCACGCTGGCGAACTATTATGTTTCCTGAGATGGCAGGCTGACCACCGTATATCTTAACACCCAGGCGTTTGCTTTGGGAGTCGCGGCCGTTCTTTACACTACCTTCACCTTTTTTATGTGCCATTTTTTATTCTTATTCTAAATTAATAATTACAAATATAATAAATAATATTAAGCAATATCATTGATTTTTATCTTAGTAAGATATTGGCGGTGACCATTCATCTTCTGATAACCTTTACGGCGTCTCTTTTTGAATATGATCACTTTATCTCCTTTAAGATGTTCAACGATTTCTGCATGTACTTTAGATGAACCACCTAAAGACACATTATTATCATTGCTGCTCATCAGAACTTCTGAGAACTCAACCTTGTCGCCTATATTACCTTCAAGGCGATGAACGAACAATTCATCGTCTTTCTGTACTTTGAATTGCTGGCCTGCTATATTTACGATCACGAACATGACGTCACAAAATATTTTGCGCGAAGTTAATACAGTTTTTTCATTTTACACAAATAAATTTCTTTTTTTCTAAACTTTAGAGTATTCGCTCCCGTGCCGCAGGGCTAAATATAGGGGGAAACTATTACTATTATAATATAGGCAGCGCAATAAATATTAACTTTGCCCTTTTCCAATTTACCCACGGGATGAAGATAAAATCTTTCCTTGCCAAACCTTATGCGTCTATAGTATATAACCGTATTCGTAAAGGAATGGCAAACGCTGTTGCCGATCAGCAGAGCATTTTGCAATATCTGCTAAAAAACGGCAGCGCCACCAGCTTTGGGAAAGAACACAAACTGGCCGAAGTAAAAACCTATGAGGAGTTTAAACAGGCAGTTCCCATACGCGACTATGAAGCCTTTAAGAAATATATAGATGAAATAAAGGAAGGACACCAGAATGTGCTATGGAAGGGACGGCCTATGTATTTTGCCAAAACGTCCGGTACTACCAGCGGAGCAAAATATATACCTATAACAAAGGACTCTATATCTTACCATATTAATGCTGCACGTGATACGCTGCTTAATTATATGTACATAAGCGGTAATAGTTCCTTTGCCGACGGTAAAATGATATTTCTTTCCGGCTCGCCTGAGCTGGAGCGTGTAGGCGGCATACCTACCGGCAGGCTTAGCGGTATAGTGAACCACTATGTGCCCCGCTACCTGCGCAGCAACCAACTGCCGTCTTATGAAACCAACTGTATAGAAGACTGGGAAACAAAGCTGGGGAAAATAGTAGATGAAACCGTGGACCAGAACATGACGCTGATAAGCGGCATACCACCCTGGATACAAATGTACTTTGACTGGCTGAGCGAACGCAGCGGGGGTAAAAAGATAAAAGAGCTATTTCCCAATCTGCAGGTGCTGGTGCATGGCGGTGTAAACTTTGAACCCTACAGGGCCAAGCTGCTGGATAGCATAGGAGGGCATGTAGATACGCTGGAAACATTCCCGGCATCAGAAGGATTTTTTGCCTTCCAGGACACATTGACTGAAGAAGGGCTGCTGCTGAATACGAATGCAGGTATGTTCTTTGAATTTGTGCCTGCTGCGGAGATATTTAATGATAACCCCACTCGCCTGTCACTGGCTGAGGTAAAGCTGGGTGAAAACTATGCCCTGATAATAAATAGCAATGCGGGGCTATGGGGCTATAATATAGGAGACACTGTGCGCTTTGTGAGCCTTGACCCTTACCGTATAGTGGTGACAGGGCGTATTAAACATTATATATCAGCCTTTGGTGAGCATGTAATAGGAGAAGAGGTGGACCAGGCCATACTACAGGCGGCCAATGAATATAATGCACGCATAGTAGAGTTTACCGTGGCGCCGATGATACAGAGTAATAATGGGCTGCCATACCACGAGTGGTTTGTAGAGTTTGAAAAGGCGCCGGATAATATAGAAGCATTTTCACTGTCAGTGGATAATCACCTGCGCGCGAAAAACATCTATTATGATGACCTGATAACAGGCAGCATATTACAACCTTTGAAACTGAGAGTAATGTCGCCGCATACGTTTATAGAATACATGAAGTCAGTAGGCAAACTGGGCGGACAAAATAAAGTACCCCGCCTAAGCAATGACCGAAAGCTGGCAGAAGCACTGGAGCAGTGGATACTAAAAAAATAAAGAGCGCGCGATATTGTCGCGCGCTCTTTATTTTTAAAAGGTCTGTTTACTTGCCTAATAACTTTTGATATTCTGCAGGTTGGGCCAATATGGTCATTGCCTTCGCCAGTTCCTTATCATCATGCAGGCTCTGTGATATGCGGCCACGCAGGAAATAGTAGCGTGATACGATTTCATTTTCCAGGAAATGCTTAATCTCTTCTTTGTGCTTTATGAGGTCCTGGTTTTTATCATGAGCTAATTTGGCTTGCAAAGAACCAAATTCAGTCTTTGCTTCGTCATAATATTTTTCGCGAATAGCTGTGGCTTTTAGCGAGTCAAACGCGTCTTGTGTTTCTGTTTGATAAGAATAGTCTTTAGCAGAAAGCCATTTTGTAAACTGGGTATATTCTGCTTCAGTAAGCTCAAAAGTAGCTGCATCTGCTATAGTAGGGTGGCTGCGCGCATATTCGGTAGCGTAATCGAAGAAATAGTTCTTTGTATATAAAGTAATGGCAAGCCTGCTGATAGGATCTGTTTTTACTATCACATCCGGCTCTATGCCACCACCGCTCAATACTTTTCGGCCATCTTTTGTTTTATAAGCTTTCTTCAGCGAGTCCGGCACATTGCCAACACTTCCATCGGCATTGCGGTGTGTATAGTCTATAGCCTGTATGCAACGGCCGCTTGGGGTGTAGTAGCGGGCAGTGGTAAGTTTGAGTTGCGAGTTGTAGCCCAGTGGCCTTACATTCTGTACCAGACCCTTGCCGTATGAGCGTTCACCTATTATTACCCCTCTGTCTAAGTCCTGCATGGTGCCAGAAACGATCTCAGACGCTGATGCAGATGAATGATTTACCATTACAACCAGGGGTATTTCAGTATTCCATGCCACACCGGGTGTTTTGTATTCTTTATCCATCTCCGGTTGTTTGCCTTTGGTGCTTACTACCAATTGATTTTTATCTATGAAGATGTTACAAACTTCTATAGCCTCATTGAGTAAGCCCCCAGGATTTGCACGGAGGTCCAGTACCACAGACTGTAAATTAGGTTGTGCACCTTTAAGGCTATCAAGGGCCTTGCGTACCAGCTTGCCACAACCACTGGTAAACTGGGTAAGCCTTACAAATGCAATGTTTTTCTGAGGGCCTATTAAACCGGCATAGGGTACACTGGATACTTCTATTTCACCTCTTTGCACCATTTTTTGAGAAATGGCACCACTAAAGGCATCCTTAACAGTAATGGACACTTTAGTGCCAGGCGAACCTTTTAATAAAATACTAATATCTTCTATGCTTTTACCTTTAAGAGGCTGATTATCAATAGATACTATTAAATCTCCTGGATGGAGACCAGCTTTTTGGGCTGGACTGTTTTCATACACGTCACCAACGTAAATATCCTCGCCTTTCTTCTTCATAGAGGCACCTATACCACCATACTTGCCGGTAGTCTGAAATTCATATTCCTCTATGTCTGATTCAGTTATATAATTGGTATAAGGGTCCAGATTGTCCAACATAGCATCTATGCCAATTTTCACCAGCTTGCCGGGCTCTATGGGATCTACATAATAGCTATTCAATTCCTTAAACAGGGTAGCGAATATGTCGAGGTTCTTGGATATTTCGAAATACGGATCAGAAACAGGCTTGGCCTGTATAAATAAGAAAACAGTAGCAGTAATAGCTATGCCGGCTAAAAAGCCCTTAGCCTTTTTTACCTTATTAATAAATGACATGGCACACTCTTTGATTAGTCTATAATAGAATAGCAATGTACGAAAAATACAAAAGCTCTATAGTTAAAGGATTTTATGACATTACTGTGTAATATGGTTTTTGGTGAGATGTATGGTTTTGTTTAATTTGCGATAAATTACGTCAATAAAAATGAAAAAGTTTTTACTATTGTTATTGTGCAGCGTTGGTTTAAGTGCAGCAGCAATTGCGCAATCTTTTACTACCCAGTATGACACTACAGGTACACCTCCGGGTGGCGATACGGTAAGTGGGGCAACTATGATTTACAACTATATTATCAACCCATCTCCTACAGATTCATTTCAATTGAGCTGGGAAATAATAGCTTCTGATTTCCCAAAGAGCTGGTATGGCACTACTTCATTTGGAATATGTGATAATAAAACTTGTAAAAATAATGATGCTACAAGTCTTTATCTTTGGAACGGTACTAAAGGCGATTCATTCCTTTCTAGTTATTATTCAGTTGCGTCAGGCGGTTTTCCTACCAGCGGAGATTTTCATATGGTGATGAATCTTAGTGGTGCTGCGGGTGGTACACATTATATGACAGTACACCTGAGAGATGTGCAAACCGGCTATAGCAAGAACATTACTTTCCTTGTTACTAAAGGTTACTTAGGCGTATCTACAGTAGTGAAGAGTGATGATGATGTGGTATTATACCCCAACCCAGCAATAAACGAAGTAAACCTTGTTTACAATGCGAATGCAGGCGTAAAGAACATTGCGGTGTATAATCTGATAGGCAAAGTGGTAAATGTATATAAGGTATCAGCAAATAACAGTGCAAAACTGGATGTTAGTAATCTACCATCAGGTATTTATTTTGTGCGCATGATGAATGCACAGGGTAATGTAGTAGCTACGCGCAAATTCACAAGACAATAGCGAATAAATAATATTATTTAAAAATCCCTGCGTATACGCGGGGATTTTTTTTATGTTGTTAATTATGGTATGTTTTTTGGATAGTTTGTATATTGTATAGCAACACTGTTATACTCTAATCTACATGAACTATAAGCGTTTTTATTTTCTTATTTATTTTATTTTTTTCTTCATGCCTTTACTGAAGGCTCAAAAACCTTTTGTGGAAGGCAGCATTGTATATACTGTAAATGTGGAGACTGCGGTTGCCGGAGGTGCGGATGCCAAAGGATACACCGGCAGCTATATAGTAACGATGAAAGGGAAGCAAATGAGAAAAGAGCTGAGAATGAAAAACGGCTATGATGATGTGCTGATATTCAATTTTGAGAACAATACCGTGTACTCACTAAAAACGGTGGCAGACAAAAAATTTGCCATACAGCTGAATATGGATGACTTTGCGAGTAAGGCTAAAAAATATGAGGGCTATACAACAAGTAAGGAGGATGAAGAAAAAAAGATAGCTGGAATGGCGGCATACAAGGCTGAGATAGGATACAGAGATGGCTATACAAGTGTCATTTTTTTAACTACAGAATGGCGCCCTGAAAATAAAATAGCATTTGAACGCTTTCCTGATTGCAAATTTTTGCCGCTGGTATTTGATTATAAAAACGATAATGGCTCCCTGTTTCACTTTCAGGCGGAGCAGGTGACGACAAGTCCTGTAGAAAATGCGGAGTTCAGGATTCCCGCAGACTATAAACTGATAAGCTATAGCGAGTACCAACAACTTTCGAGGTGATAATATCTATTATTTTTTTTCGTAAATTTAGGTATGCAGCGGGGAATAGGCATATTACTTCTGATGCTGCTCTGTTATATAAGTCCGGCGAAAGCTACAGGTGTGTATACAGAGTGGAGTAGGGCCATGCAAGAAAAAGAAAATGTACGGGTGCTACGCATGGGCTTTGCAAACCTGGATTCACTGCCTGATGTGTTTGACCAGTTCCCTAACCTGGAAGAAGTATATTTCAATAATAATAGAATCACTGCAATACCCCCTTCCCTATTCGGTTGTAAAAAGCTTAAGAAAATAAATTTTTTGCGTAACCGCTTGCGCGTAGTACCTGAAGCAATAGGCACGCTGCAGGAGTTGAAAGAATTATCACTGAGCTATAATAAAATTGAAAAACTTCCAGACTCCATAGGTTATTTATCGGCACTGCAGGAACTGAACCTTACAGACAACAAGATAGAAAGAGTGCCGGCAAGCATAGGACAACTGCAACAGCTAAGAAAGCTAAGGCTGGGGTATAACCGTATAGACTCGCTACCTGAAGAAATAACCTATCTTGAAAACCTTACGTACCTGGACCTGAGCAATAACCTGCTAAGCTTATTGCCAGACCGTATAGGTGATTTGCAAAACCTGCATTTTCTGTATATACCCTACAATGAGTTAACAAGCATACCATCGTCACT
>Ga0105240_10004457_pt1 | contig 21347 bp, 23 predicted proteins | sample KBSC54metaG_FD_80426 | JGI IMG/M metagenome (GOLD analysis project Ga0105240, IMG submission 80426) | Corn rhizosphere microbial communities from Kellogg Biological Station, Michigan, USA - KBS C5-4 metaG | ecosystem: Host-associated > Plants > Roots > Rhizosphere > Soil | place: Michigan, USA... | reverse complement strand
GCACGACGTGCGTATTACCAGAGAATCGATTCTCTTCCTGTCCCGCCCTTTCCTCAATGTCTTCGGGGCGGCAAGTCCGCTCTTAGGGCGGACACGGATCCACTAAACTACAACGATCGGCCTAGCCAGGCTCTGCTTGCATTATGCGCGGTGGTGTAGCGGCGGACCGCCAAGCAAAGCGCGAAACGGCAGAACGCGGTTGAGATAGAAATGCGCCCGAGCGGGTGATGGCACGCGCCGAGGTTCTCTATTGCCCCTTGCGCGCGGACTCCAATAGGAATATGATCCCTTCCCCAGGAGGTCATCATGACCAAAACCAACATGACACGAATCATCCTGGGCGGTATAGTCGCGGGGATCGTGCTGGATATTCTGGGATATCTTGTGGACGGGATTTTACTCGCGCCGCAATGGACCGCCGGCATGACGGCGCTGGGCAAAGCCGGTGAGCTCTCGATGAATCAGATGGTGAGCCTGAGCCTTCTGGGCCTGGCGAATGGGATTTTTGCGATTTGGCTGTACGCGGCGATTCGCCCGCGCTACGGCGCCGGGCCCAAAGCGGCCGTATCCGCGGGGCTGGCGCTGTGGGTGGCCGGGGTTCTGCTTCCCAATGTCGCTTTTATGGGTGTGAACGGTTTGTTCGCTACCAATCTCACGATCATGACGACTGCGGCGGGGATCGTCGAATGCGTGCTAGCCGCGCTGGCGGGAGCGTCGGTATATAAAGAGAGCGCCGAACCAGCCCGGTCGATGGCGGCTCGCGTCTAGCGTGGGATACGGCACGTATCGCGCGAGCGAGCGTGCCTTTACCTTGGATCCATCCCCTTGGATTTGAAGGTGGGCGAGGCGGCTGGCGAACTCAGAAACTGGATGGCCTTCTTCGCGGAGGCCGGGTCTTTCGCATTGGCGCTCACTGAGGCTTGAAAGCGCAGGTAGTTTTGCAGGTTCCCAGGCAACGGGCCCAGGATCTGGACGCCGGCGACCAGCGGAATCTCGCTGAGCGGAATAATTTCGATCTCGCTTTGCCCTTGGGCCACGCTTTCGCCGGCCTTTTCGGTGCCAGCCTCGAGTTTGGTCTTCGACGCGACGGCTTGCGCGATCCCCAGGCGATCAAACATTTTGTCAATGGTAGCGCGGCTGGCGCCTTCCTTCACAACTGAGATGGACTTGGCTTTAAGCAGCGTCTGCTTCACCGCATCCGGCGTCGCGATATCCGGTTTGGAGGCGCCGGCGCGGACGCCGAAGCCGATTCCGGTGCGGGCCAGCTCGGCCGCGGTGCCGCTTGCAATCTTTCCCGCCGCCGTCAAATCCGCGGTGGTTTCGGGCGTGAGGATGGCAAGATCGAAGGCGTCCCCCGCTTGGATTTTGCGCTTGAGTGCAGCGGATGATCCGTAATCGATCATGAGTGGATGCCCGATGGCGCGCTCGCACGACGGTTTCAATGCTTCGAGCGCGGCCTTGATGCCGTTAGAGGCAAACACGTGAAGGGGAGCCGATTGCGCGGCGGCTCCCTGAGCCCACAAGCAGGCGAGTGCGGCGGCGGCGATGATGCGTTTCATGTTTTCTCCCTCCGCGTATCATACTCGAAAACGGAGGCTGCGTCGGCGAAGTACCGCGAGCCAGACTCCTCTACGCCGGTTCGGTGGACGGCCGGGTAGGTTGAGCTCGGTCTTACGTGGCGGCACCGGTTCTGCTACATTCAAAGCGTGGCCTATCCTGAACGATTCCTAACCCCCATGCGGGAAGATCTCACGCGCTTCGGCGTCGAGGAAACCCGGACTCCGGAAGATGTTGACCGGGTCCTGGCTCCGGAGAACGGGACCGTGATGATGGTGATTAATTCCGTCTGTGGCTGCGCCGCCGGCAAAGCCCGGCCCGGCATCGGACTCGCCTTGCAGCACGCCGTGCGGCCCAACAAAGCCGCCACTGTGTTTGCGGGCGGCGACGAGGCCGCTGTCGCGCACGTGCGCGCGCTTCTGAAGGATTACCCGCCGTCCTCGCCTTCGGTCGCTCTGTTCCGCGACGGCAAGCCGGTCTACATGCTCCATCGCAGCGATATCGAGCGGCGCGACGCGCAGCAGATCGCGCAGCTGCTCACTAAAGCCTTCGACGAATTCTGCACGCCCGTTTCTCAGGGGTAAATTTCCCTAGGGAGGTGATTCCGGTGTTGCCGCTGGCATGCCGCGCGATAGTTTGGGCCGCTGAAAAAACGGTACCGGCCGATGTGCGCGAGGCATGGCGGGAGGAACACTCGGGACAACTGTGGGAGTGGACCCTCGCGGCTGCGGCCGCAGGCACTGGCGATAGTCAGTTCGCCCTTCAGGCCCACACGCGGCGCGCGGTTCGTGCAGCCTTGCGATCGCGTTTTAACGCCGAGCAGTTCGGACGGCCGGGGTTCTGCCTGGGCGTAGGCGCTTCCTTGATTCTGATCCTAGCGGCGGTAAGCGGCGGATTTCCGGTGCTGCGGCACTTCGCGCGGGGGCTGACCTATCGCAATCCGGACCGGGTCGTGGTGCTGGCCCAAGGCTCTCCGTTCTTCGGAATCCGCATGGGCTTTCGGGATCGCGAGACGGCGGTCTTCCGGGCTCGCTCGCGCTCGCTCGAAGGCATCGCGACGTATATGTGGACGCCGACGGTGTTCCATTCTTCGCGAGGGCATCGGGAGGTTCTGGCGGCGGAGGTCGGCCCGCAATTCTTCGATGTGCTGGGCGTAGGACCGTCGCAGGGCCAGACGCTCGACGGGCCGGAAACCTTCCTAGCCAGTTATGACTTTTGGAAAACGGAGCTTCGAGGCAACCCCGCTGCGATCGGGCAGAGCTATGAAATCGGCGGGCGCGTCGTGCGGCTGCGGGGGGTTATGCCGCGAAGCTTTTCGTTCCTTTCGGCGCCCATTCAGGTTTGGATCGCCGCCGGGCCCGAGCCGGCGGTCTCGGCGAGCCGCTGGTACCTGGCGCTGCGCGGCGCCATCGGCAGGTTGCGTCCCGGAGTTTCGCAAGCAGTGGCGGAAAAGGAACTGCGCGAGATTCTGGTGAGTGTCAGTCTGGCGCGCCGCAACTTCATTGTGCGCGCCACGCCCATCGGCGACCTGGTTTATCGTCCTGCCTGGTCCTATGGTTTCGATCTTCTGCTGAGCACTTCGCTTATCGTTTTATGGGCCGGGTTCAACGTCCTCCGCGACCGGCGCCGCGGCGCCTCTTGGCAGATGGTTCGCCGATTCTGGGGCTTCTTCGTCGTGAAAACGATGCTGCCGCTGATCGCGCTGTTCCTTTTGGTGTTCGAGTTTGGCGGAGTGACGCAATTAGGCGTTACCGGCGGCGTGGTCCGTCCCGGCACCGGAGCTTTAGGGGCTTGGTTTTTCTACTCGGGCATCGCGGTGATTCTGATCTGGGCCTGGCGCGATCAGCCGGGACGCTGCCGGGTGTGCCTGCAGCCGATGCGCCTGCCGCTGCGCATCGGCGTGCCGGGACAGATTCTGCTCGAAAGCGCGGGGCAGGAAGTGATGTGCCCGCAAGGTCATGGGTCGGTCTACACCTTGGACTCGGTCCATGGCGCGGACATGTCGGACCGCTGGATGGGGTTTCCCTAAGCTTCCGGTGCGGCATTTACCAGCCGGCTTTTTCCATTCTTCCTAGGATGACGGCGCTGTAATCGTCCATACGCGCGGGCCGCCAGCGCCTGGGCGCGGGCAAGATCGCCGCCATTCTCGCGGCCTGGTCGCGGTCGAGGCGCGACGCCGGAACGTGGTAGTGATGCTTCGCCCCTTCCTCGATTCCGTATATGCCAGCCGGACCCCATTCGACGATATTCAGGTACAACTCCAGCTCGCGTCGCTTGCCGAGGATGGCATCTGCCATGGGCGCGAGTGTGTACTCCAGCACTTTACGCAAGGGGTTGCGATGGGTGGTGAAGAACAGGTTCTTGACCAACTGCTGGGGGATGGTGGACGCGCCGCGCAGGACCTCGCCTTTTTCCTGGCTTTCTTCGGCCACCTTTTCGGTTTCGTCCCAATCGATTCCGTGGTGCTGATAGAAGCGTCCATCTTCGGCGGAAATCACGGCGTGCTGCAACTCCGGGGAAATTTTCGAGAGTGGCACAAAGGTTTGGCGCTTGCGGTAGGGAGTGTGGCGCAGCAGGGCTTCGACACGGCGCTGGATTTGCACGCCGGTGGTGGGCGGGTTCACGGTGCGGAGAGCGAAAAGGGACATGGTCCAAAAGAAGTACGCGGCGGCGATGGCGGCGAGCGCTAGTAAGATGAGGCGGCGGAACACTTGTCTTTAGTTTCCCGCTACACTGAAGCGAATGTCCAAACAATACTCCAACCCACCTGCGATGACGATCGATATCAACAAGAAATATACGGCTACGTTTAAGACTTCGGCCGGCGAAATCGTGTGTGAGCTGTTCGCCAAGGACGCTCCCAAGACGGTCAACAATTTCGTATTTCTGGCGCGTGACAAATTTTACGATGGGACGGTGTTCCACCGCGTGCTGGGCGATTTCATGATCCAGGGCGGCGACCCTACCGGCACCGGCCGCGGCGGTCCCGGCTATCGTTTTGAAGACGAGTTCAAGGGTAATTCGCAGAAGCACCAGGTGGGTTCACTTTCGATGGCGAACGCCGGTCCGGGGACCAACGGCAGCCAGTTCTTCATCACGCATATCGTGACCGATTGGCTCGACGGCAAGCACACGGTTTTCGGCAAGGTGCTGAAGGGGCAAGACGTCGTGAATGCTACCAAGCAGGGCGATACGCTCACCAGCGTCACCATCGCCGAAGAATAAAGCGATGGCGCGGACCATCTTAGTTATTGGTGCGACCGGCACTGTCGGCGGAGAAGTCCTCCGCCAGCTCGCTGGGCGTGAGGGCATTCGGGTTTGCGCGGCGGTGCGCGATAAAGCGAAAGCTGCCGCGTTGGCGGGGCCCGGAGTGGAGCTGGTTTGGTTCGATTACAACAAACCCGAAAGCCTGGGGCCGGCGTGCCAGGGCGTCGATGCCATTTTCATGGTGGCGCCGTTTACGCCGGACGGAGTGGCGCAATCGCTGGAACTGCTGATGGCAGCTCACGGGGCTGGGGTGAAGCAGGTGGTGAAGCTTTCAGTGATCCGCAGCTTGAGCGAGATCACGGTGGGACGCTGGCACGCCGCTATCGACCAGGCTATTCAGAAATCCGGCATGGAGTGGACGCTTTTGCTCCCCGGCGGGTTCATGCAGAACTTCGTCGAGGCTTCGGCGCCGCGTCCGGATGGAAATATGTATCTGCCGGTGGGCAATGCCAAGGGCGCTTTCATCGATACGCGCGACATCGCGGCCATTGCCGTCAAGGCGCTAACCGAACCGGGGCATGAAGGCAAAGAATACACGCTGACAGGGCCCGAGGAAATTTCATATGCGGAAGCGGCCGCGATTATGAGCGAGGTCTCGGGGCGCCAGATTCGTTTCGTGGATGTGCCGGAAGCCGCGGCGCGCCAGGGGATGCTGGAAGCGCATATGCCGGAGTGGATGGTGGATGTGATCTTGGAGCTGAATGCCTGGGCCAAGGCGTCACACGGTGGCGATATCACGACCACGGTTCAAGACGTGCTAGGGCGGCCGGCGCATACGTTCCGCGAATTCGCACGCGATTACGCGGGCCAGTGGAAAGCCTAAATCACTTGCGCTCACCGTACATCTGCTCGCCGGCGGTTACTGCTAGCGGTAGACGATTCTGTGGCGGAGGCAGCGGGCAGGTGGCGAAATCGGTGAAGACGCAGGGCGGATTTTCGGCCCGGTTGAAGTCGATTTCGACGGGACCGCTGCGCTTTAGGCCGCTCTTGGGTAGAGGCGCGTAGAGGAAGCGGGAGGCGCCGTAGGTGGTCTTGCCGCTGGTCTGATCGCGCATGACGAACCACAGCTCGTTGTCATCGACCACCGGTTCCAGGCGGTACTCTTTGCCGGCGCGCTGAAAGGTTACGTAGCCGGGGCTTTCATCCTGCTCCTTGACGCCCACGGCGGTATCGAAGGTCACCGGGTGGGGCTGGTCCCAGGGCACGAACTTGGCTTGCACGCGCCAGGAGGGGTCCGGCGGATACCATTTTAGACCGGTGAAATAGCGGCGTGCGGCGCTGTCGTTATCTTTGATGCGCACGCCGATTTTGTCTTCGCGCTTAATGATGAAGAACTTTACGCGTCCGACGGCAAGGCGATCGTAATTGGCGTCAATGTCCGGCTTAAGTTCCGTTTCCGTTGCGGGTTTGCCGTTCATAGTCACGGCTACGCCTTTTTCCGGACGGAAGCGGACTTTGCCGTCCTTGAGGATTAGCAGGCCCACTTTATTCGGGGCGGTCTTCGGTAGCCGCACTTCGAAGCTGGGATTCGAGCCTACCCGATTGTCGCCCGGGTTGAGCCAGGTGAGGCCCACCACGGTGAGCCATCCGTCCTCGGCCTTCAGTTTGGCTTCGCGCTGGGCGCGCCATTCGGTTAAGGCGCGCTGGTAATCGTCGGCCATCCCGGCGGCGCTCAAAATCAAGACGAGAGCCGTCAGTCTCCTGCGCATGTCGAAATTGTAACAGACGGTTAATCGAGCGAGGCGCACAGCGCGGGGTGTAGGCGCATTGTGTACGGAGTATACTCTGGACATCTGTCTGCATCCCCAGCCCACTAGTATGCCCAGATGACGGCTACCTCAAGCTTAAATAGACGCCACGCGTAAGCTCATCGTGCCGCGCTTCCCCGTAATGATATCCTCAAAACGGCTACATGACTGCCTGGACCCGGTTCTGGATAGTGATGTGCGGCATCGCCGCCTCCGTCACGGCGCTTTACGCATTTCAACGCGAGTTCCGCGTCTATGCCAGCCTCGAAGGCTACGACAACGTCCCGCTGCCTGACGATTACCGTGTCCCTGCAGAGTTTGTTTTCGGACGGCTCATGTATCCGCCCCACCCGCGAGCGCGCTTCAGCCGGCCCATTGGTTACGGCGGACGCTTCGACTGGCGCGAGGGCGGCACCAGTTGGTCTCAGGATTATCCGCGGGCCGACCGCCAGTTCGCCCAAGCCCTCCGCCGCCTGACGCGCCTCAATACCCGGTCAGTGGAACAGCCGATCAATCTCGATGACGGCGACGACGTGTTTAACTGGCCTTGGCTCGCGGCCGGAGAAATGGGCGATTGGAAGCTAACCGATTCCCAGGCCGCGCGCTTACGCGATTACCTGCTGCGCGGCGGCTTCCTAATGCTCGACGACTTCTGGGGCACCGAAGAGTGGAATCGTTTCGAAGAAACTATGCGGGTGGTATTCCCGGACCGGCCTATCGTCGAAATCGACAATGAGGATCCGATCTTCCATTCGGTTTACGATCTGGACGACCGCTACCAGATACCAGGCCAGTGGGCCCTGATGCGCGGCACCACTTACCGCAACGACGGCTACCGCGACTTCTGGAAGGGCATCTACGACGATCACGGCCGCCTGATGGTGGTCATGGATTTCAACTCCGACGTCGGCGATTCCTGGGAATGGGCCGACTCGCCGCGCTATCCCGAAAAGTATTCGGCATTGGGCATTCGCATCGGCGTGAATTACGTCGTCTATTCGTTGACGCACTAGTCGTTAGCGGCCGCGCACTACGGCCGCGTCGCGCAGCTTGTCCAACTCGCGCCGGGCAATCGTGGCCCATTCACTCGAAGGGTCTAATTTCAGGTAAGCCATCCAGTGGCGCACTGCTTTCATGGTTTGCCGCGCGCTCTGGTAGAGCAGCGCAATGTTATAGTGCGCGTCCGCATAATTCGGCGAAATCCGCAGGGCCGCTGAATAGTGTTCCAGCGCGCGCGCCCGGTCACCGCGTTCGTCGCAGAGATTCCCCAAATCAAAATGCGCGAGGGCGTATTCGGGATCGGTTTCGGTGGCCTGGGTATAATAGCGCTCGGCCATGGTAAAGTTCCGGGCGTTGAAATAAATTGTGCCCAGATTGACTAGCGCGCCGGCTGAGCCTGGATCGAGTTCAATCGCCTTCTGGTACGCTTCGATTACTTCCGGCGCGGGAGCCCCGGTGGCTTCGAGATCCAGTCCGCGCTGGAACCAATGCTCGGCCGCTTGCCTCTGGTCGCGTTCGGCGCGCGGGTTTTCCCTGGGCCGAAATTCCAGCAGGCGGCTGAGTTCCCCGCGGTCAAAATCAAGTAGCAACTGGCCGGACTCGGGGTCCATGGCCTGGCCTTCCAGTTCCACGCGAACCTTTTTCCCGTCGGCGTACAGCTTGAGTTCGGTGAGCGGGTCCTCGACGCCGCTTAGTTTCTTGATCAGAGCATCGATAGCCCGCCGGATCTGCCGCGGGGGCACTCGGTTGTGGCGGAGCTTGATCAGTGTCCGCAGGGCCAGCAGCTCGCGGAAGCCGTAAACCTCGGCCGGCTGCACCAGTTTTTGCTTCTCCCAGCCTTTGAGTTGCCGCTCGGAAACGCGCAGAAGACGCAGAGCTGCTTCGCGAGTAAACGACTGACGCATTGCCGCATGTGCCACGCAAGAATTCTAACAGGACTGATACAGAGAAATCGCGGCGACACCGGCGGCGCCCGCCTGGATGCACTCCTGCGCATTGCCTGCAGTGATGCCACCCAGTGCGAGAACCGGAATGCGAACGGCGCGCGCGGCCTGGGCGAGTGCATCAATACCCCGCGGTTCGAGCGTTTGTTCCTTAGAACGCGGCGCAAATACCGGACTGAAGACCGCGTAATCGGCGCCCTGGTCTTCGGCGGCGCGGATTTCATCCAACGTGTGGCAGGAGACACCTATCAGGAAACCCGGTGGCGTGTAAGCACGCCAAACATGCGGAGGGGGTGATCCGGCAGGCAAGTGGGTCCCGGCGGCTCCCGCGGCCAGCGCCACATCAACCCGAGTATTCACCAGGATTTTCGATTGGTGAGGATTGGCAAGAGCGAGTACCCGCTCCGTCAATGCGAAGAGATCGCGCGCGGAGAGGTCTTTTTCGCGGATTTGGATCCATTCAATCCCCGCGGCAAGATTGCGCGCAATCGCCGCGAGCAAAGGGGTATCGGCGGGCAAAGTCCGGCGGTCAGTAATGTAACAGCGGATGTAGTTTTGATGCACCTGAGGAACCACGCGCTTTCAGTGTAAGCGCCGCTGTGCTATAAAGGGCACTGCGCCATGGAAGAACGAGCTTTTTTTCGCGAGTCCGAGACCACCAAGCCAGCTACGCTGAATTGCCCGTTTTGCCGGACCGCCGATACCTACGAGCTCCGCTGGATGCTGCGCAAGAAACTCGACCAGGTGCCCCGCGGCGCCGACGAACGGGATCGGGCGCGCTTCGCTAAGTTCGCCAGTTACATGGTCCTGCTCGATGACAAAGCCATGTGTAAAAACATGCGCTGCCGCAAACGCTTTGACATTTCGGGCGTGAAGACCATGGCGTTTATTTAGAGTTCGGCGCCAGTCGCACCCGGCCCACTCCGCCATCTCAGGCCGTTTCATCTACTTCCCGTTTCAGTTTTAAAACCGTTCCAGCTCGCCGCGTGCATAATCGAAGCGTAGTACGCGCCTGCGCAGGCCGATCGTTGTAGTTTGGTGGAATCCGCGTCCGCCTTAAAAAAGCGGGCTTGCCGCCCCGAAGACATTGAAAGAAGGGCGGGACAGGAGAGAATCGATTCTCTGGTGATGTAATAGTTGCCGCGGGAGAAAGTGGGAGAGAGCACATTGCCGGTTGATTTGGGGTCAATCTTTTTTTAGACCGGTAGCCGCCCGTTTCCTTCACCACTCCGGTGGGTTGCGTTAGCAGCCCACCGCGAGACGATTTCGAAAAATTAATTCCGCATAGCCGAGGTGTGTCTTATCGGCGCTCCTCTGCGGGCTAATCCAAAGTTCCGGTCTATGATATACTCCCCGGTCGAGGGAGAACTGCCTTGGCCAATAAGATTCGTGCTGTTCTAATCGCAATCGCGGCCCTGTGCGCCGCCGGTTCTTTGTGGGCCCACCACTCGACCACAGCGGTCTTCGACACGTCCAAGAAAGTCACCGTGACGGGAACGCTTACCAAAGTCGATTGGGTCAATCCGCATATCGTAGTACTCATGGACGCCAAGGGAGCCGGCGGCAACGCCGAATCCTGGAAGCTCGAAAGCAATCCGCCCTCGTGGTTTCGGAGAGTTTCCGTGGGCCGTCAGGATTTCGCAAAAGCGCTGGGACAAACCGTTACCGTGGAAGCGAATCCTGCCAAGGATGGAACCCTCTACGGTTATCTGGTGAAGATCAAATTCCAAGATGGGACTTCGCTGGAACTCGTGGCTCCGGACAAACAGGAAGCCGCAGCCAAGTAAAAGGAGAATGCAGCCATGCAGCGTTTCTACTATGTGATGACGGCGATGCTCATGGTTCCCGCGCTCGCGGCCGCGCAACAGTCCGCGGGTGGGAAGCCGGGCCATCCCGACCTCAGCGGGCTGTGGGCGTATACCATCGATCTGCCGCCCATCGCTTTAAAGAAGGAAGCCAACGGCTCTGTCGCGATCAACAAGATCGACAAGGGCCTGGCTCTTCCGCGGACCGCACAGGTTCCCGGCGCGATGCCTTCCACGCCGGCGCCTTCTTACAGGCCCGAATTCCGAGCGAAAGTGAAAACCCTGTTCGACACCGAAAGCCGAGTCGACCCGGTGTTTTATTGCGGCAAGCCCGGCACCCCGCGCATCGGCTCGCCGCGCAAGATCGTGCAGTTGCCCAACGAAATAATCTTCTTCTATGAAGACATCTCGGGTGATCCCTATCGCATCATTCCGACCGATGGCCGTCCCCATCGCGTGAATGGGAATCCCTCGGCCTATGGCGATTCCGTGGCCCATTGGGATGGCAACACGCTAGTGGTGGACGTGACGAACTTCGTCGACGATACCTGGTTTGGCGAGAACGGCTATTTCCATACTGATGCCATGCACGTGACCGAACGCCTGTGGCGCGTCGGCGAAAACCTGGCGTATCAAGCTATCGTTGAGGACCCGAAAGTTCTCACCGCCCCCTGGATCATGCCCGCGCGCCTGGTGAAACCTTCTACTGACCCGTTAGAAGAGTCGCCCAAATGCGTCGAAGACGACGGCCAACGGCTCCTGAATAACGATCACCACCAGCAGCGCTAGGCGGCTTTCCCGCGGTCCGCGGCTATACTTTAACCAGGAGTTGCCTGGTGAATCGCACCTACGTCGCCTGCTTATTGCCGGCCCTCGCGTGGCTGTCTTTTGGACAAGCCAAGCCGGCGGCCGCGAACGTCTCCACCTCGGTGGAACAAACATTGATGCAGTTAGAACGTGACTGGACCCAGGCATCGTTGAAAAAAGATATCGGCGCCTTGGACAAAATCATGGCCGACGATTGGGTTAACATCGATTTCCAGGGTAAGACCGTAACCAAGGCTGAGACCATCGCCAATCTGAAGACGGGATCGCCGGCAACCCAAGCGGCCGGCATCGGCGAAATGAAAGTTCGCATTTTTGGTGACAGCGCAATCGTCACTGGCAGCGATACCGAGAAAAGCACCTCAAAAGGCAAAGACGTAATCGACAAATATTTATGGACCGACGTCTGGGTCAAGAGGAATGGGCGCTGGCAGGCGGTAGCCTCGCAATCGACCAAAGTCGCAAGGTGATATTAGCCGGAAAGTTCACCCCGCTAATTCCGTTTTCATCAGCGCCATGCATTCGCCGACTTCGATCCACCCCTGCGTAGGCAGCATCGCCGCCGGCAATCCGTTCCGCGAGAGATGCAGCCGCAGGCGATGCCCGGCCAGCGGCACGCGCAGTTCGGTGATGCGTCCCACAACGATTTCCGCGGGTACAAAACCGGTTTCGAACTCCACTTCGACCTTTAATCCTCCCTGCGCGCCGTCCAGGCGCACGGCGACCGATTTGCCATCGCAGCCGTAAAACATTTCCCACACCGGCGGAGCGCCCCCGTGCATCGCGCCGGAGCGTGGATCGGGCCGATAGCGTCCCGCGCCCAGCCACTCAAAATACGACGTGATCTCGCCGTCGAGGGTAGCGTGAATAGGATTCTGTGGAGTTTCGTGAATCTCGCCGCCTTGTTCCAGGCGAAGGATGGATCGCGAGAGCGCCTCCGGTGGAACCAGTCCCAGCGCACGATAAACGTTCACCAGATGATCGCGGTAAAGCTGATCGAATTCCGGACGGTTATCGGAACCGTGCTCCGGGCCATACCACCAGTTCCAGTCGCTGCCTTCCGCAATCAGCAATTCTTCGTACGCGAGTTTACGCGCGCTTTCCGCGACGCCCGGTGTTTCGTCGTAGGCGCGCCGCGCCGCCAGCAGCAGTTCCCAAGCCTGGTTGTCTTCTTCCGCGCCGATCCAGATATTGAAATTCGCATTAATCCAAGACCCCGGAAAAATACCGTGCAGCGGTTCCGCCTCAAATTTCTTCAGCGCTTCCGAGATGGTAAGGGCTTCCAGACCCGGGTCCTCCGCTATCCGCCGGTACAGCTCCCGCAGAAAAGGGCGGCCGTTGGCTTCGTACCATTCCCAGGCGTTTTCGCCATCCAGGATAATTGGAACTAAACATTCGCGGTCGCCGGTGTTCTGGCGAATGCGATCCAGAAAATGCCCCGCTGCGTCGTGGGCGTTCATGCGGGAGTATTCAAAGCCGATCAAATCGCTGAGATAGCGATCGCGAAAGATCATTCGCATTTGATGGTCTTTCTGCCGCCATAAATAGGACCGGTAAGTAACGTCAATGCCCGCGTCACGGTTGAGCGTGCGCGCCAAAACACCGTTGTCGCTGGCGGCCCACGTGAAGCCGGCATGCGCCGCAAGAGCCAGCGCGGCATCGGAAACCGAGCCCTCCGAAGGCCACAAACCCACCGGCGCGACGCCCAGCTTGTCATAAATATAACTGCGCGCACGATCCAATTGCTCGCGTGCGTCATTGGGATAAGCGAAGCGGCTGGGCAGCGGAAGGTCTGGACTCGAGACGGCCGCGATATCGGAATCGCAGATCAAGGGCAAGATGGGGTGGTAGAACGGCGTGGTGGAGATTTCGATTTGGCCGCGCGCCGCAAATTCGCGATATACCGGCAGCACGCGCGCCAACGCTTCCTGCTGTTTGCGGGCGATTACTTTCTGATCGGCGAGCGAGAAGCCCCGGCCCTTGCGAATCAGCTCGATCAATTCCGTATCGCGCGCCAGCAGATCTTCGTCGAACCAGACCAGAAGATGGAAGATTTGCAGATCGCGCAGATCCTGGGCCGAGAACGGCTCCTTGCGCGCCAACTGGTCGTACAACTCGCGATACCGCGGATAGCGCGAGATCAGCCGGTCCAGGTTTGCCTGGAAGAAATACTTCAGAACGAAGTTTTGCTGCGCGTCGCTCAAATCTTCGGCGGGCGCTAGGGCGCAATCGAGAAACGGGTCGGATGCTTTCCCGGACGCGTATTCTTCGATCTGCGCCACCATCGACGGCACTAGATTGAAAGTCTGATGAATCTGGGGAAACTCACCCAGAATCTCCACCATGCCAGCGTAGTCCTTCAGGGCATGAAGCCGCGTCCAGGGTAGTTTATATTCTCCGCTCCACAAATCTTTGTAGAACGGCTGGTGCATGTGCCAGAGAAAGCAGACGGTGGTCATCGGTCCTTTCGGTTTAGGTCAATCTTTACGCGTCATCGGACGCAGGCCGAGGAGAGCTTCGACGCGCCGGAGATCTCCCATCACGATTTCCGTTTTCGCCGCAAAACGGCTCTTGGCGACGGCGCTTCGAAGTGCCGCCAAGGTTTCGTCGTTGGTGACTTGCACCAGCAACAGCCGCGGCATCATGCCGCTATTCTCAAATTGCTTCAGGTCCGTGAAAAAAGCTCCTGCATCCGCCTTCGTGAAGGATCTGGCCGGCGGATCAATTGCCTGTCCGTTGCGGACGAACACCCCGTAATCGAGAACGGTGAGTCCGGCGGCGCGGGCGTTAGTCCACAGAAATCCCGCCGGAGGGGTGTTAGCCGGGTCTGCGATATCGTAGGTCGGCCGCTTGCCGAGCTTTACGGTGTAATCCGGCGCGATCCCCGCCACCGCTCGCATGAGCGGCTCCGGTTGGACATCGCGAATGACGTAGATCACATGTTCGGCGGGAGCCAGTTCCGGTTCCGCCGGCTCGGCCAGCGGCCGGAACGTCTCGCCGAGCGCTTCCACTGTATTCGCCCGCGCATTCGCCACCCACACGCGGCTCCCGCTCACGCGCACAGCCGCCGGGTAGGCGCCCGCCGGCAAAAACCCTTCGAGCGCGCCGCGGGCGGCGGAAACATCTACCGACGCCACTGCGTCCGCGTCCGAGCAGGCCACATACAAATGTTTTTGATCTGGCGACAGCGCCAGCGCGCTGGGCGTCATACCGAGCGGCGAGAGCTGCCCCGGGGCGACGTGAATGGTTTCCGCCAGATTCATCGTCTTGTTATCGCCGATTCCCACCACGAACACCTCGTTGGTGTTCGCCGCGGCGACGAATAGGCGGTATTTCCATCCTGAAGCCGGCTGCCCTTCTTCCGGTTCTGGCTGGTAAGCGCTCAAAACCATGTCGGTTGGGTGCGGGCCCAGGCGGAGGCGTCCGATCTCTTCCCCGTTTACGGCGTTGTATTGATATACCGCCGCGTCGGCCCAGGCGGTCACAAAATAGGAACGCCCGTCGGGGTGAAACACAATGCGGTACGGCCGTCGCCCGGTCTTAAAGCGGTCGATGACGCGGCCCGATTGCGGATTGATCACCACGATAGCGTTGCCCAAAAGATCTGCGGCGTAGATCAAGCGGCCATCCGGGGAGACCGCGACATCGCCAGTGAAATCTCCCGCCTTCATTTCGCGCGCGAGCTTCAATTCTCCTTGCGAGTAAGTGAGCTCGTAAACCACGCCGCGCGATCCGCCACCGGCATACACCGTTTTGCCGTCTGGCGCGAACGTCAGGCCCAGCCAGGCGTCGGGCAAGGGAAGCTCAGGTCCATTCACCACGCCGATGGAAGCTTTCGCGCCGCCGCTCAGCACCAGCACGCGGCCATCCGGGGCCACCGCCAGTGACATCGGAAAGTCGAGCGCGAACGCGCTCAACGCGGTGGCCAAGAATAACGCTGCTTTCATCCGCCGAACCTTTGCGCGATGGGCATCCGCCGGCCGACGCCGAAGGCTTTGGTGGTCACTTTCAATCCCGGCGCGGCTTGCTGACGCTTATATTCGTTGCGGTCCACTTTATTGACGATGTCCTGCACCAGTTCTAGCGGCAGTTTCAGGCTGGCTGCGATTTCACGAGGCGTGCGATATTGCTCGACATACGCCTCGAGTATCGGGTCCAGCGCGTCGTAGGGGGGCAGGGAATCGGTATCCTTTTGATTGGGACGGAGTTCGGCGGAAGGCGGCTTGGTGAATACGTTTTCCGGAATCGCGCCATTATGGCGTTGGTTCGCGATGCGCGCCAGTTTGTACACCAGGGTTTTGGGGACGTCGCTGATTACGGCTAAGCCTCCGCACATGTCGCCATAGAGCGTGCAGTACCCTACCGCGAGTTCGCTCTTGTTGCCGGTAGTGAGAACCATGGCGCCGGTTTTGTTCGAGAGCGCCATCAGCGTGACGCCGCGCAGGCGGGATTGCAGATTTTCCTCGGTAACGCCCGGCTCTGTTCCATGAAACAAAGGAGCCAATTCCTGTTCGAACCGTTCGCAGGCTCCGGTAATTGAAACGATTTCGAAGCGAATGCCCAGTTTTTCCGCCATCTCGCGGGCGTCGGTCACGCTCGAGGCAGAAGAATACGGTCCCGGCATGCCGACGCCGGTGACGTTTTCCTTCCCAACCGCGTCGACGGCAATGACGGCCGTCAGCGCCGAGTCGATGCCGCCGCTCAGTCCGATCAGCACCTTCGAGAAACCGCACTTACGAATGTAATCGCGCGTGCCGAGGACCAGCGCATGATAGGACGCCTCGCATTCGTCGGCAAGATCGGCGTGGCGGTCGCCGGTGCCCGCATCCAGATCGCACAGGATCAGATCTTCTGCAAAGGAGCGCGCCGCCGCGATCACCTCACCGGCGCTGTTCATCGCGAAACTCGTGCCATCGAAGATCAGTTGATCGTTGCCGCCCACCTGATTTACGTAGATTACGGGCTTGGCGTAGCGCCGCGCTGCCGCGCGATAGATATTCCGGCGAATCGCGCGCTTGCCCAAGCTGTAAGGCGAAGCATTGATGCAAATGAGCATCTGCGCGCCGGCTTCAAACAGTTCTTCCACCGGATCACGCTGGTAGAGACGCTCCTTCCAGAAACGGCGGTCATTCCAGGCGTCCTCGCAAATGGTGAGGGCGACCGGCGTGCCGCGTAAAGTGCACAAATATTCGCGCTCAGCCGGCCGGAAGTAGCGGGCTTCATCGAAGACGTCGTAGTTCGGCAGCAGCATCTTACTTTGCCGGAACACGATTTTGCCGCCCTCAATCAATGCCGCGCGGTTGAGCGCACGCTTGCCGGTCTCGGCTTCCGAACGCGCCACGTAGCCGCATATGACGCTAGGGCCCAAGTCCGCCGTTTCACGCGCCAGACGCTCGAGTTGGCGCTCGCAACCGTCCAGAAAGGCCGGCTTCTCGACCAGATCGCGGGGCGGATAGCCAGTCAGCGAAAGCTCGGGAAACACCACGGCATCGGCGCCGCGAGCGGCCGCCTCGCGCGAGGCACGGGTCATGCGGTCGACATTTCCGGCCAAGTCGCCGACCGTGGGATTCAGTTGCGCCAGAGCTATGCGCATGGAAATTCTATTGTAACCGCGGTCGCGTAGCGTTACGGCTGATTCGACGAGTCCACGTACTCGGCGCCGGGCGGCGGAGTAAAGCGGAACATAACGTCCTGAATCGCCGGATCTTTCTTCTCGTTTTCAAAGGTGAACTTCAACACTGAATTGTCCATGCCTTTAACTTCCAGCCGGCGGATGCTGAAGTCCGGGGCGGCCAGGAATGAGACTTCGCTATAGGGCAGTTTGTCGGATCGTGGAATCGCCGTGATAAACACGCCGCCTTCTTCCGGGCGCGCGTGAAACTCACGAAAGTCTTTATTGAAATCCAGGCGGCCCAGCAGGAAAGCCAGCGGAGCCCGCATATCGTCGGTCTCCTTCAGTTTCATCTTTTCGGCGCGGTTGTCCTGCGGCGTGTAGGAGTAGATGAATTTGCCGTCGGAGACGAACAGCTTTCCGGCGGGTGCGGTGTACTGCCAGCGCATTCGGCCGGGCTTGCGCAGAAATAGATCGCCTTTCTCGACGCGCGCGCGGCCGCCTTGTTGATAGCTTTCAGTGAAGGAAAGTTGCAGCGTCTGGGTGCGGTTGTAGCGCTCCTCAATGCCCTTCAGCGTGCGCGGGACATCGATGTCGGCCGCGCTGAGGACGCTGCTAAGGAGACAGACGCTCCAAAATCCAAGCACCACGGCTCTTGCGATAGCGCAACCGGTCATGCAGGCGGTGGGGACCTTGCTGCCAGAATTCAATTTCATCGGGATGGACACAATACCCTCCCCAGTTTATGGGACGCGGCGGGCCGTCGTTGCGATACGCCACCGCCAGTTCCTGGTAGCGCGCAGCGAGCGCGGCGCGCGACGGGATCACGGCGCTTTGTTGCGAGGCCAGTGCGGCGATGCGGCTGCCCACTGGGCGAGTGGCGAAATAGGCGTCCGATTCGGCGGCCGTTAATTTTGAAACGCGTCCGACCACGCGCACCTGGCGGTTCACCGGGCGCCAATAGAACACCAGGGCTGCTTGTGGGTTCGCCGCCAGCTCGCTCCCCTTGCGGCTCTGGTAATTGGTGAAGAACAAGAAACCGCGCTCGTCTAGGCCTTTTAACAGGACCATCCGGGCCGAGGGCCGGCCTCCGCGTGCGCTGGTCGCAAGGGTCATTGCATTTGGCTCGGGAAGCCCGGCGCGTTCGACGGCGCGGAACCAGCGGCGGAACTGCTCCATGGGATCTGGGTGAAAGGTGCGCTCGGAAAGGCGCGGTCGCTGTGCCAAATTCCAGTGTAAGCGCTATCGGGTAACCTAGAAGTGCAATGGAAAAAGTAAAGAAAACCGAAGAAGAGTGGCGGAAACAGTTGACTCCGGAACAGTACCACGTGGCTCGCGAGAAGGGTACCGAGCCGGCCTTCACCGGTAAGTATTGGGATAACCACGAAGACGGCACGTATCGCTGCGCATGCTGCGGGGCGGAGCTATTTGACAGCTCGACCAAGTTTGATTCAGGCACTGGCTGGCCCAGCTTCTACGCTCCGGTGGACCCCACTAAAGTACGCACGGAAACCGACGCCACCCATGGGATGCGTCGCGTGGAAGCGCTTTGCGCTCAATGCGATGCGCACCTTGGTCACGTTTTTCCGGACGGCCCCCGGCCAACCGGCATGCGCTTTTGTATGAACTCGGCCTCGCTCGATTTCAAGAAGAAACAATAGTACCGGCGGCGTAAAGTTCCTATAAAGGCCGGCCGATAACGCTCCTATAAAGACTCGTGCACAGCGGTTTAGCGGCCCTGTGCCCCGAGTCGTCTAAAGGAGCTCACCCGTGGACCTCTCCGGAGCTTTTGTTAACGGTATTCTCGCGATCATCGGATATGTGGTAATGTTCGTCGGGGTTTACAAGGTGTACCAGATCGCGACCGACGTTCGCGAGATGAAAGAGCTGATGGTAAGCGCCCGCCGCAACCCGCTCGGCGCCGGCCCGCTGACTTCCGGCCTGTCTCCCGGGCTCGCGCCCGAAATTACCAAGGATCTGCTGGCCGAGGATTCTGCCGCCGCTTATGCGCAAAGCCTGCTGCGCGCTGTAAACGCCGAATCACGTGAGACCGCGACCGAATCTCAGGAACTGCGTTAAAAGCCGCCGCGGCCGGCTCACTTTTGTTACACTGAAGGTTCCTACCATGCGCTTCGGTGTCGTCGTGTTTCCGGGCAGCAATTGCGATCACGACGCTTGGTATGCCGTCTCCCATAACTTAGGCCATTTGGCCGAGTTCATCTGGCACGATTCACCGACGCTAGGGCCCATCGACGCCGTAATTCTCCCCGGGGGCTTCTCCTATGGCGATTACCTGCGTTGCGGCGCGATTGCCAAGTTTTCACCGGTGATGTCGGCGGTGCGCGAGTTTGCCGCGAGCGGCGGGCTGGTGTTGGGAATCTGCAATGGCTTCCAGGTATTGGTTGAGAGCGGCCTGTTGCCGGGGGCGCTGCTACGCAACCGGGAATTGAAGTTCGTCTGCCGCCCGGTCACGCTGCGCGTGGAAACTACAAATACTCCGTTTACCGCGGAAGCCAAGCAGGGACAACTACTCACGGTTCCGGTTGCGCACGGCGAAGGCTGCTATTTTGCGGATGACGCCACGCTCACCATGCTTCGCCACGATGACCGCGTGGTGCTCCGCTACCTCGATAACCCCAATGGATCTGTCGATGATATCGCCGGTATTTGCAGTGAAAAGCGCAACGTTATGGGGATGATGCCGCACCCGGAACGCGCCTCCGATGCGCTGCTCGGTGGCACGGATGGCAAAGTGATTTTGGAATCCATGATTTATTCCTTGTCGGTTGCCGCGGCATGAGCGACTTGACGCCGTCTGAACTGGATAAGGTTCGGTCGATCCTCAAGCGCGAACCCAACGAAACGGAAACCGGAATTTTCACAGTGATGTGGAGCGAGCATTGCTCCTACAAGAGTTCGCGCATTCACCTGAAGAAGCTGCCGACCAAGAGCGATCGCGTGCTGGTTGGTCCCGGCGAGAACGCGGGCATTATCGATATCGGCGGCGGTTACGCCATCGCTTTCAAGATCGAGTCGCACAACCATCCGAGTTTTATTGAACCCTTTCAAGGAGCCGCGACCGGCGTCGGCGGGATTCTGCGTGATATTTTCACGATGGGTGCGCGGCCGATAGCGGTAATGGACGCACTGCGCTTCGGCCCGCTCGATGATCCGGAGTGGGGCGACCGCAACCGCCGCATCCTCGAAGGCGTGGTCGGCGGCATTGCGCACTACGGCAATTGCTTTGGTGTACCAACGGTGGGCGGGGAGACGGTTTTCGAATCCTGCTACAACGGAAATCCGCTGGTGAATGTGTTCGCGCTGGGCGTGTTTCGTCACGACGAGATTTTTTTCGGGCGGGCTACCGGCGTGGGCAATCCGGTTATCTATGTGGGCGCCAAGACCGGCCGCGATGGCATTAAAGGCGCCTCCATGGCGTCGGCGGAGTTCGATGAAGATTCCAAGGACAAGCGCCCCAACGTGCAGGTGGGCGATCCTTTCATGGAAAAACTGCTGCTCGAAGCGTGTCTTGAAGCCATGCGCACCGGAGCAATCGTGGGCATACAGGACATGGGTGCGGCGGGGTTGACCTGTTCCACGTGCGAGATGGGGAGCCGCGCGGAGACCGGCATCGAGTTCGATCTAGAGCTGGTGCCGCAGCGCGAAACCGGCATGACTCCCTACGAGATCATGCTGTCGGAATCGCAGGAGCGCATGCTGCTGGTGGCGGAAAAAGGCCGCGAGAGCGAAGTGTTCGCGGTGTTCAAGAAGTGGGGCCTGGATGCCGTTACTATTGGTGTGGTCACCAACGACGGCATGCTGCGGGTAAAGGATCACGGCAAGGTGGTCGCCGAAATTCCCAATCGTGAATTGGCCGATGAAGCGCCGCTGTACGATCGCCCTCACAATGCCGCGCCATACCGGCCGGTGCCGATGGAGGCTCCGCGGACATTTTTGGAGGCGGCCAGCCGCGATCTGAACGGCGATCTGCTGGCGCTGGTTGGCTCGGGCGATCTGTGCTCCAAGCGCTGGATCTGGCAGCAATATGATTACACGGTCCGCACCAACACCGTCGCGGGGCCGGGCGGCGATGCCTCCATCGTGCGCATCAAGGAAACCGATATCAGCGTGGCCATGTCGCTTGACGGCAACGGACGCTATTGCGCGCTCGATCCGCGCGCCGGCGCCAAGCTGATGGTGGCGGAGTGCTGCCGCAATCTTTCGACCGTTGGGGCGACGCCGGTGGCGGCGACCAATAATCTAAATTTCGGCAATCCGGAGCGGCCCGAGATCATGGCTCAAATCGTCGAGGCGATTGAAGGCTTGAGCGAAGCCTGCAGTTTCTTCGATACGCCGATTACCGGCGGCAATGTCAGCCTGTATAACGAAACCTTGGGCGAAGCCATCTGGCCGACGCCGGTAATGGGAATTGTGGGACTGATGAAGACTGCCGAGCCGGTGACCATCCCCTTCAAGCAACAGGGACGCGCCGTGCTGCTGCTGGGCGGCTTAGGCGACTGCGATGCGACGCACTTTGGCGGAACGCAATACGCCAAGGTTGTTTTGAACAAAATGTGGGGTTTACCGCCGG
>Ga0105240_10004454_pt1 | contig 21356 bp, 16 predicted proteins | sample KBSC54metaG_FD_80426 | JGI IMG/M metagenome (GOLD analysis project Ga0105240, IMG submission 80426) | Corn rhizosphere microbial communities from Kellogg Biological Station, Michigan, USA - KBS C5-4 metaG | ecosystem: Host-associated > Plants > Roots > Rhizosphere > Soil | place: Michigan, USA... | reverse complement strand
GGCAGCCCGAATCATCGGATTTGCGACAGCGAACCCAAACCGGGCAACCCGAAGCATCGGATTTGCGACAGCGAACCCAAACCCGGCAGCCCGAATCATCGGATTTGCGACAGCGAACCCAAACCGGGCAACCCGAAGCATCGGATTTGCGACAGCGAACCCAAACCGAGCAGCCTGAAGCATCGGATTTGCGACAACGAACCCAAACCGCCCAGCGCAATCCCCGGAATTCGCATTCCGTGCCCCCCCAAACCTCCTGGACTCCGGAGACCTTACCCTTCTGTCTCCTGACTTCTATCTCCTCTCTCCCGCTCTTCCCTGTTAAACTAGTAGCGAACGCGAAAATATGATCGACGCAGTCCTCGCCAAAGTATTCGGCACCCAAAACGAACGCGACATCAAGGCCATGCGTCCGATCATCGCTGCGATCAACGCCCTTGAACCCGCCATGCAGCAGCTCTCAGACGAGCAACTGGCCGCCAAAACCCCCGAATTCAAAGAGCGCCTGGCCAAGGGTGAAACCCTGGATGACATTCTCGTCGAAGCCTTCGCCGTGTGCCGCGAAGCCGGCCGCCGAGTCCTCAACATGAGGCACTACGACGTCCAGCTAATCGGAGGCATCGTCCTCCACCGCGGAAAAATCGCCGAAATGCGAACCGGTGAAGGCAAAACCCTGGTCGCCACACTAGCCTGCTATCTGAACGCGCTGGCCGGCAAAGGCGTCCACGTCGTCACCGTCAACGACTATCTCGCCCGCCGCGACTCCGAATGGATGGGCCGCATCTACAAATTCCTCGGCCTGAGCGTCGGAGTCATCGTGCACGATCTCGACGACGACGAGCGCCACACGGCATACTTCTCCGACATTACCTACGGAACTAATAACGAATTCGGTTTCGACTACCTGCGCGACAACATGAAGTTCCGCATCGCCGACTGCGCGCAGCGCGAGCACAACTTCGCCATCGTCGACGAAGTCGATTCCATTCTCATTGACGAAGCCCGCACGCCGCTCATCATTTCCGGCCCGAGCGAAGAGTCTACTGACAAGTACTACAAGGTCGACAAGATCATTCCGAAACTGATCCGAGGCGAAGTCATCGAAGGCAAAGAGCCCGGAGAAAAGTACACCACCGGAGACTACACCGTCGACGAAAAACATCGCGGAGTAGCGCTCACCGAAGAAGGTGTCCTCAAAGTAGAGCGCCTACTCGGAGTCCAGAATCTCTACGATCCCGGCAATATCGAACTGAATCATCACGTGCAGCAAGCCCTCAAGGCCCACGTAGTGTTTCAACGCGATAAGGATTACCTCGTCCAACCCGGAGCCGACGGTCTCGCCGAAGTAGTAATCGTAGACGAGTTCACCGGCCGTCTCATGCCCGGTCGCCGTTGGAGCGACGGTCTGCATCAAGCCGTCGAAGCCAAGGAAGGCGTCAAGATCCAGCGCGAGAACCAGACCCTCGCCACGATCACCTTTCAGAACTACTTCCGTATGTACAAAAAACTCGCCGGTATGACGGGTACCGCCGAAACGGAAGCCGCCGAGTTCGAAAAAATCTACAAGCTCGAAGTCGTGAGCATCCCCACAAACCGGCCGATGATTCGCAAAGAATTTTCTGACATGGTGTACCGCACCGAAGACGAGAAGTTCCGCAACGCCGCCAAAGAAATCAAAGAACTGAACGCCAAAGGGCAGCCGGTTCTCGTCGGCACAATCTCGGTCGAAAAGTCCGAGCGGCTCTCCGGAATTCTAAAGAAAATCGGCGTCAAGCACGAAGTGCTGAACGCCAAGAATCACGAGCGCGAAGCCTCCATCGTCGCCCAGGCGGGCCGCAAAGCCGCCGTCACGGTCTCCACCAACATGGCCGGCCGCGGCACCGACATTCTGCTCGGCGGCAACCCGGAGTACATGGCCAAAGACCAGCTCCGTAAGCAGGGAAAAGATCCCGACGCCATGCAAATCGCCGCCGTCGGGACACCCGAGCGCACCGAGTGGGACGCGGTCTACAACCGGTACAAAGCAGAGACGGCAACCGAACACGATGACGTCGTGGCCGCCGGAGGCCTCCACATCGTAGGCACGGAGCGCCACGAATCCCGTCGAATCGACAATCAGCTTCGAGGACGCGCCGGCCGCCAGGGCGATCCCGGCAGTTCCCGTTTTTATCTCTCCCTTCAGGACGATCTGCTCCGTATTTTCGGCGGGGAGCGCATCCAGAATCTAATGCTCCGTCTCGGCATGGAAGAAGACGTGCCCATCGAGTCGAAGCTCATCACCAAGCGCATCGCCGCCGCCCAGAAGGCCGTCGAAGCGCAACACTTCGCCTCCCGAAAACACATCCTTGAATACGACGACGTGATGAACAAGCAGCGCCAGGCCGTCTACGGAATGCGCCGCGCCCTGCTCGAAGGCCAGGAGATGAAAGGCCGCATCATCGAGATCGTGCGCGGCATCGTTCAGGCCTTCGTCGACATCCGCTGCCCCGAAGGTTCGCAGGTCGCCACCTGGGATCTCGACGGTCTTCAGACCGACGTGCTCACCCAGTTCGGAATCAAGATCGACCAGAAAGCAATTTCCGAGATGAACCAGGCCGAGATCGAAGACACGATCTACGACCAGGCAATGGCCAAGTACGACGAGAAGGAAAAAGTCCTCGGGCCGCAAGGCGCCGAGATCCTCCGCGAAACCGAGCGCATGGTCATGCTCAACGTCATCGACAGCCAGTGGAAAGACCACCTGCTTTCGATGGATCACCTGAAGGAAGGCATCGGGCTCCGAGGCTATGGCCAGAAGGACCCGCTGATCGAGTACAAGAAGGAGTCCTTCACCCTCTTCCAGGACATGATGGATCGCATCGAAGACGAAACCATCAAGTTCCTCTTCTTCATGCAACCCTACGAAGTGCACGATCGGGAGCAGCCGCCGGTTCCGTACCCCGAAATGCTCGAGGAAGAAGAGGACGAAGAAGAGACACCCACTAATCCGGCAGCCTCAAAGAACGGCACTCCCAACGGATCGCATCCGGATCACAAAGCCGCACAAAGCGCCTTCCAGGATGTTACCCGCAACATTCAGCGCAAGAAGGAACGCGAGCTCGCCGGAATCCAGTTCGCCGGCGGCGACGGCACCAGCGAGGCCAACAAACCGGTCGTGAACTCCAACAAAGTCGGTCGCAATGATCCCTGCCCCTGCGGAAGCGGGAAGAAGTACAAGAAATGCCACGGCGTAACCTCTTAGTATTTTTCGTTTTCTCAACCCTCGCTCACGCGGCCATCTGGCCCGATCAGTTCGGTCATTACAAGCTCGATTCGACGAAAACTCCGGCCATTTCCGACAAGGAACTCTGGGACGAATACGGCCTCGACCTGGCCGAACAAGGCCTCTACACGGATGGCGACAAAAAACTCACGGCCACCGCTTGGAGGATGAAGGATCCCACCGGAGCCTGGGCCGTATTTCAATGGATTCGCCCGAGCGAAGCCAAACCTTCGAAGATCGCCGACAACGCAGTCACCACTCCGAAAGGAGCGATCGTAAACCTCGGCAACTACGTTTTGCAGTTCGATGGCCCCGTACCGGCCCGAGCCGAACTCCTCGAAATCGGCGCAGCACTCCCCCGGCTCGACCAGTCCTCGCTGCCTCCCCTCCGCGACTATATTCCGGCGAAGTCGCTGGTTCCCAATTCCGAGCGCTACGTCCTGGGACCCGTCTCGCTGGATCGTTTTGCGCACTCCATTTCGCCGTCCATCGCCGCCTTCCACCTGGGCGCCGAAGCGGAAGTAGCAAAGTTCACCGGCAAGAGTGGCGAATCGACGCTGGCCATCTTCTCCTACCCAACTCCGCAAATAGCCCACCAACTCCTAGACACCTTCCAAAAAGTTCCGGGAGCCATGGCGCGGCGGGCAGGTCCGATGATTTCAATCATCGTGTCCCCCCAGGACGCCGACGACGCAGAGCGTCTTCTCGCTCAAGTGAAGTATGAACCCACTGTCACGTGGAGTGAGCCAGTTAACAAAACTCAGAATGCCGCCCGCGACACCGCCAAGCTCATATTAGGGATTTGCGTGCTCGCCGGTATACTCATCGTCGCCTCGGTACTGCTAGGATTCTTCTTTGGAGGCTCCCGAATCCTGCTGGAACGATTTGGTATTCGGCGTGCTGACCAATCGTTCACGGCACTCAATATCGGAGAAAAATAAGTCAAGCAGTTTGAGTGGGTTGCAGGACAAAGATCAGATTGTTCTTTATGCTTTCCGTGAGTTTTGCACAGGCAAAGGAAAAAACAAGAATCATCTAAGTTGTTTGCCGTGGGGGGGTTAAACGCCCGTTCTCAACGTCCGGTTTTTTTCTTGACTTAAAATCCCGCTGGCCCTAATATCCAAATCACATACAGGTTTTGACGGTTGCGATTCCGTCGAATCTGATTCTCCCAATACATCGCCCTGATAGAACAGGGTTATGAACAGATGCTCACCTCCCTAAAAGGTGGGCATTTGTGTTTTCGGCTACACTGTTAGCCGTGCATCCCCATCTCCCCAAGAAGGAGATTCCCGGCGGCTGGCGCGCCCGAGTCGCTGCTCTCAAGAACATTCCGCGCCTGCTCGCGATGGTTTGGGAGACCAGCCCGGCACTTTCGACCGCCTCGGTTGCGCTCCGCCTAGTCTCGTCGTTCCTCCCGCTGGCAACCCTCTGGATCGGCAAATTAATCATCGATCTGGTGGTCCGCGCCGTCGCAGGACGGCCTGTTGAACCCTTCCGGATATGGAAGCTCCTGGCGCTCGAGATCGGCCTTGCAGTCCTCTCTGAGGTCCTTAGCAGGAGCACCAGTTTCGTCGACAGCCTTCTCGGAGACAAGTTCACCAACGTGGTCAGTCTGAAGCTGATGGACCACGCCGCGAAGCTCGACCTCGTTTCTTTTGAAGACCCCGTCTTTTACGACAAACTGGAGCGAGCCCGCCGTCAGACAACCTCGCGCCTCGGAATGCTGGCCGGCTTGGCAGGAATGTGCCAGCAACTGATCACATTAGTCTCCCTGTCCGTAAGCGTGGTCTGGTTCTCGCCCTGGTATCTGGTCCTGCTGGTCGCAGCTATGGTGCCGCCCTTCTTAGGGGAAACCCGGTTCGCGATGCTCGCCTATTCGTTGTTATACCGGTCAACCCCTGAACGCCGCGAACTGGACTACCTCCGTTGGCTCGGAGCCAGCAACACTAGCGCCAAGGAAGTGAAGATCTTCGGACTCGGGCATTACCTGACCGAACGCGCCCGCCGCCTCTTCGACCAGTTCTACGCCGAAAACAAGACTCTGGCGCTGCGCCGCGCAGCTACAGGAACACTTTTGAACTTGCTCCCAACAGCCGGATACTACGGAACTTACGCAGCGATCCTCTACGCGACGATCCACGGCAGGTTGACGGTCGGCGATCTGACATTTCTCACCGGCGCCTTCTCCCGATCCCGAGGCCTGATTGAGCAAATCTTCGGAGGCTTCTCAAGCATCGCCGAGCAAGCCCTCTTCGTCGACGACCTCTTTGACTTCTTCAAGACCGAGCCCACGATCCGATCCGAACCCGGCGCGCTTCCGGCCCCCAGACCAATCCGCGCTGGATTCGAGTTTCGAGGCGTCTCATTCTCTTACGCAGGTTCCGACCGCAAAGTACTGCATAACCTTAACTTCACCCTCGAAGCGGGGGAAAGGATTGCACTCGTAGGGGAGAACGGAGCGGGCAAAACGACCCTTGTTAAACTGCTAGCCCGCCTCTACGATCCTACCGAAGGAGTAATCCTGCTCGACGGAATCGACCTGCGCCTTTACGATGTCGACGACCTCCGCAAAGAGATCGGAGTTATCTTCCAGGACTACATGCGATATGATCTTCGAGTGTTTGAAAATATTGGGCTTGGCCGCGTTGAGGCCCTCGAAGATCAGCCAAGGATCGAACGCTCGGCGCGCGAGTCCGGAGCCCTCGACGTGATCGCCAAACTTCCTGAAGGCTATCGCCACATGCTAGGCCGAAGATTCGAGGGAGGCGCAGATCTCTCCATCGGCCAATGGCAAAAGATCGCCCTGGCCCGAGCCTACATGAGGGACGCCCAGATCCTCATCCTGGACGAGCCGACCGCCGGACTCGATGCCCGAGCGGAGTACGAAGTGTTCCTCCATTTCTCGGAACTCACCCGCGACAAAATGGCGGTTCTCATCTCACACCGGTTCTCCACCGTCCGGATGGCCGACCGCATCCTCGTCCTCGAAGCCGGGCGCATCCTCGAACACGGTTCCCACGAACAGCTGTTAGCCCTCGGCGGCCGGTATGCCGAACTCTTCGAACTCCAGGCGGCAGGATATCGATAGACTGACAAAAGTGATGCGCGCCGCCGAGTGGGTGCTGGCCGTCTATTTCGTCTACGTAGCCCTACTCACCGGCTTGCTGAGGCTCCCGTCGCGGAGCCAGGAGATCGCCTGGATCCTCGCCGCCGTCATCCTGACCATCATCCTCATCCTTGCCAAACTCAAGTGGGAAATCGTCCGCGATTGGTTCGCGCTAGCGGGCACTCTCACGGCCTATCGCGAAATGAACCTCTTCTCGCCTGAAAGGCACCAGCATAGACTCGAGCAGATCTGGATTGTCTGGGATCGGATTCTGCTCCATCAGGCCGGCTTTCAGCGAGCCATCGAATCGCTCGGTCCCGTCGTTCCATCAATTCTGGAACTGGCCTACCTCCTCGTCTATGCCATCGCGCCATTCGCGCTCGCGGCCCTTTACATTTCCTACCACCCCGAGAGGGCGCCACGCCTGACTCTTTACTACGTTCTCGGAACGCTGCTCGCCTACGCCTGTTTTCCCTTCTTCCCCTCCGAGCCGCCGCGCACAGTTTTCGCCGGAATGGACATGCCAAACGTTACCACCTGGTTCCGCACCTCCAACATGTTCGTAGTGGGCGGGTACGGCATTCATTCCAGCGTGTTCCCCAGCGCGCACGTCTCTTCCGCGTTCGCCGCCGCCATGGGAATGGTCCACCTGTTGCCCGAAAAGCCCTGGGTCGGTCGCGGCATGCTGATTTACGCCTGTATCGTCTCCCTAGCCACCATCTACGGCCGCTATCACTATGCCGTCGATGCCGTTGCCGGTCTAGCTGTCGGCCTGATAGCCGCCTTTCTGATCCGAACCTTGAGCACACGATTATGAATAACTATCTCTGGCTGCTGCTCTGCGCGGTCGCCCTCCTGAACGCCGCCGAGCCCAAGCATTACGCCTGCCCCAGGACGGACAAGCCCCCCGAAATTGACGGCAAATTGGACGATGCGGCCTGGCAGACCGCCCCGTGGACCGACTGGTTTATCGACATCGAAGGCGACGCCAAGCCCGCTCCGCGATTTCACACGCGAGTGAAGATGCTCTGGGATGACCAGAATCTCTACATAGGAGCGGAACTCGAGAAGCCGGACGTCTCGGCCACCTTGCGCGAACACGACTCGGTCATCTTCCACGACAATGATTTCGAAGCCTTCCTCAACCCGACAGGTGATGGCCTGAAGTACTTCGAATTCGAGATCAACGCACTCAACACAAGCTGGGATCTCTTTCTGCTCAAGCCCTACCGCGAAGGCGGCAAGGCCGATAACAGTTGGGAGATTCCCGGCCTCCGTTCTGCCGTCTGGATAGACGGAACCCTGAACGACTCCGCCGGCCGCGACCGCGGCTGGACGGTGGAACTGGCGTTTCCATGGACAGCGTTCACTCCACGCAGCGGGAAAGGACGCCCGTCGCCCGGCACCGAATGGCGCATCAACTTCTCCAGAGTCGAGTGGAACAAAGAGCGCCCTGGCTCAAAGGAGGACAACTGGGTCTGGTCGCCGCAGGGTCTAATCAACATGCACGTCCCAGCGCGCTGGGGCGTCATAAGATTCAACTGAGCCGCCATGCGTGAGCATGCGTAACCGCAAGGCAAGCACCAACAGAGCTATTCTTTGGTCATATATGGATATAGAAGGTTGGATCGGCGATTTCATCTTCGGCCTGCGGGTGCTCCGCAAGAGCCCGATGTTTTGCTTGACAGCCATCTTCACGTTGGCGCTCGGAATCGGAGCGAACACGGCCATCTTCACGCTCCTTTATGGACTCCTTTTGCGAAGCCTGCCGGTACCTCAGCCGCAGCAACTCGTCCGGATCAACATGATCGGCCCCACGTCGGACAAGCGGGCGAGGGCCCTTGGGATCCCATATCCAATGCTCCAGCAGCTTCGCCGCCAGCAGCGCTCGTTCACAGACGTCTCAGCCTGGTCGCTGAACAGCGTCACCATGCAGGACGGCGAAGGAACGCTGCGCCTATACCGGGCTTACATGGTCAGTGGGAACGCATTTCAATTGCTCGGATTGAAACCCTACATTGGCCGCCTTATCGGTCCCTCGGACGACGTCATCGGAGGTCCCGCGGAGGGTTGGCCAGTCGTATTGAGCTACGGCTTCTGGAACGACCGTTTCAACGGCGATCCGGGCACTATCGGGAAGCACTTCAGAATCTCCGGCATCGACGTTACAGTGGCAGGCGTAACGCAGCCGCTTTTTCAGGGTGTGCAGCCGGGCGAAGATCCGAAACTCTATTTGCCGATTCAATTCGTCCCGAGCCGGGACGGTAAGGAGGAACTGAACGCCGCCCTGTCATTCTATTTTTGCTCCCCTATCGGCCGCCTCAAGCCGGGCGTCAGCATCGATCAAGCGAACGCCGAAATTACCGTCTATCGAGATGCACTCTTCAGCCGATTCATTCCGCCCAGACTGCAGCATTCGCCTTTCCTCGAGAAGGCGCAAGTGAGAGTGAATTCCGCCCGCACCGGCCTGCCGTTCCTGCGCGACGACTACGTTTATTCTCTGCTCCTCATGCAAGGTCTGGTCGGTGCGGTGCTGCTCCTCTGCTGCGTCAACGTCGGCGGCCTCATCATGTCCAAAACGCATGCGCGCCGCCACGAGTTTGCCGTGCGGACCGCCCTGGGCGCGGCCAGGTGGAGGCTGGTCCGGCAATCGTTCCTCGAAAGCTTCCTCATCGCCGCAGCTGGCGCGGCACTGGGAACCGGAGCGGCATGGTTCGGAATCAAGTCGCTGCTCAGTTTCTTCCGCGACCCAAACAATCAGGCGCCAATATCCGTCCAGCCCGACAACACGGTGTTCCTCATGACAGGCCTATTCGCGGTGCTGACGACACTTCTGTTCGGAACGCTTCCGGCATGGCGCGCGGGCCGGTCCGATCCTGGAAAATTCCTGAAGTCTAGAAGCAGTCTCGGAGGCCGAAGGCAAATCGCCGGACGCGCTTTCGTGCCCATTCAAGTCGCCTTGTCGTTAGTGCTCGTCACACTGGCGGCCCTCCTCTCGCAGAGCCTCGTCCATATCCACGGCGAGCACGCCGGCTTCGATCTCGATCACATCACAATCACCACGCCCCAATTCCAGCGCCTTCCGCAAAAGGGCGACGCCCTGCTCGACATTTATCAACGGATGGTCGACCGGTTGAAACAGTTCCCAGGTTTGCAGTCCGCCGCCGTCACCTGGATCACGCCCATGACGAGCTATCAACCCACCGCCGGATTTCAAGCCGTGAGCGACGGACAGAATCCTCCGGAAGACCCTCGGATGGCATACAACGAAGTTGGTCCGGGGTACTTCGAAGCGATGAGAACAACAATTCTCGCCGGGCGCGAATTCCGTCGCGGCGAACGCGCGCGAAACATCTGCGTGGTGAATCAATCGGCCGCAAATTTCCTCTTTCCGAATCAACAGCCAATCGGTCAATACGTCAGGAGCAACGACACCAAGGCTTTTCCGGAAGGGGTCTCCTGTATGGTGGTAGGCCTGGCCGAAGACGCGAAATTCGGCAGTCTTCGCGAGCCCGCGCCGCGCACGATTTACTTTCCGCTCAGCAAGGACACCATGCGCTACGCGGGAAACCTGGTGTTCATGATGCGTTCCGCCACCGAGGCCGAAACAATCGCCGCCTACCGGAACGCCCTGACGGAAATTGCGCCAACCACACCGCTCCTGGTATTCGCGACTCTGCAGGAACAGCGGGACGCCTCGCTCGGCGCGCAAAGGCTGATCACGATCCTGAGCAATGTTTTCGGCGGGCTGGCACTGTTCCTGAGCGCACTCGGCCTGTACGGTTTGCTTTCATCAAGCGTGGCCCAGCGCACGGGAGAAATCGGCGTCCGTATCGCACTCGGAGCGAGGCGGCGAACCGTGCTCTGGATGATCCTGACCGAGGCACTTCATCTCCTGGCTGCCGGAATAATTCTAGGTTCGGCGGCACTATGGATCGCAGTGAGGTTCGTTCATGGCATGTTGTTCGGCATATCCCCGTTCGACCCGGCGACGCTGGCAGTGACTGCGGCTCTGCTGGCAGGAGTTACGCTTCTCGCATCGTTTGTTCCCGCACAGCGCGCGGCATCCGTTGACCCAATGCAAGCGTTGAGAGCGGAGTGATACTTACTCAACCGGTAACTCAAAAAGAAACGTCGAGCCCTTCCCCGCCGCCGATTCCACCCAGATGCGCCCGCCATGCCGTTCTACGATTTTCTTACACAGTCCAAGCCCGATACCAGTGCCGGGGTATTCGCGGCCGTGAAGGCGCTTGAATAACCCGAAGATTTTAGTGAAGTACTGTGGGTCGATTCCGATCCCATTGTCCCTTATCGCGATCACCCAAGATTCGCCGGTTGATTCGGCTGAAACGTGGATCACGGGCGAGTCCTGGCCGCGGTATTTGATGGAATTGCTGAGCAGATTCTGGAACAACTGCACGAATTGCGAGTCGTCGCCACGCACGACGGGTAATTTGTCGAAGGTCAGTTTCGTGCCGCTGTCCTTGATGGCGGTGGAGAGATTCATGACGGTCCACTGCAACGCGGCGTTGAGATCCGACTGACGGTCGCTCTCCCGCGCGTGCAGTACCCGTGAATAGGTAAGAAGATCGACAATCAATTGGCGCATTCGCGTGCCGCTGCTAACCAATTCGGTCGTGATCTCGCTGATCTCCGCAGTACCGGAGCCATTCAGCCGTTTCGTCAGCAGCTCGGTGTGGCTGATGATGGTGCGCAGAGGTTCCTGCAAATCGTGACTGGCAGCGTAGGCGAATTGATTTAGATCCTCGTTGGAACGCATCAACGCCTCGTTCAAACGGTTCAGATCCTTCTCAGTCTTGCGCCGGTCGGTGATGTCCCGAAAAAATCCCTGCAACATCCGCCTGTTGCCTACTTGGATCACGTTGGCGCTGACCTCCACCGGGATCACGCCGCCGGCGCGTGCGACCGTGAGATCCGCGATAATCGAGGTTCCGGTCTCGGCGGCATTGCGGCAGAGATCCACGCAGTGCGCGGCACAGCAGGAAGGAAGTGCGGCCACGGGCTCCTCCGCGACTCCGATCAACTCTCTGAACTTTGTGTTGAGCTCAAGGATCAGGCCGGAGGTTGCATCCACCACCATGATGCCGTCGTGCGCGCTTTCCATCAGTGTTCGATACTTCTCCTCTGATTCGCGCAATGCTCTTTCGGCCGCCTGGCGTCCGGTAATATCACGCTCCACGGAGGCGATGCAAAACGGTTCTCCGGTATCTTCCCGGCGGACCACAAAGACGTTGCTGTGAACGGCAATTTCGCCTCCGTTGCGGTGGTCAACCAGCGTGCTATCGCCTTCCCATTTATCGTGATGCAGGGCCGCGGGAAGAATTTCCGATCTCGCCCGTTCCCGTTCTTCCGCACCGCAGAAATCCCACAGGAACCGGGGATTGCCTGCCGATAGGTGGTCGATACCGGTCATGGCCAGTCCCGCGGGATTCACAAAGAACACCTCGCCGTCGATGGAAGACATCGAAACGAAATCGCTGCTGTTCTCCACCAAAGATACAAAGCGCTGCTGCCACTCTTGGGCGGCTTTGGGATTGGTGATGTTAGTCATGACTCCGCGTACTGTGGCAGGCGCGTCCCGCTCACCCGGTTGCCGGTTCGGTTGCGCGCTCACCAGATCCTTCAACCACAGGATGCGGCCGTCGGCTGCTATCATCCGGTATTCGAAGGCGAAGTTCTGTCCCTCGGCCGTCTGTTCCTGCGCAAACTCCGAAGTCCAACCACGATCTTCCGGATGGAGATGATTAGCCCAGAAATCCGGTTCCGACAGCCATTGCTGTACAGGATAGCCAAGCATACGCTCGGCCTCCCGCGAGACGAAGGTAAACCGCTTGCGCGCGGCGTCCGCTTCCCAAACGATTCCTTCAATTGAGTCGATGATGTGGCCGAGCCGTTCTTCCGCCTTCCTTCTTTCGGAAATCTCGTTTTGCTTCTCAGCGAGAAGCAACTTGAGAGCGTTCGTACGCTCCCGCATCTGCCTGCGGAGGGACCGGCTCAATATCGCAATTGCGAGAAATAGGGCCCCGAGAGCGAGCAGTAAACCGCTGGTCCCGGAGACTGTCTTATCGTGAAAGGGAGGCTGTTCGGCGACAGCAGTTGAAGCGGCAAGCCAAAGGGCAAAGACGGCCGCGGTCCCGCGGAAACGGGATCCAAGAATGTACATGAGTAACGACGCTGTATTATAGCTCGGCTAGGCTTCCACCAGCACTCGAGTCTCCGCTTTCGCCAATACGTAAGGTCCCTCGGGCATCACGGCGACCGTCGCTCCAGGGGGCAGGGAAGCGGTCAATGCCGCCACCGCGTCCTCAGGTTTAGAGAAAGCCTTACCCCACAGCCAGGGATGAAAATCGTCCGGCAAGCCAGGGGTATAGAAGAGGATCTGAAATTTCTCCGCCACCATCGCAAGTTTTTCCAGTTGCCACTGATCGACCTCCACCGCCGATTTCGCCAGCAGGGACAGGAACTCGCTGCTGGACGCCGTCCGCTTCAGCATCTGCCGGAACTCCGGCGCGCCTGGCCCTTCCTTGCATTCGGCGATGAGCAGGATTTTGCCCCTTGGCTTGAGAATGTGTTGAGCTGCCGTGATTCCCTTGATAGCCTGATAGAACGTCAGGTCGAGCGGATAGCCGGCCGAACTGGTAATGACGGCGTCTACCGGCGCGGGCAACTGTTCCAGCATCACCCGGGATACGAATTGCATTCCGGCTGCGTGAGCCTTTTCCGGATCGCCCGCGAACACCTCGGCGATCTGGCGAGTGCGCGTCAGGGCCACGTCGACGAGAAAATCGTGCCGCGCCATTCTGGCGATTTCCAACAGCTCGCGGTGAAGCGGATTGTCGCTGACCGACCCCTCCACCGCGCGGGCGTCGCGCATGAATTTGGGACTGTGCAGCACCTTAATCGTCTCTTGAGCAGCCAGTCCGGGCGCCACTAATTTGCGGCCGCCCGAAAAACCAAGCATCAGGTGGGGCTCGATAAAACCTAAGGTGATATGGAGGTCGGCGGCCACGAAGCGCTCCTCGATGTAGACCGGCGTCCCGGTGGAGGTAGTGCCAAGGTGCCGGTGCTCACTTAATTCTCGTGCATCGTGGTTTACCACCCGATAAGAAGAAGAGATTTCGTCACCGAGGATCTCGCGAATCTCATCCTGCGTAGCAGGCCGGTGCAACCCCGTGGCGATGAGTAGCATCACATGCTCTTTAGGAATGCCTGCCGCATGGAGGCGTTTGAGGAGTGGTGGTAGTACTAGCCGGTTCGGAGCCGGACGCGTGATGTCACAAACGGATATCGACGCGGAACGTTTTCCGCGCGTCAGTGTTTCCAGAGGAGCGGTTCCGGTTGGATGATCGAGGGCATAGTCGAGAGCGGCGGCCCAGTCGGGAAGAGGCGCGGCAGATCGCGCTTCCAGCACGCGGTATTGGAAGTTGTCCGGAAGACAAACGGGAAGTCCGATTTTGCCAAATGCGAAATCCACTTTCATATCGCCCAACGTAACACGCTTATGTAACTCTGTGGCGGAAGCGCACGCGCGATTTCGCTTACAGGGATAGAGATGGTGCAAAATCCGCTGAAACGGATGGCAGGTGAATTGCACTGAATGGTGGAAAGGAGTTGCTTCGGGTCATGGTCGTCTCTGGTTTTATTCTCGGATTTTTGATCGTCGGGCTTTTCTTCTCGATGGTTTCCTCGCCTCCCAAGCCTCACTAGGGCTGTCAAGTGCCGGTTCCACGCTGTCGGCGGAACGACACAGTTGGCGTGGAATAATGGCACAGTGCGGCGTCTCGCCTGGCTCTTCCTTTTTTCAATCGTCAGTCTTGCTCAGCAGTACGATCTTTTGATCACCGGCGGCAAGGTAATCGACGGCACCGGGGCAGGCTGGTTCCGTGCCGACGTGGCCGTCGACGGCGATACTATCGCGGCGGTCGGCAAACTGGATTCGGCTACCGCAAAACGCGTGATCCGCGCCAACGGACTCGTCGTCACCCCCGGTTTTATTGACATTCACAGTCACGCTGGAGGTGGACTTGCGCTTCACCCAAAGGCGGAGAACCTGGTCCGGCAAGGCGTCACGGCGGTGTTGGAAGGTAACGACGGCGCGTCGCCGATTCCGCTTGGCCCGGCGCTCGACCGGATCTCCAAAACACAAATCGGTATCAACATCGGCTACTTCGCTGGGCAAGGAAGCATCCGGCAATCTGTAATGGGGTTGGTGAACCGGCCGGCAACACCAGAAGAACTCGATCGGATGCGCGCGCTGACGAAGCAGGCCATGCTCGATGGCGCCTTCGGTTTATCGACCGGTCTTTTCTACGTACCGGGTAATTTCTCACCTCCTGGGGAAGTAATCGAGATCGCCAAGGTTGCGGCGCAGTTCGGCGGTATGCACATCTCTCATATGCGCAGCGAGTCGGACGCGATTCTCGAGGCTGTCGAGGAGACGATCAACATTGGCGAAAAAGCAGGCATGCCGACTCAGGTCAGCCATCATAAAATTATCGGTTTGGCCAATTGGGGCAAGAGCGCCGATACTCTCCGGCTCATTGACCAGGCGCGCGAGCGCGGAGTGGACGTCACGGTGGATCAATATCCCTACACCGCGTCGAGCACCGGGACGGCCGCCTTGTTTCCCCAGTGGTCGCTCGAAGGCGGCCAGAAGGCGCTCCTGGAGCGGCTAGCGGCGCCTGAGACAAGAGCGCGGATCAAAGCCGCCATCGTCCACAACATTCTAATGGACCGAGGCGCGGGAGATCCGAAGAATGTGGTGATTGCCAGTTGCGGGTTCGATAAAACGATTGCCGGAAAGAACCTCGCCGATCTCGCTGCGGCGAAAGGACTACCGATGACGCCCGAAAATGGAGCCGAAGCTGCGCTCGATCTGCAATCGAAAGGCGGCTGCTCGGCCATTTATCACGCGATCGGCGAGGCCGATCTCGTACGCATCATGAAGTACCCGTTCACCATGATTGCCTCCGACGGCTTCATTCCGACGTTCGGTGAAGGCCACCCGCATCCGCGGAGCTATGGGACCTGGGCGCGAGTGCTTGGCGTCTACGTCCGTGAGCAGCACGTCTTATCTCTGGAGGAAGCGGTTCGGAGAATGACGTCGCTGCCGGCCGCACGATTGAAGCTGATGGACCGTGGAATTCTCCGGCCCGGTATGAAGGCGGATATCGCGGTTTTCGATCCGTTGAACGTGCGCGACAAAGCCACTTTCGACCAACCTCACCAATACGCCGAGGGCTTCGTTGCCGTGCTCGTCAATGGTGTGCCGGTGCTGGCCGAAGCTGCGATGACAGGTGCATTGCCCGGGAAGGTCCTCCGCGGACCGCACGCCAATTGAGGCCTCGGATGATCCGGCACTAAATTATCACGAGCGCCATTCCCGTCAATACCAGACTCGCCGAACCCAGCTTCGGTGCGGCGCCGGTTGGGCCCAAGGGATCGTTGTAGTCGAAGCCGGATTCTGAGTTGATCGTGACTCCGGTAAGAGGATTGCCCTGGCTGTCTAGAACCTGAGTCGAGACAATCTGAACGGTGTGCGTCAGGTCTACGAATTTGGCCAGAGCTGGCCTTGGGGTCGACGGACCGAACGCTTGTGTCCGACCGGCCAGCGGCGCGTCGACCGTCCAGGGCCGCCTCCGCTTGTTTAGACACAAATCGACCAGGCCCGTTTCGTGATGAAATCAGCGCCCGCGGATGCGCTCAGCGTGGACCCGGCTATGGTTAACGCCGCGAGCGCCATGGTTGACTGGCAAATGACGTCTATTAGATGATGGGTGCCCAAACCATGGCGGATCAACGAGATGGAGAATGGAAGAAACGGTTCTTCAGAAAAGGGGCGTCTAACCGAGTGGAGGTACAAAACCTATGAAACGAGGGTGGTTTACCCTCCTAATTGTGGGTGTGGCCGGGCTTATGTTTGCTCAAAGTCCGGGCTCTCCACAACAACAACCAGGTAACAGTCCAATGGGGCCGAATCCACGCGTCGGTCCTCCCGGGATAGCAAACGACCCGACGTCCCGGCCTGAGCTAAACGCTGGTACGCCACAACAAACTAAGGCGGACGATAGCAAGTTCGTCAAGGATGCCGCGGTAGGCGGAATGACCGAAGTGGCACTCGGCAAGCTTGCCCAGGAAAAAGCCTCAAGCGATGCCGTAAAGCAGTTCGGACAGAAAATGATTGACGATCATTCGAAGGCCGGCGAGGAGCTCAAGAAGGCCGCCACGAAAGCCAACATCAATGTGCCCGACTCGATTGACTCAAAGCATCAGGCCCGCATTGACAAGCTCTCCAAGCTGTCGGGCGCGGACTTTGATAAAGCCTACATCAAAGACCAGTTGAAAGATCACCGGGAAGATGTGGCAGCGTTCGATCGGGAGGCCCAGAACGGCAGCGAGCCCGCAGTAAAAGAGTTCGCATCGAAAACCCTGCCGACCTTGCAGGAACATCTCAGTATGGTGAAAGACCTCAATAAGGGGAAAAGCACCACTTCTATGAATCGATCGCATTGACCGTAATTTGCAGGGGGAAAGCCCGTCCCGGGGGCTCCTCTGGGGCGGGCTACTTAATCTCCATAATCTCTTTCTCTTTGGCCTTCGAGGCGGCGTCGATCCTGCCCATGTAGCTGTCGGTCAGTTTCTGAATCTCTTCGTGAGCGCGGCGGTCCTCGTCCTCGCTGATCAGTTTTTCCTTCACCAGTTTCTTCACGGATTCGTTACTTTCGCGGCGAATGTTGCGTAATGCTACGCGATGGTCTTCGGCCACTCCGTGCAGTTTCTTGACGAATTCGCGGCGGCGTTCCTCGGTCAACTGCGGAATCGGCACGCGAATCAGCTTGCCGTCGTTACCGGGATTGAGGCCGAGATCCGAGTTGCGAATCGCTTTCTCGATCATGCCGATTTGCGAGGAGTCCCAGGGTTGGATTGTAATCAGGAACGGCTCGGGAACGTGCAGCGTGCCCACTTGATTGAGTGGGGTGGGCTGGCCATAGTAGTCCACATTGATGCTATCGAGCAGCGAGATGGACGCGCGGCCGGTGCGGATGTGCGTCATGGCGTGCTGAAGGTCGGCGATAACCTTTTCCATACGCGATTTGGAACTGGCCTCTACTTCCTTAATGCTCTTGAATGTGATGGCGGGTGGTGCGGGCGGCGTTGGTTTCATTTCTTCTTTCCCATCCGGTTTTAGTCCGAGGTGATCACGGTGCCCAGGGTCTCGCCCTGTGACATTCGCATTATATTGCCCTTCGTATTCAAATTGAAAACTAAAATTGGCAGTTTGTTATCGCGGCACATGGCCACGGCGGACGCGTCCATCACTCCGAGCGATCGCGTGAGAACGTCCGTATACGTAATGCATTTGTAAAGCACCGCGTCGGGATGTTTGAGGGGGTCCTTATCGTACACTCCATCGACTCGCGTGGCTTTGGCGATCACTTCCGCTTTGATCTCGAGGGCGCGGAGCGTGGCGGCCGTGTCGGTGGAGAAGTAAGGGTTCGAGGTTCCCGCCGCGAAGACGACGATGCGTCCCTTTTCCAGATGACGGATGGCCCGGCGGCGAATGTAAGGCTCGGCCACCTCGTGCATTTCGATGGCGGTCATCACGCGGGTGGGAACGCCTTGCGACTCGAGAGCATCCTGCAAGGCCAGGGCATTGATCACGGTTGCCAGCATGCCCATGTGGTCTCCGGTAACGCGATCCATTTTCTTGGCTGCCGCGGCCACGCCACGGAAGAAGTTTCCGCCGCCGACTACCAGTCCGATCTGGACGCCGGTCCGCGCCACCTCGGCCACTTCAGCCGCCATGGCGTGGACCTTGTCCGGGTCAATACCAAATCCAGCGGGGCCGGCGAGCACCTCGCCACTGAGTTTCAGGAGGATGCGCTGATAGCCGGCCACAGGGGTCCTTTAGGAGGGTTCTCCGCCCGGCAGCGTGTCGCCCACCTTGAACCGGGCGAACCGCGCCACTGAAATGTTCTCGCCCACCTTGGCGATCTTGGTGGCGATCAACTGGCCGATGGTAATCGAGTTATCTTTGACGAAGGGTTGCTCCAGGAGGCAGACCTCTTCGTAGTATTTGGACATGCGGCCTTCGACGATCTTGTCGAGCATCTTCTCGGGCTTGCCCTCGTTCTTGGCTCGTTCGCGATAGATGTCCCGTTCCCTGTCGAGCGCGGCTTGCGTGACATCTTCCCGGCGGATGAATTGCGGGTCGGCCGCGGCGATCTGCATCGCGACGTCGTGGACAAGTTCCTGGAAGTCGTCAGTGCGGGCGACGAAGTCCGACTCGCAGTTGATTTCTACCATCACACCGAGCTGCGCACCCGGATGAATGTAGGTTCCGATGACACCTTGTTTAGTGGCGCGCGTGGCCTTCTTGTGTGCGGCGGCGATCCCGCGTTTGCGCAACACGATTTCGGCCTCCGCAACGTCGGCCTTGGCTTCTTCCAAAGCCTTCTTACACTCCATCATTCCTGCGCCGGTGCGGTCGCGCAGTTCCTTCACTAGTGCCGCGGTGATTTCAGCCATATAGTCACAATCCTCTTAAATACGTTCTTGGAGCCAGCCAAGCCGCCTGGTCTGCTACTCGGTGACCGCTTCGGCCATCGTCTTCTTCGGCAACGACACCGACGGCAGATCTTCGTCCGAGATGCTTTCCGACATAAGTTGCTCGGCGTACTTCGGATCGAGATACTGCGTATATTCGGAGCTGTCGTCGAGCGACGGTACCGCTTCTTCGGTGACAATCTTGTCGGGCGCGAAGTCCTGTTCGGTAGCCAGAGCGCGGCCTTCGATCACCGCGTCGGCGATCTTATTGGTGAACAGGCGGATGGCGCGGAGAGCGTCGTCGTTCCCTGGAATCACGTGATCCACTTCGTCGGGATCGCAGTTGGTATCAACCACGGCGACGACGGGAATGCCGAGGCGGCGCGCCTCTTTTACGGCGATGGCTTCCTTGTTGGAATCAACCACGAACAGAAGGTCCGGCAGACCGTTCATGTCCTTGATCCCGGCCAGATTCTGTTGCAGGTGCTTGCGCTCGCGTTCCAGCCGGCCCGCTTCTTTCTTCGCGCGGCCTTCGTAGCCGCCCTCGGTGGCCATCGTATCGAGCGCCTTGAGCCGCTTGATCGATTTCTGCACCGTGGTCATGTTGGTGAGAAGCCCGCCCAGCCAGCGCTGGTTGACGTAGTACTGTCCGCAGCGGGTGGCTTCTTCGGAGATAGCTTCCTGAGCCTGGCGCTTGGTGCCGACGAAGAGCACGTTCTTGCCCTGTGCCGACATCTCGCCGACGTAACGCATGGCGTCCTTGAAAAGCTTCAAGGTTTTCTGGAGATCGATGATGTAGATCCCGTTACGTTCGCCAAAGATGTATTCCTTCATCTTTGGATTCCAGCGCTTGGTCTGGTGCCCGAAGTGAACGCCAGCTTCGAGCAATTCCTTCATTGAAATTGACGGCAAAATGCCTCCTTAAGTGCCCGGAGCCCGGTCCAAAGCGAGATTTGTGCTCCAGGGTTAGACGAAAAGCTAGGGTTAAAACGGAAGGCAGGACGGCTGTTTTGCGACTGAAAAACCGCCGTCCCGGACATTACCGCTTGGAGAACTGGAACCGCTTGCGAGCGCCCTTCTGACCGTACTTCTTGCGCTCATGCTTACGGGGATCGCGAGTCAGGAAGCCGAGTTGCTTGAGCTTGCCACGCAATTCCGCGTTGAATTCCACCAGCGCGCGGGCGATTCCGAGACGGCAGGCACCCGCCTGTCCGGTGACGCCACCGCCATCGGTGAGAATCATGACATCGAACTTCTCATTCATTTCGGTCGCCAGCAACGGCTGCCGAACCACCGCACGTGCCGCCTCGGTGGTGAAATACTCAACGATCGGACGGCCGTTGACGTTGATGCCGCCCTTGCCGGAGCGGAGAAAAACCCGTGCAACCGCAGTCTTCCGCCGGCCGGTCGCTAAATGTTGAACCAATGCTGCCACTATTTATCCCTCGTTCCTAAACCGTTGCCGCTAAATGTCCCAAAGCAACGGGCTTCTGCGCTTCATGTGGATGCTTGTCGCCGGAATATACATTCAGTTTGCGGTACATCTGCTTGCCGAGAGGATTCTTCGGCAGCATGCCCTGAATCGCCAGTTCCACCATTCGCATCGGACGAACCGCGCGCATTTTGCGGGCCTGCGTTTCCTTCAAACCACCCGGGTAACCCGAGTGCGTACGATAAAGTTTCTGCCCTTCTTTATTACCGGTCAACCGCACCTTGTCGGCGTTGATCACGACGACATGATCGCCGGTATCGATGAAAGGAGTATAAATTGGTTTGTTCTTGCCCATCAGAATGGTAGCCGCTTGACTGGCCAACCGCCCGAGGACAATGTTTTCAGCGTCCAGAACGTACCACTTACGAACGACTTCGCCCTTGGACGGGAATTTGGTGCTCATAGACAGACGTATCTCCAGGGAGTCCTACAAACATATGAGTTTAGCGAATTGGCGGGGGGCGTGTCAAATTCGAGGAGTTAGTCGCGGAGTTAGAAGCCGGGAGCCAGGCGGTAGAAGGCGGGGAGGTCGAGGAAGTCTGGGAAGTCCAGGAAGCCGACGAAACCTGGGAGGTCCAGGAAGCCGAGGTGATCGGGGTTTGGGTTCGCTTCATAAATCCGATGGTTGAGGCTGCGCGGTTTGGGTTCGCTGTCGCAGATCCGATGATTCGGGCTGCGCGGTTTGGGTTCGCTGTCGTAAATCCGATGCTTCGGGCTGCCCGGTTTGGGTTCGCTGTCGCAAATCCGATGATTCGGGTTGCGCGGTTTGGGTTCGCTGTCGCAAATCCGATGATTCGGGCTGCGCGGTTTGGGTTCGCTGTCGCAAATCCGATGATTCGGGCTGCGCGGTTTGGGTTCGCTGTCGTAAATCCGATGCTTCGGGCTGCCCGGTTTGGGTTCGCTGTCGTAAATCCGATGATTCCGGC
>Ga0105240_10004453_pt1 | contig 21365 bp, 19 predicted proteins | sample KBSC54metaG_FD_80426 | JGI IMG/M metagenome (GOLD analysis project Ga0105240, IMG submission 80426) | Corn rhizosphere microbial communities from Kellogg Biological Station, Michigan, USA - KBS C5-4 metaG | ecosystem: Host-associated > Plants > Roots > Rhizosphere > Soil | place: Michigan, USA... | reverse complement strand
TGCACCGCTGTGCGGAATTCGGGCGGCTGCACGTGCGCGGCGGCCAGCTACCACATCCGGAATTGCCGCGTTTCTAGCGGCTGATGATGCCCGCTACGAGTGCAGCATGACCGATCTGTCTTCTTTGCAGGAGAGCATTCGCTCGGCGGCCGATGCGCGCCGGCCGGTGCGCATCCGTGCCGGCGGGAGCAAGGACTTCTATGGCGGGCCGCTCGTGGGCGAGCCGCTGGATGTCGGCGGGCTCTCGGGGATCTCGGATTACGAGCCGACGGAGCTCACCGTAACAGCGGGAGCGGGCACCCGGATCACGCAGATCGAGCAGGTCCTCGCCGAGCGCGGCCAGATGCTCGCCTTCGAGCCGCCCCGGTTTGCGGGTCGGGCCACGCTCGGCGGCGCGATAGCGGCCGGACTGTCGGGCCCCCGTCGCGCCTACTGTGGCGCGCTCCGCGATTTCGTGTTGGGCGTCTCGATGATCGACGGGCGCGGAGAGCTCCTGCACTTCGGCGGCAAGGTGATCAAGAACGTCGCGGGGTTCGATCTCTCGCGCCTCGTGGCGGGCAGCCTCGGCTCCCTCGGCCTCATCACCGAGGCGACCGTGAAGGTCGCGCCCCGGCCGCGCGCTGAATGCACGCTGCGATTTGGGATGGAGCAGCCGAGCGCATTGGAATCGATGGTGCTCTGGGCTACCCGGCCTCTCCCACTCTCCGCAACGGCATGGCATGACGGTTACTTACACGTGCGCCTGTCCGGTGCGGAGGCGGCGGTGCGCGCCGCGCGCGAGAGTCTCGGCGGTGAGCTCATGGGCGACGCCGAGGAATACTGGGACGCCGTGCGCGAGCAGCGGGTCGATCTATTCTCGGCAGCGCCGGACCTCTGGCGCGTGTCGCTGCCGATGCACTCGCCGCCATTACCGACCCAGGGGCGATCACTGGTCGAGTGGGGAGGGGCGTTGCGCTGGCTGCCGGGCCCGCAGGACGCAAGCGCCTTGCGCGCCCTCGCCACGAGGCTCGGCGGCCATGCGATGCTGTATCGTGCATCGGTGAAACCAACGGAAGGATGCTTCCAGCCGTTGCCTCCGGCGATGCTTTCGCTCCATCGGCGCCTGAAGGCAGCCTTCGACCCACAGGGCATTTTCAATCGCGGCCGACTCCACCCGGACCTCTAGTGCAAACCCGACTGAGTGCGGCTCTCCTCGATACACCCGACGGGCGGGAGGCGGACGGCATCCTGCGCAAATGCGTGCATTGCGGGTTCTGTACCGCCACCTGTCCCACGTATCAGCTGCTGGGAGACGAGCTCGACGGGCCCAGAGGTCGGATCTATCTCATCAAGGAGATGCTGGAAGGGGCGTCGCCCTCCCGAGCCACCCAACTCCACCTCGACCGTTGTCTGACTTGCCGTGCCTGCGAGACGACGTGTCCATCAGGGGTCCGTTACGGACGCTTACTGGATATCGGCCGGCACCGCATGGAGCAAGTTGTGCCTCGGACATTGCGGGAGCGCATCTTCAGGCGGGCACTGCTGGCGACCATTCCGCGGCGGAAGCGATTCACCGCTCTGCTCGCTCTCGGCCGGATGCTGCGACCCCTGATGCCCGCCAGGCTGCGACACAGCGTGCCGGTGAAGCAGCGCGCAGGCGCCTGGCCGGCTCCGCGGCACGCTCGCCGAATGTTGGTCCTTGCCGGTTGCGTGCAGCCCGGGGTGGCTCCTGACATCAATGCCGCGGCAGCTCGGGTACTGGACCGGCTGGGTATCACGCTGATCGAAGCGGACGACGGCTGCTGTGGGGCCCTTGCGTACCACCTGGCGGAGGCACGGAGCGCGCGCGAGCAGATGCGGCGCAACATCGATGCCTGGTGGCCCGACATCGAGCGCGGTGCCGAAGCGCTGGTCGTCACCGCGAGCGGCTGTGGCGCCATGATTCGGGACTACGGCGAGCTGCTTCGGGACGATCCGGCCTATGCGCACAAGGCGGCACGGGTAGCGGAGCTCTTTCGCGACATCGGTCAGGTGGTTGCGCAGGAGCTGGCGAAGCCGGGCGCGAGGCTCGAGCCGACATCACCTGCCGGGCGCGGGCAGCGGGTTGCATTCCATGCGCCCTGTACGCTGCAACACGGCCTGAAGCTTCGGGGCATCATCGAGCCGCTGCTCGAGCAGGCAGGGTACACGCTCACATCGGTTCCCGATGCGCACCTTTGCTGCGGGTCCGCCGGAAGTTATTCTCTGCTGCAGCCGGCGATCTCGCGTCAGCTCAAAGCCAACAAACTGGCAGCGCTCCAGGCAGACACCCCGGATGTCATCGCGACAGCCAACGTCGGCTGCCTGATGCACCTGGCCTCCGGCGCCGAGCGGCCCGTCCGGCATTGGATCGAGCTGCTGGGCTCGGCCATGGCTCATGAGGATGCCCGCAGCACGAAGTAAAGGCCGAGCGCGAGGAATATGGCGCTCGCGAGATAGCGGATCCATTTGAGTGGCAGGCGCGCGGAGAACGCCTTGCCGAAGAAGACGACCGGCGCATTGGCGAGGAACATCCCGAGGGTCGTGCCCGCCACCACCGCGAGCAGGTTGGAATAGGCGGCGGCCAGCGCGACGGTGGCGATCTGCGTCTTGTCGCCGATCTCGGCGATGAAGAAGGTAATCAAGGTGGCCAGGAACGCGCCCCTGCGGCTCCCGTCCGTCGTAGATTCATCGAGGTTGTCGGGCTTCAGCGTCCACAGAGACATGACGAGCATGCTGATGCCCACCGCGGCATCCAGTATCCGCGGCGTCAGCGTGTGGCCGAGCCGCTGACCGACGAATCCGGCGATGGCATGGTTGGCCAGCGTCGCGCAGAGCACGCCCGCGAGGATCGGCCAGGGGCTGCGGAAGCGCGCCGCCAGCATGAGCGACAGGAGCTGTGTGCGGTCGCCCATCTCCGCGACGGCTACCGTCGACAGGCTGATCAGGAAGGATTCCATCAGGTACCTCGAGCCGAGCGGTTGGAGGGACCACGACCGGGGGCCCCCGTCGCTCGCCTCGAGGGCTTCAGTCGTTGGTCTCGCCATGCCGCTAGGGCCCCGTACGCCATGAGCTGACCGCTCAAGTATGTTGACGTACGGCCCGGCTCGGGCGCCGGGCGGCTACTCCCCAAGGAGAGTACGCTTTTTAGCAGAGCATCGCGGCGCAGTGCAAGAACCTTCAGCTCGCGTCACGGCACAGACACATGCTGTCTCGCTGCTTCGTTGCGGCACCCGAGACGCACATTCGCTTGCGGCGAGTGTCATCGCTTCTCTAGGGGAGAGCCGACGTGCATTCCAAACAGAAAACCCTGCTGGCGCCGATTGCGCTGGCGGCAGCCGCGTTCCTCACGACCGTCGCCTACGCCGATCGGGATGACTTTGCATATCAACAGACGAATCTAGTATCCGACGGCGCCGTTCAGGCGCGGACGACCGACGGGCAGCTCAAGAACCCGTGGGGAATTGCGGCGTTCCCCGGCGGCCCGTTCTGGATCTCCGATAACGGCATGGGCGTCGCCACTCTCTACGATGGCAAGGGCGACATAGTGCCCCTCACCGTGAGGATTCCCCCGCCAGCGGGCTCCCCGCCGGGCACGCCCGCCACTCCCACGGGCGCCGTGTGGAACCCGAGCGGGCAGGCGTTTCTGCTCGCACCGGCCAAGGCCGCCTTGTTCATCTTTGCCACCGAGGACGGCACCATCTCTGCGTGGAACCCAACGGTCGATCGGACTGCTGCCGTGCTGAAGATCGACAACTCCCAGGGTGGCAACGGTGCGGTGTACAAGGGGCTCGCGCTTGCGACGAATTCGCAGGGCGTGTTCCTTTACGCGACCAACTTCCGCAGTGGTACGGTCGATGTGTTTGACTCGACGTTCAAGCCGGCGACGCTCGCCGGCTCGTTCTCCGACCCCAGGATACCCACAGGCTATGCGCCGTTCGGCATTGCATTGATCGACGGAAACCTGTTCGTCAGCTATGCCTTGCAGGATTCGGCAAAACACGACGATGTGGCAGGTCAGGGTCACGGCTTCGTGGACGTGTTTGATACGAACGGGCACCTGATCCGCCGCTTCGCTTCGCGAGGTGCGCTCGACTCGCCCTGGGGGATGGTCCGCGCCCCGCTCGACTTTGGCGGGTTCAGCTCACACGTGCTGATCGGCAATTTTGGCGATGGGCATATCAGCGCTTTCGATTCCGACGGCGACTTCCGCGGGCAACTGCGTAGGCCCTCCGGCAACCGCATCATCATCGACGGTCTCTGGGGCCTCTTTTTCGGCACGGGACTCGCTGCAGACCCGAATACGCTGTATTTCACGGCCGGCACCAATCACGAGGCCGACGGCCTCTTTGGAACGGTGCAGGCGGTCGAGCCGATCGAGCAGCACGGCAACTGACGCCTGAGTTCCCGCCGCGGATCGCGCATCCGCCGCCGCCGCGCCGCAAAGCCGCCTTGCGGCGCGGCGGGCGAGCGTTTGCTATCATTCGCCTTCCGAGATTCCGGGCTCGGCGTGTAATCCTTTGAATTCAAAGAACTAGCGCTCGAGCTCATGAGCCATGGTGGCCCGTGTCGGCTACTCCGCGACGACCAGTCGTGAACCCCGTCAGGGCCGGAAGGCAGCAGCGGCAGCGGCGATGTCGGGTGCCGGAGCTCTCGCTGATACGGGCCGCCTCCACTGCAAGGCCGAGCAATGACTGAAACCTACACGGCGCTCGCGCGCAAGTGGCGGCCGCGGGCCTTTGCCGAGCTGATCGGCCAGGACCATGTGCGCCGCGCGCTCGTCAACGCGCTCGAGACGGGGCGCGTGCATCATGCCTTTCTCTTCACCGGCACGCGCGGAGTGGGGAAGACGACCATTGCGCGCATTCTCGCCAAATGCCTGAATTGCGAGAAAGGCGTCACCTCCACGCCCTGCGGCGATTGTGCGAGCTGCCGGGAGATCGACACCGGGCGCTTCGTGGATCTCATCGAAGTCGATGCGGCCTCGCGCACCAAGGTCGATGACACGCGCGAGCTGCTCGACAACGTGCAATACGCCCCCACCCGCGGGCGTTACAAGGTGTACCTGATCGATGAGGTACACATGCTCTCGACGCATTCCTTCAACGCGCTCCTGAAGACGCTGGAGGAGCCGCCGCCGCACGTGAAATTCCTGCTGGCCACCACCGACCCGCAGAAGCTGCCGGTCACCGTGCTCTCGCGCTGCCTGCAGTTCAACCTCAAGCGGATTCCGATCACGCAGATTGCCGCCCACTTGCGCGCCATTCTGGAGAAGGAAGGCATTGGGTTCGAGACGGCCGGCCTCACGCTCGTTGCGCAGGCCGCCGACGGCAGCATGCGGGATGGTCTGTCGCTTCTCGATCAGCTCATCGCCTTCGGTGGCGGACGTGCCGGTGAGGCTGAGGCCCGTGCCATGCTCGGCACGATCTCCCGCGACCACGTGCTGCAACTGGCGGAGCGCCTCGCCGCCGCCGATGCCGCTGAGCTCATGCGGTATGCCCGCTCCCTCGAAGAGTGGGCACCTGACTATGCTCAAGTGCTCGATGAGCTCGGCTCACTCCTCGCGCGGATCGCCCTCAAGCAGGTGGTGAAGGACTTCGAGGGTGATGACCTCTATGCCCAGGAAGTGCTCGACCGCCTGGCCCAGGCGATCTCCCCCGAAGACGTACAGCTCTACTACCAGACCGCGATCATCGGCCGCAGGGACCTCGCGCTGGCTCCCGATCCGCGCACGGGCTTCGAGATGGCTCTGCTCAGGATGGTGGCGTTCCGGCCGCAGGCCGAGGCTGGGGCGGCGCCACAGGCCCTCCCTGGCGCGAGACCGCGCCCCCCGGCCTCAGCTGCAGTTGCGCCGCTCGCTGCACCTGCTGCGACCGTCCGGCCTACGCAGCATTCCGACCGCGACGCTGCCCCGGAGCCGGCCCCTTCAGGTGCCGCCCAGGATTGGGCGGCCATCATTTCCGCGCTGGAGCTTCAGGGCGCCGCCCGGCAGCTTGCGGCGCATTGCGTGCTGGTTGGCCGGGAGGGAGCGGTCGTGCGCCTCGCGCTCGATCCCCGCAGCAAGTTCATGCGGACTGCCGCCGTGGAGGAGAAGCTCGCTCAGGCGCTCGCGCGTCACTATGGCGAGCCGATCCGTCTGGAGTTCACCACGGCGATCTCGCTGGCCGAGACTCCGGCCCAGGCGGGGGAGCGCGCCACCCAGGAGGAGGCCGAAGCGGCTCGCCGTGCCTTCGAGTCCGACCCGGGCGTTCAGGGCTTTCGCGAACGCTTCGGCGCAACGCCCCTTCCTGAGACCATCCGGCCCTTAAAATAGGCCATCAATCTGCGGAGAGACCATGAAGGGGAATTTCAACAACCTGATGAAGCAGGCCCAGGCGATGCAGGCCAACATGCAGAAGGTCCAGGAAGAGATCGCTGCTCTCGAGGTGGTCGGTGAGGCCGGTGGCGGCATGGTGAAGGTCACCATGAGCGGCCGCCACGAGACTCGCCGCGTGCAGATCGAGCCTGCCGTGATCGGCGAGGACCGTGAGATGCTCGAGGACCTCATTGCCGCGGCCGTGAACGATGCCGTCCACAAAGTGGAGGCGAAGGTGCAGGAGAAGATGTCGTCCATGACGGCCGGCCTGCAGCTGCCCCCGGGAATGAAACTGCCGTTTTGAAGCACTCCCCCCGCCTCGCCCAGCTCATCGAAGCCCTGCGCCAGCTCCCGGGCGTTGGGCCGAAGACCGCTCAGCGCATGGCTTTTCACCTTCTCCAGGACGCGCGTCCTGCGGCGCGCACGCTCGCGCAGGCGCTCGAGGGTGCGCTGGCCTCCGTGGCGCGCTGCCGGCGCTGCCGCATGCTCACCGAGGAGGAGCTGTGCTCGATCTGCGCTGCGCCGCAGCGCGAGACCTCGCTCCTCTGCGCCGTGGAGTCGCCGGCTGATGTCGTCGCCATCGAGCAGTCCGGCAGTTACCGTGGGCGCTACTTCGTGTTGATGGGTCACTTGTCGCCGCTCGACGGAGTCGGTCCGGAGCAGCTCGGCATTCGTGAGCTCGAAGCCATTCTCGAGGAGGGCTCGGTCCGCGAGCTGATCCTCGCGACGAATCCGACGGTCGAGGGAGAGGCCACGGCGCATTTCCTCGCGGAGCTCGCCACGCGCCGCGGGCTGCGCGCCAGCCGGATCGCGCACGGCGTGCCGATCGGCGGGGAGCTCGAGTACGTCGACGGCGGAACGCTGGCGCACGCGCTCACCGGGCGCCAGACCGTCGTTTGATCATTCAGCGCCGCTGCTTCGACCGCCTGATGCCACTCAGCTCCTCGGCGAGGCGCCGCAGACGCCGGTAGCTCTCGTAGCGCCTGGCATCCATCGCTCCGGACTCTACGGCCTGCCGTACGGCACACCCCGGCTCGCGCATGTGCCGACAGTCGAGGAACCGGCAGCCGGGGGCAAGACGCCCCACCTCCACGAATCCGAGATGCCGCGGATCGAGATGATCGACCGCCGGGGCAAAGTCGCGCACGCCCGGTGAGTCGATGAGCCTGCCTCCGCCTGCGAGCTCGAAGAGCCGCGAGACGGTCGTCGTATGACGACCTTCCTCCTCGCGCATGAGGCCGCCGATCTCGACCTCGGCATCGGGAGCCAGGCGCCGAACCAGCGACGACTTTCCGACACCCGACTGTCCGACGAGCGCCGCGACCTGCCCGGCGCATGCCGAAAGCAACAGGTCGATACCCTCACCGGTTGCGGCCGAGAGCGTAATGCACGGATAGCCTGCCGCCGCGTAGACCTCCAGTTGCCTCCTCAGCGCCTCATCGAGGCCGAGCTCCGCCTTGTTGAGCACCGGCGTTGCGGCGATCCCGGCCGACTCGGCGGCGGCGAGGTAACGGTCGGCGACGAACGGATCGGGAGGCGGCAGCGGCGCAATGACGACCAACAGCCGGGTGACATTGGCGAGCACCGGCTCGATCCCGCCGCGTGCATTCGACCGGTACAGGGTCGTGCGCCGCGGCAGGACCTCCACCACGTGTACTTCATCGTGGCGTGGATCGTTGCGGCAACGGACCTCATCGCCGCACACCGCGCCGAGGTCGCGTCCGAAGGGCCGCGCTCTGATGGTACGGCCGGAGGCCTCCTGGACCAGGAGGTGGCGGCCGAAAGCGGCGATCACGCGCGCATCGAAGGTTGCTACACTCACAGTATGCCGAGCGCAGAGAATCTGATTTGGATCGATCTCGAGATGACGGGTCTCAAGCCCGACACGGACTCTATCATCGAGATCGCTACGATCGTCACCGACAAGCAGCTCACCGTCCTCGCGGAGGGGCCGGTCATGGCCATTCACCAGCCCGATGAGGCGCTGGCGCGGATGGATGAGTGGAACCAGCGGCAGCACGGCGCCTCCGGGCTCGTGGCGCGGGTGCGGACGAGCCGGATCAGCGTGTCGGAGGCAGAGGCGCGCACACTCGAGTTCCTGGCTACGCTGGTCGCGCCGGGCGCTTCACCGATGTGCGGCAACAGCATCTGCCAGGACCGGCGGTTCCTCGCCCGCTCCATGCCGCAGCTCGAGAAGTTCTTCCACTACCGCAACCTCGATGTCAGCACCCTGAAGGAGCTGGCCCGCCGGTGGGCGCCGGACGTCGCGGCAGGCATCGCCAAGCAGAGCGCGCATCTCGCGCTCGCCGACATCCGCGAGTCGATCGGGGAGCTGAAGTACTACCGGGCGCGGCTCTTCGCCCCGGCTTATTCGGGGCTCACGACCCTGTAACGGCTCGCGACTCTCCCGCCAGGAAGAGCCACGTCTCGACCACCGTGTCGGGGTTCAGGGACATGCTCTCGATCCCCTGATCGAGCAGCCAGCGCGCGAGGTCGGGGTGGTCGGAGGGACCCTGGCCGCAGATGCCGATGTACTTCCCTCGTTTGCGGCAGGCGGCGATCGCCATGGCGAGCAGGCGCTTCACCGCCTCGTCGCGCTCATCGAAGTGCGGGGCCATGATGGCCGAATCCCGGTCGAGGCCCAGAGTGAGTTGGGTCAGATCGTTGGAGCCGATGGACATGCCGTCGAAATGCTCGAGGTAGTCTTCCGCGAGCAATGCGTTGGTCGGCAGCTCGCACATCATGATGACTTTGAGGCCGTTCTCGCCGCGGCCGAGGCCGTTGAGCGCCATCAACTCAGTCACTGTCTTCGCCTCCTTGACGCTGCGCACGAAGGGGACCATCACCTGCACGTTGGTGAGCCACATGAGGTCGCGCACGCGCTTGAGGGCGCGGCACTCGAGCTCGAAGCACGGGCGGAAGCTCTCGTCCACGTAGCGCGCAGCGCCGCGGAAGCCGAGCATCGGATTCTCTTCGTCCGGCTCGTAGCGGCCGCCGCCCACGAGGTTGGCATACTCGTTGGACTTGAAGTCCGACAGGCGCACGATGACCGGTTCCGGCGCGAATGCCGCGGCGATCTGCGCGATTCCCTCGGCGAGCTTCTCCACATAGAAGCTGACCGGATCGGCATAACCTGACATCTGGGCGTTGATCTGCGCCTTGAGATCATCATCCAGGCGCTCGTACTCGAGCAGTGCACGCGGGTGTACGCCGATCATCCGGTTGACGATGAACTCCAGGCGCGCGAGCCCGACGCCGCGATTGGGAATCCCGGCGAAATCGAACGCGCGATCGGGATTGCCGACGTTCATCATGATCTTCACCGGAATCTTCGGCAGCGAATCGAGCTCGATCTGCTTGCGCTCGAACTCGAGCAGGCCCTCATAGACGAAGCCGGTATCGCCCTCGGCGCAGGAGACGGTGACCTCCTGGCCCTCGCGGATCCTCTGCGTGGCATCACCGCAGCCGACCACGGCTGGAATGCCGAGCTCCCGCGCGATGATGGCTGCGTGACAGGTGCGGCCGCCGCGGTTGGTGACGATCGCGGCGGCGCGTTTCATCACCGGTTCCCAGTCGGGGTCGGTCATGTCGGCGACCAACACATCGCCTGCCTGCACCCGTGCCATCTCGGATACGTCCTGGATGACGCGCGCCGGCCCTGCGCCGATCCGCTGACCGATGCTGCGGCCGGTGCTGAGGATCTGCGATCGCGACTTCAGCGAGAAGCGTTGGATCGTGCGTCCGGCGCGGCTCTGCACGGTCTCAGGGCGCGCCTGCAGAATGAAGATCTCGCCGGTGGCGCCGTCCTTGCCCCACTCGATGTCCATCGGCTGACGGTAGTGCTCCTCGATGATGAGCGCCTGGCGAGCGAGCGCCGTGAGATCGGCGTCGGTCAGGCAAAACCGCGCGCGCTCGGCCTCCGGCACCTGCACCGTCTGCACGCGCTCGCTCGAGCCTGCGGGCGCGTAGACCATCTTGATGGCCTTGGCGCCGAGATTGCGGCGCAACACGGCGTGCTTGCCCGCTCTGAGGGCCGGCTTGTAGACGTAGAACTCATCCGGGTTGACCGCGCCCTGCACCACAGTCTCGCCGAGGCCGTAGGAGGCTGTTATGAAGACGACGTCGCGGAACCCCGAGTCGGTGTCGAGCGTGAACATGACACCGCTGGCGCCGAGGTCGCTGCGCACCATGTGCTGCACGCCCGCCGATAGCGCTACCGCTCCGTGATCGAAGCCCTGATGTACCCGGTACGAGATCGCCCGATCATTGAAGAGGGACGCGAACACCTCATGCATCGACTCGAGTACGCGCGCTTCGCCGCGGACATTGAGAAAGGTCTCCTGCTGTCCGGCGAAGGAGGCGTCGGGCAGGTCCTCCGCAGTCGCGGAGGAGCGTACCGCCACGGCGATCTCCGACCCAGCACTCATTCGCCGCAGCTCTTCCTTCACCGCCTGCTGCAGGGGAGGAGGGAAGGGCGTCGCGAGCACCCACTGGCGGATGCGGGCGCCGGCGGCGGCGAGACGAGTCACATCGTCCACATCGAGCGCCGCGAGCTCCGCGCGGATGCGCGCGCCGAGTCCGTTCTGCTCGAGAAATTCCCTGAAGGCATGGGCAGTCGTGGCGAAGCCGCCCGGCACGCGCACCCCGAGCTTGGCGAGCGAGCCGATCATTTCGCCGAGCGAGGCGTTCTTGCCGCCCACGCGGTCCAAGTCGCCCATTCCTAACCGCTCGAGGGGAATGACGTATTCGTTCACGAGAACTCCGCTTGCTCCGCGCCGCGCGCGGTGGAAGACTTAGGCCCTCTGCAGCCGGGCCGCATGCCGTGAGCCGTCGAACCGTATTCTTCGTATCGGACCAGACGGGAGTGACCGCGGAAACACTGGGTCACAGCCTCATGACCCAGTTTGAGGGTTTGCAGTTTCGGCCGGTGACTTTGCCATTTGTATCGACCCTTGACAAGGCGCAGGAGGCGGTACGCAGGATCGACCGTGCCGCCCAGGAGGAGGGGCTGCGGCCGATCGTGTTCAGCACGCTGGTACAGGATGACCTGCGCGATGTGGTGATGCAGGCCAATGGCCTCTTTCTCGACTTCTTTGCCGCTTTCGTGGGCCCTCTCGAGCGCGAGCTCAACACCCGCTCCACCCACCGGGCCGGCCGCGCCCATGGCATCGCGGACCTGAGCGCCTATACTGCGCGCATCAACGCCACCAACTTCGCGTTGGCCAACGATGATGGCACCGGCGGCGACTATGCCCATGCCGATGTCATACTGCTCGGCGTCTCGCGCTCCGGTAAGACCCCGACCTGTCTCTACCTGGCGCTGCAGTATGGCGTGTTCGCGGCCAATTACCCGCTCACCGAGGAAGACCTCGAGTCTGGACAGCTTCCTGCCCGGCTCGAGCCCCATCGTCGCAAGCTTTATGCCCTGACGATCAAAGCCGAGCGGCTGCAACAGATCCGCAATGAGCGCCGCCCGCAGAGCCGCTATGCCTCCCAGCAGCAGGTGAGCTACGAGCTGCGTGCGGCCGAGGCGCTGATCGCGCGCTTGCGCATCCCCACGCTCGATACGACCGAATGCTCGATCGAGGAGATCGCCGCCCGCATTCTCAACACCACGGGCATCGAGCGGCGGCTGCGGCCATAGCCGCCGTCCGGGAGAGCTGTCGGCGTCCGGAGTCGGCGCGCAAACGGTTCCCGAGGGCTGATTATCACCTGGAACCGGAACTCAGTGGCGTGCAAGTTTCGTGCTGAAAAGTTCCGCGACAGCCGTCGAAAAAACCGGCGTTGCATGGCTTGCAGTGTCACGGACGTACGTTATAGTCGGCGTGATGCTCGATGACACTCTGACACGAGTCTCCTGGCGCGCGAAGCCACGCAGCTTCGTTGCGCTGATGAGCCTCTATGAGAGCAATTTCATCCGCCTCGGGTGGCTCGCGGGAGACCTGCAGCGCCTCGAGGGCCGGCACTGCTCGCATGTGCCGGGCGATTGTGACCTCCTTCTCACCGTTACCGGCCGCTCACCGTACACCAGTACCGCCGGCCTGACCTACGTCTTGCCCGCGGCCGCCGGCGCCGTGGCCTGTCCCGATATGCGCCTGTGCATCTACCACGATGCGCATCTGCTCGAGGCGCAGGAATGGGCGGCGGGCCAGGCAGTGGGCCAGGGCCAGCCGGCGCTGCGGTCGCCCCGAGGCGCACCTGAGACCCCCAGGAAAGCGGAGCGTGAACTGGATCAGCGCTGGGCGCGTAACATGATGTTAAACAAGTGGCTGGAATACTGCGCGGAGCGGGGGCATCGCTTCTCAACGGCTACGAGGCTCAACGCCGCCGAGTGAGAACCGGCGGCCCGCCGCCGTTTGTCTCATGATGGCGCTTCGACAGCTCGGCTTCCTGAAGGTCAATTTCCGCCGCGAAGAAACTGCGGAGGATGACCATCGCGTGCTCGCCCTGTTCCGCAACCGCGCGGAGCTGAAGAAAGCCTATGGGGAGCTGCAGGAGGAAATCTACCGCCTGAAGGACCGCATCAAGCAGCAGGAGGGCGCCACGCAGCGCGTACAGGAGATGCTGGGCGCGCTCGAGGGCCGCCTAGGCCTCTCCGAGACGGCGTTTCCGGCGCTCGTGTTCTACCAGCTGCGCAGGCTTTGGCAGACGGGACGCGAGCTTCTCGAGCGCTTCGTCACCGAGCTCGCCGCCCAACAGGACGAGCGTGAGCGCCGTCAACATCTCGCCGAGCACAACCGGCGTGTGTTTGCAAAGCGCCAGGCGGCCGATCAGCGGCTGCGCGGCGCGCAGCGCCTGGTGGCGGAAGAAGCGGCACGGCTGACCGATCTCGAGAGCCAACGCGCACGGCTGCAGCGGTTTTGGCACTATTTCAAGCGGCGGGCGCTCGAGCAGACGATCTCACAGGCGCGCGCGGGCGCGGCTGCTGCCGACCTCTCCCTGGTCGCGGCGCGCGAGGCGGTCGAGGAAATCGAGCGCGAACCGGTTCCCGAGTTCCCCGGTCTTTCGCTCGAGGCGCGACGCGCCATCAACATCGCGGCGATCGCGTACGCCGAGGTACTCTGCCTGCGGCTCGCCCGCACGCAGCTCGTCATGCAGGCGCGCGAGGCAACGCGCCACCGGGAAGCCACCGACGAATACGGCTCGCGCGCGGAGTGCGAAGCGTTGATGAAGCAGATCGAGCGCGCAGCCGAGCTGCTGCGGGCCCCCACCAACCTGACGCAGGAAGTCAAACAGAGGTCCGGGCGTCTGACGCAACTGGCCCGGTATCGCGTCGCGACGGATGCGGCGCCGACAGCCGAGTCGCTGGCCTTCTCCGAGGGGGATGCCCTCGGAGCGGAGCCGGGAGGCCTGTCGGCGGCACGCATGCCGAACGTGCTCGCCGAGGATACGTGGGACGTCTACGGCGTCCTGCTGCGTTAGCGGACGGTCAGGATCCCCGCTCCGGGTTCGTGCTCGCGGTCTTCTCCACGGGAAGGCTGGAGCGGTCGAGCGCGACCATGTCCGCCGTGATGTCGGCCGCCTGATCCAGGATCACATCCGGAATCTTGTCGTTGTCCTTGTCGATCTGCTCCACGGCCTTGAGGGGCGGCAGGCCGAGCGCGGCGCGGCGCTTGTTGTCGAGTGACAGCAAAGCTTTGTCGTTACGCGTGCGCTCCTCGCGCCGCGCCGTGAGATTGAGAGACACGGTGTGCTGTTCGCGCATGCCATCGATGCTGTTGATGTCGGCAGCCAGCCACTGATAGTTGGGATCACGCTGCGCGCGCGCGGTCTGGGCGGCGCTCAGCTGGGTAATCGACGGCACCGCCGACATTCCGGTGCTCACCGTGAAGGGTACGCCCGAGATGCGGTCCCAGGGGAGGGATGCCGGCTGGTCTGCCTCGCCGACCTCTTTCGGGTCGATCGGAGAGGGCAGCGTCACGTCCGGCACCACGCCGCGATGTTGCGTGCTCTCGCCTGTGATGCGATAGAACTTGCCGATCGTCACGGTGAGCTGGCCCTCGACCGGCTTTTCGCTCCAGCGGTCGAGAGGTACGAGGTTCTGCACCGTGCCTTTGCCGAAGGTGTTCTGGCCGATGATGACGCCCCGATGGTAGTCCTGGATGGCGCCGGCGAAGATCTCCGAGGCCGAGGCGCTGAAGCGATTCACCAGCACGGCGAGTGGACCGGTGTAGGCCGGTCCCTCCTCCGGATCCTGCAGGGTCTCGATGTGGCCGCTGCGGTCGCGCAACCGTACGACCGGTCCGTGCGGCGTGAAGAGGCCGGTGAGCGCGGTCGCCTCCGGCAGGTAACCGCCGCCGTTGTCACGCAGGTCGAGCACCAGCCCGTCGATGTGCTGGTCTTCGAGTTTCTCGAGCAGGCGCAGTACGTCGCGAGTCGTGCTGCGATAGTTGGGATCGCCGGCATTCTCCGCGGCGATGTCCTCGTAGAAGCTCGGTACGGTGATGACGCCGATGCGGTACGTTCGGCCGTGATCGGTCACGGTCTTGAGCTTGCTCTGCGCTTCCTGGTTCTTCAGAGTCACTTTGTTGCGCACGAACTGCAGCGTCTTTTCCTTCGAGCCGGGCGCCGCGCCGGCCGGCAACACCTGTAGCCGCACCTCGGTGCCCGCCTTGCCGCGGATGAGCTGCACGACATCATCCAGCCGCCAACCGACGACGTCCGTGACGGGCCCTGAGTCGCCCTGGCCGACGGCCGTGATGCGGTCATTGGGCTTCAGGGTCCCGGCGGTCGCCGCCGGCCCTCCCTGAATGACGTTCATGATGGTGACGTAGTTGTCGATGAGCTGCAGGGAGGCGCCGATGCCCTCGTAGTTGAGACTCATCTGGATGCGGTACTCCTCGGAGTTGAGCGGCGAGAAGTAGCTCGTGTGCGGATCGTAAGTGCGTGCGTAGGCATTCATCAGGTCCTCGAACACATCCTCGGACTTGATCTGATCCACACGCGTGATGACGGTCTGATAGCGCTTACGCAGCAGGTTCGCGGCCTGCGGCCAGGTCTTGCCGGCGAGCATGAGGGAGACGGCGTCGTTGATGACGCGCTTCTTCCAGAGCTGATCCATCTCCGCCCCGGTGGCGGGCCAGGGCGCGTGCTCGCGGTCGAAATCGTAGCTCGCGGTCGTGTTCCAGTCCGGCTCCGATTTCAACAGCTCGAGCGCGTACTGCATCCGCTCCCGGTTCCGCTGCTTGAAGCGATCGAAGATCACGTAACCGGGATCGACGTTCCCCGTATGGATCATGTCGTCGAACTGGTCGCGATACGCCGAGAGCTGTTGCACGTCGCTCGCCAGGAAGTAGCTGTGCTCAGGGTCGAGGAACTCCAGGTAGCGCTTGAACACTTCCCGGGAGAAGGTGTCGTCGATCGCAGCGCGACTGTAGTGAGTCTCCTCGAGGATCCGGCCGATCTTGCGAGCGACGGCACGCTGATCATCGGTCGGCGCCAACGCCCCGGGAGGCAGGATCGAGGCGGCGCTGGCAGGGGTACGCAGAACGGCGTCCGTGGCGGCGAGCAAGAGAACCGACAGGACGGTGAGGGCTAGCCATCCGAGCGGACGGCGGAGGTGCTTGGACATCTGAAGCTGCTCGCGGGTCCTTAGGGGAGGTGAAGTAGGGGTCTACGGAAAGGCGGTACTCAGGGAAGAGGCGCAGTCTGCGCGCTCACGGCCAATAGTATCCCTGAGACATCCTGAATGCGTCCGGATTCGCAGAGCGGGTTCCTCGGTCAGTCGCATTCTGTAAAGGCCGATCTCATGGGGTCTCACCACGGTAAGGGGTGCACCCTGGGGCTCGCACGGCTCATTCCCGGGGCACGCGCCGCAGCACCGCCAGCCAGAGCCTCGTGGCGAGGATCAGCAGGGGCGGGCCCACCGCGACCGCCCAGTAGCCGAGCCAGCCATGGGCGAGGCCGGAAAAATAGTCTCCGTAGAGGGCCAGCGGGCCGAGGCTGCGCGGGTCGTCGCCGTGGGTGTACGGGCCGAGCGCCTTGTGCCCGACGATCCAGATGAGGAGGGGGATCACGAGCAGCCCCAGTGCCAGCGCACCCCCGAAAAGCACCGCCTCCCGCCGGGTGCGGGTCTCGAGGCTGATGGCTTGGGCCCGAGCCAGGGCTCCTGGCTTGCCGGCAGACTCCGTCATGGGAGCAGTGTAGCCGATCGGGTGCTTCCCCAGGTCATAATGCGAGGCTATGCGGAAAATCAAAGCTGCCGTCATCGGCGTCGGGTACCTCGGGCGTTTCCACGCGCAGAAGTACGCCCAGGCGGCGCAATGTGAGCTGGTCGGTGTCGTCGATACCCGACAGGAGGCTCGGGATGCCGTCGCGGCAGAGGTGGGCACCCGTCCGGTCGCCGATTATCGGGACCTGCTCGGAGCGGTCGACGCGGTCAGCGTCGTGACGCCTACGCCGGCGCATCATGCGATAGCGCGTGCGTTCCTCGAGTCGGGGGCACACGTGTTGGTCGAGAAGCCCATCACCGAGACGCCCGATGAGGCGCGAGAGCTGATCGAGCTCGCTGCCCGCCGCAAACGCATCCTGCAGGTAGGGCACCTCGAGCGCTTCAACTCGGCGATTCTGGCTGCAGAGCCGTACCTGCGGGCGCCGCGCTTCGTTGAATGCCACAGGCTTGCCCCGTACCGGGAGCGGGGAACGGACGTCAACGTGGTTCTCGACCTGATGATCCACGACATCGACATTGTGCAGACCATCGTCGGGGCGCCTGTCAAAACCATCGATGCCGTCGGCACGCCGGTCTTCTCCGACGACATCGACATCGCCAATGCGCGCATCACATTCAGCAATGGATGTGTCGTCAACGCCACTGCCAGTCGCGTCAGCTTGAAAACCGAGCGGAAGATGCGCATCTTCGAGGACGATGCCTACCTCTCACTGGACCTGCAGCAGAAGATTCTGACACTCATCCGCAAGCGCGGCCCCGGAGAGCCGGCCGGGCCGCTGCCGGTCAATATCGAGGAGCAGAGCCTCGATCCCGGAGATGCGCTGAAGGCCGAGATCGACTCTTTCCTCACCTGTATCCGCCAAGGACGGCCTCCCGTGGTCACGGGCGAGGCCGGCCTGATGGCGCTCGAGACCGCCATGCGCGTCACCGAGCAGGTTCGGCGATCGTTGGCCGAGCGCCGGAGAATGGGAGCGAAGCCCGATGTCCAAGACCCCTGAGCATTTCCGTCACGCACCGCGCCCGGTGACCGTCGCAACGCTCCAGATGGCCTGCGGCTGGGATGCAGCTGCCAACATAGCTACGGCGGAGCGGCTGGTACGGGAGGCGGCGGCACGCGGCGCACGGATCATCCTGCTGCCTGAGCTTTTCGAGACGCCGTATTTCTGCATCGAGCAGGATGCGCGGCACCTCAAGCTAGCGCGTCCCGTCGAGGACAATCCGGCGGTCCGGCACTTCAGCGGCGTAGCGCGTGAGTTGGGAGTGGTGCTGCCCATCAGCTTCTTCGAGCGCGCCGGTCCCGCTTATTTCAACTCCATCGTCATTCTCGATGCCGACGGCTCGCGGCTGGGCATCTACCGCAAGTCGCACATCCCCAACGGCCCCGGATATCAGGAGAAGAACTACTTCAGTCCCGGCGACACCGGCTTCAAGGTCTGGCAGACGCGCCACGCGCGCCTCGGAGTGGGCATCTGCTGGGATCAGTGGTTTCCCGAGGCGGCACGGGCGATGACGCTCACCGGCGCGGAAATCCTGCTCTACCCGACTGCCATCGGCACCGAGCCGCCGCCGGCCCTGCCGGTGAATTCCCGTGAGCACTGGCAGCGCACCCAACAGGGACATGCCGCTGCGAATCTCATCCCTCTCGCGGCCGCGAACCGCTACGGGCTCGAGCGCTCCTTGCAGGACCCCGACGGGCTCTACATCCGCTTCTATGGCTCATCGTTCATAACGGATGCGATGGGCGCGAAGATCGCTGAAGCGCCCGAGGAGGGCGATGCAGTGCTCACCGCAACCTTCGACCTCGAGGAGACGGCCGCCCTGCGGGACAACTGGTTCGTCTTTCGCGATCGGCGGCCTGACCTTTATGGCGCGCTGGTGTCGCTTGACGGAAAGGTCGAAAGCACATGAGCGAGCGGGCCGAGCAACGCGGCAGGATGCCGACTTGGCGCCAATAGACTTAGTGTCTGTCGATCCAGGCCAGCGCGTCCTTCAGCTCCTTCACGAAGCGCGTGTATTCATTGCGTCGCTGTGCATCGTCGGGTACGCGAAGCAGAAATGACGGGTGAATGGTCACCCAGAGATGCGAGGTTGCTGAGAGTCTGGTCGGGGCCCCGCGAAGTTGCGACACGATCACCGGATGTCCGAGCAGGGCGCGCGCCGCGGTCCCGCCGAGCGCCATCACGAGCTTTGGCGCCACCAGCCGCAGCTCTTCGTCGAGCCACCAGTGGCAGGCCTCGATCTCGCTCGCGCTCGGCTTGATGTGAAGCCGCCGCTTGCCGCGCGGCTCGAACTTGAAGTGTTTGACGGCGTTGGTGATGTAGACGGATTCGCGCCCTAGGCCCGCATCCTTCAACGCCCGATCGAGGATCGCTCCTGCAGGTCCCACGAAGGGATGCCCCTGCAGATCCTCCGAGTCGCCGGGAGCCTCGCCGACCAGCATGAGGCGCGAGGGCGCCAGCCCTTCACCGGGCACGCCCTGGGTCGTCGATTTCCATAGCGTGCAGCGGCGGCAGTCATTCACCGCTCCGCGCAGTTCGCCGAGCGACATGAGTGTCCGTGCGCCGGTGAGCCCGCCTTCCTCCTCACGGCCGGCTCGCGCACGCTTCGGAAGCGGCTCGGTATCCTCGATCGTCATCGTCTCCGTTCAATGAGCGACCGCGGCAGTTGGTTCCGGCGCGGATGGAGAGCGCGAAAAACCGCTTCTCGAACAATTCTTCCGCTGCGCGTTGTGAGGCCGTGTAGCGGCCGTTTCGCGGCGTGACCGTGATGTACTCATCCAGCAGCAAGCGGCAGCGCTGCAATTTGTACGTGCGAAGATACGTGGCTGTCTGCGCGAGGAGAGCGAGCGCCTGCCGACTCGACACGCGACACTAGGCGTTTATCAGTGGCGTTCATCCAAAAACACAAACCGCACCCCCGGCTCATCGCCGGAGGTGCGGTCACCATTGGTGGAGGCGGGGGGACAGTACACCCGCCGCTTTCGCGGCGGCCTGGACTATGCCTTCATCCGCACCTCAGCGACGGTGCGGATGCGGAGCGTGTTATCCCACCGTTCCGGTGGAATCCTAGTACCCACCCAGGACTGAAAGTCCACGGCGAGCCTATGAGTCTCTACAGGGCAGGCCTGAGGTTGGCCCTCTTCCTACCCCTCGGCGTTGCCATGCCGCTCTCCGAGAAGAGCGCCGTCAGGTTTCACCGATGTGAGCTCCGTTATCAGCCGACCCTCGCGGATCGGCGCGACCCTTGATCGAACCCCCGTCCGCAAGTCCTAGACTTCAGGATCTACGTACGTATCCCACTCATTGGTTCTCACGCTGCGCTACCCGAGGGGCAGGGAAGACGCCGCGCCAGCAGACGGTAACTCTTAACGATCCGGCCCGTCGCACGCGCGGATCGCGATCCTGTGAACGCGTCCCCTGATTCAGTCGCACAGGCACGAGCTGGTCAGAGGTCAGCTGCGTTTAGGCAGCTAGAGCGTAGTTGTCGTCGTTGGCAACTATGAGTTGCAGAGTTATTTACGAGGGCACTGCACCTCGGTACGCCCCTGAAGGTTCGCAACCCACGTCGAAGCCGGTCGCCCCCAAAGGTGAGCGATAGGATACCTCAAGAGCCTCTCGAGCGCAGGAAGTCCCTGCGGCGGCCGTGCCCGAGCCTGCCGCTTGTCGGCGATCGGCGGCAGTTTCGTACGCCCACGCTTTCCGGTAAGGTCGCGGCCTTTTCACGCTGGCGCGGAAACGGGCTTGCTGACGGCGCACTTGCCGCAGGCGAGCGCTCTTGAAGCGGAGCCCGGTCGCGGGGTCGGGGTAGGTTCGGGATTCTCCAGGGAGTCGCCCAGAATGGTAAAGAAGAAGCTTGCGGCCATCGGTGCCGTGTTGATGCTGCACAGTGTCGCTTACGCTGCAACCGCGCTCTCGGCCGGCGCAGGGAGCGGATCTGCGAGCGAGGCCCAGAACGGACCGCCCAACACCTGGGCTGCGCAGGGACAGCTCGGACTCATCGTGACGAGCGGCAGCACTACGACGAAAAGCGGCAACGCTGCCTTCGACGCCGCGCATCAAATGGGTCTCTGGACGTTGAGCGGCGGGTTCGCAGCGCTCTATGCCAGCACCGGTCCCTACAGCACGCAGCAGGACACCAACGCGCACGTGCAGGCGGATCTTGCACTGAGCAAGCGCACCTTCTGGTTCTCGACCGCACGCTGGGATCGCAACCTCTTTACCGGCTTCGCCTACCAGGACAGTGTCGCGACCGGCGCGGGCTATAAGTTCGTCGAGACTCCCGCGACGCTCCTGGCCGGAGAGCTCGGTGTCGGCTACCGCATCGAGAAGCAGGAAATATTGCTCACGGGGCCCGCCGGCAATGTCATCAGCCGCACGCGCGTACCCGGGTCGGTCAATCGGGAGGCCGTGCTGCAGGCGGGATTGGACTACTCGCACTCGATAACGGAATCGACCAAGCTGGTGAACGCGCTGCTGGTCCAATACGGCTCGAGCGATACCACGACGACGGACAATCTGTCGCTGCAGGTCAAAGTCGACGCGACCCTGTCGCTGGCCGTGGGCATGCAGCTGGTCAACAACACCAGCCCGCCGCCCGGCAGCGCCAAGCACACCGATACGGTGGCGACTGTCAATCTCGTCTATGCGCTGAAAAATCCGAAGCTTTCAGCGACTGCCGGCACGCCGGCGCTGGTCAGCGGTTTCAACCTGCCTTAGTCAATTGGCGCAAATCGCTCCCGGCGATTTGCGCGGGCCGTCCTTGTGACTTTTTCGATCCCGCGGCCCAGGGAGCGGCCCTGGGCCGCTCACTCAATCGCTTTCGGACGGCGCACGGCGCACGGCG
>Ga0105240_10004452_pt1 | contig 21368 bp, 15 predicted proteins | sample KBSC54metaG_FD_80426 | JGI IMG/M metagenome (GOLD analysis project Ga0105240, IMG submission 80426) | Corn rhizosphere microbial communities from Kellogg Biological Station, Michigan, USA - KBS C5-4 metaG | ecosystem: Host-associated > Plants > Roots > Rhizosphere > Soil | place: Michigan, USA... | reverse complement strand
GCCATGGGGCCGGGACGCACGACCAGCCATGCGAATACCAGCAACCCGACCACGACGATGACGCCGATGATGAGGCCAATGCGTTTCGCGCCCGATTGAGCCATCTGCTTATCCCCCTGTCGGAAGGTTTCCGACGGCGCGGACTATCCCATCCGTGGACGGGCGCCGCAAGCTCGGGCTCCGCGCACAGCCAAGGCACGGCCGGGTGTTATATTCGATCGAACATAGCGAGCTGGCGCGCCTGCATCAGGAGCGCAGCCGGACCAGCGCGCCGAGCAATCGGGAGCGGTCGGCGCTGGGGCCGGCGAAGATTTCCACTTCTCCGGACTCGAACACGGGTGTCAGGTCGGTGCCCAGGAAGCGCAGCTCGGCTGCGGGCACACGCAGAGTGAGCGTGGCCGTCTCTCCCGGTCGCAGCCGGATACGGCCGAAGGCGCGCAGCTCGAGCAACGGGCGTGCGACGCTCGCGACTTTATCGTGGATGAACAGGAAGAGAGTCTCTTCGCCGGCGTGCTTGCCGTCGTTTCTCACATCGATCTGCGCTTGCAGGGTGTCGCTCCCGGTCAGCTCTGTGGGGCTCACGCGAAGGTTGGCGAATGTGCAGCGAGCGTAGGTGAGCCCGTGTCCGAAGGGATAGAGCGGATCGTTGCAGACATCCAGGTAGCCACTGGTGAAGGGATCGGCGGGATTGACCGGCCGCCCGGGGGGGCGCTGGCCGAAGAAGATCGGCACCTGGCCGACGGCGCGCGGCCAGCTGATCGGCGTGCGTCCCGAGGGTGAGGTACGGCCGGTCAGGATTTCTGCGAGGGCGTTGCCAGCCTCGCTGCCGAGAAACCAGGCCGCCAGCAAAGCGTCCGCGCGCTCGGCGAGCCAGGGCACGGTGAGGGGGCGCCCCGAGAACAGAATCGCCACCACAGGCACTTTGTCTGCGCGGGCGCGGTCCATCACGGCCTCGGCCAACGCACGCTGCTGTCCGGGGAGGCCAGGGTCGGCGCGGCTGGCCGCCTCGCCGCTCATCCGCGCCGCTTCACCCAGACACAGCACGATCGCGTCGACTCCCGAGCATAGCTCCACCGCCGCGGCGATGCCTGAGCAATCCCCGCTATCGATGGCGACTCCAGGTGCGTGAACGAGCTCGGTTCCGGGCAGGCCGTGATGCAGGCCGGCCAGAACGCTGACGTAAGTCTCCGGCTCACCCGCGGCTGCCCAAGGCCCCGCCATCTCGGCGGCGGCGTCCGCGAGGGGCCCGATGACCGCGAGACGTCTGAATGATTTCGATAACGGCAGTGTCTCCCGCTCATTCTTCAGCATCACGACGGCGCGCGCCGCCACGGCACGCGCCAACTGCCGGCGGTGAGCGCGCGTTGCAAGGGCCTCGGGCTGCACGCCTCGCGCATAGGGGTTGTCGAACAGCCCGAGTCTCTCCTTGAGCGTGAGCACACGGCGCACGGCCGTGTCGATCTGCTCTTGGCTGACCCATCCGCGCTCGAGTGCGACCGGGAGCCCTCGGCGGTACGCGTCGGCCATCATGTCAATGTCGACGCCTGCATTCATTGCCAGCGCCGCAGCCTCGGGCAGGTCGGCAGCCACCCCATGTCGGATCAGCTCTCCGATGGCGTTGTAGTCGCTGATGAGCACGCCGTCGAATCCCAACTCGCCGCGCAGGCAGTCACGCAGCAGCTCGGTGTGAGCTGTCATGGGAATACCTGCAAGGTCGGTGAATGCCGGCATCACTGCGGCCACGCCGGATGCGACAGCGGAGGTGAAGGGCGGCAAGTGCACCTCGCGGAGGGTTCGTTCGGAGATGTCCACGGAGGCGTACTCTCGACCGGCGGTCACGGGGCCGTAGGCGCAGAAATGCTTCGCGCAGGCAGCGATCGAGTCCGGCGATGCAAGGTCGCTTCCCTGGAAGCCGCGAACTTTGGCTGCCGCGATACGCGCACCGAGCCAGCCGTCCTCGCCCGGCCCCTCCGCGGTCCGCCCCCAGCGCGGATCGCGAGACACATCCAGCATGGGCGCGAAGGTCATGGCCAGCCCATCGTGCGCAGCCTCCCTCGCCGCCTCACGCGCTGTCGCGCTCCAGGTCTCTTCATCGAAAAGGGCCGCCTCGGCCAGCGGGATCGGAAACAAAGTGCGGTGGCCATGGATGACATCCAGGGCGATCAGCAGCGGAATCCCCAGCCGCGATTCCTCCACCGCCAGGCGCTGCATCTGGTGCGTGGGCCCGGGGCCGATCAGGTTCAGCAGGTTGCCGAGAGTGCCGTTGCGGATCGAGTCGGTGGAATCCCCGGCAATCACCGGGCCGGTCACCGCATGGGTCGAGGCGGTCATGGTGAGCTGGCCAAGCTTCTCCTGCAGTGTCATCTGGCCGAGTAACCTGTCGATCCGCCCCATCGAATGCTCCCGAGTCTCATTTTCGGCTCGCGGCCATCATAGAGAGGCCCGGGGAATTCGCCAGCACGCCGGGTGAGTCACAGTCCGGGCTCTCGCCGGGGCGTAAAAGTGGGCGGGTGGAGGGCGGCAAAGCTCTGACTGTGCGGCGAGGAAGCCGATGCTGCAGCGTGCTAAGACCGCCGAAGGGGTTCAAAATCCTCGCCGACAGGTCCGAAGAGGAGGTGACATGCCAGGAGCCGACGCGGATGCCCAGAGCCAGGCCCGCAGCCGGGGCTCAGGCCGCGGTGCGACGTCTGCCATCACCGTGAACGCGGCAGGGTCCGGTGGCGCTCAATGCACCAGCCTCGCACGCCTGCCCGACGAGGCGCTCATCGAGCTCATCCAACGGCAGACGTTCCGGTACTTCTGGGATGGCGCGCATCCGGTCAGCGGCCTGTCACTGGACCGCTGGACCGGGGATGTTCCCGATGACCGCGTGGCCGTCGGCGGGAGCGGGTTCGGTGTCATGGCGCTGATCGTTGCCGCCGAGCGCGGCTGGATCACGCGCGAGGCTGCGGTAGAGCGCCTCGGACGCATGCTCGACCTGCTGATGCGAGCTACGTGCTACCACGGGGCATTGCCGCACTTCATGAACGGCGCCACCGGGGCGACCATCCCGTTCTTCCGCAAGGACGACGCGGCCGACCTGGTGGAGACGTCCTTTCTGTTCATGGGCCTGTTATGTGCGCGGCAGTACTTCGCGCGCGACACGGCCGTGGAGAATTCGGTTCGCGGCCGCATCACCCTGCTGTGGGAAGACGTCGAGTGGGACTGGTTCACGCAGGGCGGACGCAAGGTTCTCTATTGGCACTGGAGTCCCAACAACGGATGGGCGATGGATCACGAGATCCACGGTTGGAATGAGTGCCTGATCACCTACGTGTTGGCCGCGGCGTCGCCGCGGTACAGCGTCGATCCGCTCGTCTATCACCGAGGGTTCGCCGCTGGGCGCGACTTCGTGAACGGCAAGGAGTACTACGGCATCGAGCTGCCTCTGGGGCAGCCTTACGGCGGTCCGCTGTTCTTCGCTCATTATTCGTTCTGCGGCCTGGATCCGCGTGGGTTGAAGGACGCTTATGCGGACTACTGGGAGCTGAACGTGCGCCATGTGCGTATCAATCATGCTCACTGCGTCTCCAATCCCAACCACCACGCAGGCTACGGACCGGCCTGCTGGGGTCTGACTTCGAGCGACGGACCGGACGGGTATTCGACGCACGCGCCCGACCTGGATGACGGCACGATCTCTCCAACGGCCGCTCTGTCGAGCGCGCCGTACGCGCCTCAGGAGGCGCTGAGCGCTGCGCGTCACTTTCTGGCCACTCACGGCCCCAGGGTCTGGACCGGCTTTGGGTTCGTCGATGCGTTCTGCGCGCGCCGCGACTGGTTTGCCACGACCCATCTCGCCATCGACCAGGGGCCGATCCTCGTCATGCTGGAGAACTACCGCAGCGGGCTGCTGTGGAAGTTGTTCATGAGCGTTCCGGAAGTGCGGGCCGGGCTGCGGCGGCTGGGATTCACGAGCCCGCACCTGGATGCGGCGGGCGCGGTTTGATGGATTCGTTCGAGCATTGGCTCGAGCAGCAGTATCACCGCTGCGCGCCGGCGATGTTGCGCAGCTTCTCACCCGTCGATCTCGTCAAGTCGCGCCCGGGCTTCGGCCAGAGCATCCGCGCGAGCCGCGGGGCGATCGTCGCCTCGCCGGTCCTGGCCGCCTATGACCCGGACCCCGACTACTTCTTCCACTGGTATCGCGATTCTGCGGTGGTGATCGATGCGCTGCGTGTGCTCTTCGAGGATGGGCTCGCCCCGCACGCGCGCGAGCAATTTGCCGATTTCGTGCGCTTCGCGCTCGGCCTGAGCAGGCTCGACGGACGTGCGCTGGCCGGCGAGCCGTCCTGGCGCGCGCGGGTCGCTGCAGACTTCGTCAAGTTCGTGCGAACCGACTCGGATCTGGCAGCGGTTCACGGCGCGGCTGTTGCCGCCGACACCCGGGTGAACGCCGACGGTACGCTGGATATTTCCCGCTGGGCCCGTCCGCAGCATGATGGGCCCGCGCTGCGGGCCCTGGCTGTGCTGCGCTGGATGCGCACTGGCTCGATGAGCGCGAGCGTCGCGGCTGAGTCGGTGACTCTGCTGCGCTCGGATCTCGATTTCGCGCTCGCGCACGCGCGCGAGCCTTGCTTCGACATCTGGGAGGAAGAGCACGGCTTGCACTACTACACTTTGTGCGTCAGCGCTGCCGCTCTGGAAGCGGGTGCGGAGTGGCTCGAGGTCTGCGGCAATGCACGCGATGCACACAGCTATCGTACGGAGGCCGGGGAGTTGCGCCGGACGCTGGATGGGTTCTGGCTTGCCGACGCCGGATACTACCGATCGAGGGTTCTGTCCTCCGGCGAGCGTTCCTCGAAGGAGCTGGATATCGCGGTGATTCTTGCGGCCATCCACACTGACAGCGCCGGAAGCAGGCATAACGCGCGCGACCCGCGCATGCATGCGACTCTGGCGCGGCTGGAGGCATTGTTCGATGCCGCCTATCCCATCAACCACGGGCGCGAGGCGGGAAGGGCTCCCGCGATGGGTCGCTATGCCGGCGACGTCTATTATTCTGGCGGCGCCTACTACTTCTCCACGCTGGGCGCGGCCGAGCTCTGTTATCGCGCCGCGGCCGAGGCCGGTGGCGCCGGGGCCGGGGCTGACAGCGCCCGCTCATGGCTGCGGCGCGGGGATGCCTATCTTGCAACCGTGCGCGCCTTTATCCCCGACGATGGTGAGATGGCCGAGCAGTTCGATCAGCGCACCGGGGCGCCGGCCTCCGCGAAGCAACTCGCCTGGAGCTACGCCGCATTCATCTCGTGCGTCGCCGCACGGCGTGCCGCCCTGGCCAGGTCCTGAACGGCGATGAAGAAGCGCCCACCCGAGCCCGATAGCGCACCCGAGGTCGATGAGGCCGCCGAGCTCGGCTTCGTGCGCCAGCTCGGGCAGATGCGCCAGGCACTCGTGGGCTCGCCGGTCGTCGGCAGACTGGTGCTGCTGGCGGTCGTGATGTTCGTGGTCCTGGTCGCCACCACCTACAGCCAGATCCGCCTCAACCTGTGGAACAAGCCGTTCTACGATGCGATCTCGCGCCGCGATCTGCACGACTTCCTGCTCCAGCTCGGGGTGTTCTTCGTCATCGCCGGCGCGCTGCTGATCCTCAATGTGATCCAGCGCTGGGTGGTGGAGACCATCAAGATCAAGCTGCGCGAAGGCCTGGTCGGCAATCTGCTCAAGCTGTGGATGCTGCCGCGCCGCGCGTTCTGGCTCGCCAACGCGGGTGGGCACATGGGCGTAAACCCGGATCAGCGGATGCACGAGGACGCGCGCAAGCTGTGCGAGCTCACCGCGGACCTGGGCACCGGCTTGCTGCAGGCGGCCATGCTGTTCGTGACCTTCGCGGGCGTACTGTGGGTGCTGTCGAACGACTTCTCCTTCCGCATCGGGGATGTGGATTACGCGGTTCCGGGATTCATGCTGTGGGCCGCCGTCATCTACGCGGGCTTCGGTTCGCTCATGAGCTGGTGGGTGGGGCACAGCCTCGTCAACCGTAATGCCGAGCGCTACGCGCGCGAGGCGGACCTGCGTTTTGCGCTGGTGCGCATCAACGAGCACCTGGACGACATCTCCCTCGCCGGCGGCGAGGCCGACGAGAACCGGCGCGTCGAGCTGCATCTGACCAACGTGCTGTCCGCCACGCGCCGCCTGGTGCTCGGCCTCACCAATCTCACGTGGGTCACCGCCGGTTTCGGGTGGGTGACCCTGGTTGCCCCCACCCTGGTGGCGGCGCCGCTGTATTTCTCGGGCAAGATCTCCTTCGGCGGCCTGATGATGGCCGCCGCCGCATTCACTCAGGCGCAATCCTCACTGCGCTGGTTCGTCGACAACTTCAGCGTGATCGCGGATTGGCGCGCCACCCTGGTGCGCGTCGCCGGGTTCCGCTACGCGCTCGCCGGCGCGGATGTGTTGAATGACTACGAGAGCCGCATCGCCTATGCGGAGGGCGAGCCGGGCACCATGACCATCGAGGATCTGGAGGTGGTGTCCCCCGGGGGGCGCGATGCGTTGAAGGAGAAGAAAGTCGTCGTGCGGGCCGGGGATCGGGTGCTCGTGATGGGGGCGCCGGGGACGAGCAAGACGCTGTTGTTCCGCGCCCTGGCCGGGCTGTGGCCGTGGGGCGTCGGCCGGGTCAGCCGTCCGAAGGACGAGCACATCTTCTTCCTGCCCCGGGGCACCCCTTACCTGCCGCGAGGGACGCTGCGCGAAGTCATTGCGTATCCGCAGAAGGTGGAGAGCTTTCAGGAGGGCGACTTTACGCGGGCCCTCGTCCGGCTCGGCCTGGAGCGCATGGTGCCGCTGCTCGACAGCACCCGCCGCTGGGATCGGGAGTTGAGCCAGGACGAGCAGCTGAGTCTCGCGTTCGCGCGCATCCTGCTGCAGAAGCCACCGTGGGTGCTGATTGACGATACACTCGGCTCGCTGGATGACGAGACGCTCGAGCGTGTCATCGACGTCTTCAACAGCGATCTGGAGACCACTACGGTGATTCACATCGGTCGCGCGGGACAGTCGCGCGAGCCCCTGTTCACACGCGTCCTGCACCTGACGAAGGCGGCACCGGCCCTCGTGCACTCTCATGGTAAGAAGGCTGCGCACAGCGTCGCGGCTGTCGATCGCCGATGAAGACACCCCGGCGCCAGCGGCGCACCTTCGCGACCTCGCTGCTGGCGTGCTGGGTTCTGATGCTGTGGAGCCTCCAGGCTAGCGCGCAGGAGCTGGACTTTCATCCGCCGGCCAGCGTGTCCGACGCGATGACACCCGCCGTGATGCGCGACCTGGCGGGGAGAATCCTGCCGGTCTACCAGGAAAGCGACACGGATCGCTACCTGACGAACCTGTCGGCCCTGCAGCTGGTGGCCGGCAACTATCAGGCTGCGTGGGATGCGCGCAAATCCCTGCGCGAGCGCCGCAGGAAAGCCGACGCCGGCCGTCCCGTCAGCAAGGCGATGATCTATGACCTCTATGCGCAGGCGAAAGCGATCGAAACGGCCGATCACGTCTCCTTCGCGCAAGCCTATTCGCTGACCTACCGGGCCGTCGTCCCGAAGCTGAGCGACCTGGACGCCTTTGCGCTCGTCGGCTGGCTCGAGACCCCCGTGGCGGGGTTCCAGGACGCCTTGCAGAAGGCCTTCGACCAGCGCCGGGCCAAGGGCAACATCCCGCAGGCCGATGCGATCGATCTCATCTGGACGTATCTGTCGTTCGATGCTTATCGGAGCTTTGCGCCGCTGGTCGGGGCGCTGGATGCGGAAGGCGATCGCGCACGCTACGCCAGCGATGACAACATCCAGATCAAGACGCCCGACGGGGCGATGCTGTCCGCCCGGCTCGTGCGGCCCAGGGTCCCGGCCGAACCCTTGCCGACGCTGCTCAAGTTCACTATCGACGTCGATGAGCCGAGCTTTGCGAAGGAGTGCGCTGCGCATGGCTACGTAGGTGTGATCGCCTATGCGCGCGGCAAGGGCCAGGGCGCCGGCGAAATCGTTCCCTTCGAGCACGAGGGCGACGATGCGCGCAGCGTCATCGAGTGGATCGCGATGCAGCCGTGGAGCAACGGGCGCGTGGGCATGTACGGTGCCGGCTACGCCGCTTTCGCAGAATGGGCGGCGGCAAAGCGGCCGCCCGCCGCACTGAAAGCGATCGCGACCTGGGCGCCGATGGCCCCCGGGGTCGACGTCCCGATGACGGGCAACATCTTCCACAGCTCCGCCTATCGCTGGGTCACGGCGGTCACCGAGAGCAAGAGCTCCGATGACAAGGGCCCGAGCGAGGAGTGGCGCAAGCTCGACCAGAGCTGGTATACGAGCGGCCGCCCCTACCGCGAGCTTCCCCAGGTGCACGGCAAACCCAGCCGCCTGTTCACCCGCTGGCTGAATCACCCCAGCTACGATCGCTACTGGCAGAAGATGATCCCGTACCGGAACGAGTTCGCGCGCGTCGATATTCCGGTGTTGACGATCGCCGGGTATTACGGGCGCTCGGAGGTCGCCGCTCTCTACTATTTCACTCAACACCACCGCTACAACACCCGGGCGGACCAGACGCTGCTCATCGGTCCCTACGACGATGATGTGATGCAGCGCGGGGTCACCCCGACGCTGCGCGGCATGCCGGTCGACCCCGCGGCCGTCATCGACCTGCGCGAGCTGCAGTATCTGTGGTTCGACCATGTCCTCAAGGGAGGCGCGCGGCCGGAGCTGCTGCGCAGCCGTGTCAACTTCGAGGTGATGGGGACCAACGAGTGGCGCCACGCCTCTTCCCCGGAGACCATGTCCAGGGGCGCCCTGCGCTTCTATCTGGACCCCAAGCTCGCCGGCGACGGCCACCTGCTGTCCGGCCGCAAGGGCGCGAGCACGGCCTTCACTCGCCAGACGGTGAATCTCGCCGATCGCAGCGATGCGTCCTGGACGCCGCCGGCGAGCCTCGTCGGCCGCGATCTGCAGAGCCACAACGGTGTCACTTTCATGACCGAGCCGCTGCGCCGTCCTCTGGAGCTGAGTGGACTGTTCTCCGGCCGGTTGGATTTCAAGATCAACAAGCAGGACGTGGACCTGTACGTGACGCTCTACGAGTTGCTGCCCTCCGGGGAGTACATCCAGCTGTTCGATCCTCCCTACGAGTTCCGCGCCAGCTATGCCGGAGACCGTGTCCATCGTCATCTGCTGGGCGCGGGCGAGCGCCAGCAGCTGCTCTTCCACAGCGAGCGTCTGACCAGCCGCAAGGTGGAAGTGGGAAGCCGGCTGGTCGTGGTGCTGGGTGTCAACAAGCGATCGGATCAGGAGATCAACTACGGCACCGGCGGCGATGTGAGCGCCGAGTCCATCGCCGACGGCAAGGTGCCGGTGAGGATCCAATGGTATGGGGATAGCTACGTCGACGTTCCGGCTCACCGCTAGCGCTGCTGGTGCGCGGCGCTGGCTGCTTCCCGCGGCGCTGATGCTGGGCGCCGCGGCGTCCGTGGCCGCCGCGGACAGCCGGGATCTGCAGGTGTATGGAACGGCAGTGAGCGCGGCTCCGGCCGATCCGGCGATCACGCGTGCGCTGCGGCAGATCTCCGCCCAGCGCATTCAGCGCATCATCGAGACGCTGGTCGCCTTCCGCACACGCAACACACTTTCCAGCATGGATACGGATCTGCCCAAGGGAGAGGGCATCAATGCGGCCGCCGACTGGATCGAGTCCCAGCTGCAGGAGTATTCCAGGGCCTGTGGCGGCTGTCTGGAGGTGAGGCGCGATACGTTCACGCAGTCTCCCAAACAGCGCGTTCCACGACCCACGACCATGGTCAACATTTACGCAGTGTTGCGAGGCTCAGATCCCTCGCAAGCGAAGCGCGTATACCTCGTAACCGGGCACTACGACTCGCGGGCCACGGACGTGCTCGACTCGCACGCACCCGCACCTGGAGCCAATGACGATGCATCCGGCGTAGCCGTCAGTCTGGAGTGCGCCCGCGTACTCTCGTCCCTGAAGCCGGCGGCGACCGTGGTCTTTGCCACCGTGGCGGGCGAAGAGCAGGGACTGGATGGCAGTCGCCACCTGGCCGCTCTGGCGAAGGAGCAGGGATGGCAGGTCGAGGCGGCGTTGGACAATGACATCGTCGGCGGCAACACCACCCCCGGAGATCGGTGGCAGGACAAATCGGCCGTGCGCGTGTTCTCCGAAGGTCTGCCCATTGCGGCAACCCCTGAGCAGATGAAAGAGCTGGTGACCCTCGGATACGAGAGCGACTCACCCTCACGGGAGCTGGCACGTGCCATGGCGGATGTCGGCAGAACCTACCGCGGCCTTACTCCCGTGCTGGAGCTCCGCCGCGATCGCTTCCTCAGGGGCGGGGATCATCAGTCATTCAACCAGGAGGGATTCGCGGCCGTCCGCCTGACCGAGTGGCGCGAGGACTACCGCCACCAGCACCAGACCCCGCGCGTGGAGAACGGCATCCAGTACGGGGACCTGCTGAAGTACGTCGACTTCCAGTACGTGGCGCGCGTGGCCTCGCTCAATGCCGCCACTCTCGCGGTGCTGGCATATGCGCCACCTGCTCCCACGAACGTTCGAATCCTCACCCAGGCGCTGGACAACGACTCGACCCTGCGCTGGCAGGGCAGCGGCACCGACGTGCATTACGAGGTCCTCTGGAGAGAGCTGAGCGCCGCGCAGTGGCAGCGCTCCACTCAGGTCGCGCAGACCAGCGCGACGCTCCCGATCTCCAAGGACAACGTCATTTTCGGAGTTCGCGCCGTCGACGCGCAGGGGCACCGCAGTCCTGCCGTGGCGCCCCTGCCGGAGCGCTGAGGGAGACTCGCGATGCGCTGCTGCGTGGCGTTGCTGGGGCTGCTGTTACTGTGCGGCTGCGGGCAGCCGCATTCCGGCGCGGCCTCACAGGCCGGGCCAGACGGTGCGGGCGCCGAGGCGCGCGTTCTGAATGTCTACAACTGGTACGACTACATCAAGCCCGAGGTGTTGCGCGAATTTCAGGCCCGCTATGGGATCACGGTCCACTACAACGTGTTCGACTCCGATGACACTCTCGCCACTCGCCTGCTGGCCGGGCACTCCGGCTACGACGTCGTTTTTCCCTCCGGCGCGTACCTCAACGCACTGATCCCGGCGGGGGTTTTTCGTACTCTCGACAAGCGCCGGCTTCCGAACCTTGCCAACATGGATCCGCAGATCATGCAGCGTCTGGCTGCACAGGATCCGGGCAACGCGCACGCGGTCGTCTATGCCTGGGGAATTACCGGCTTCGCCTACGATGCGCGCAAGATTCTGGCGCGCCTGCCGGCCGCTCCGGTGGACAGCTGGGCGATGCTGTTCGACCCGAAAGTCGCCGCGCACTTCGCCGATTGCGGCATCGGCCTGTACGAAGCGCCCAATGTCATCGTTCCGAGCGTACTCGCCTGGCTCGGCGAGCCGCCCAACAGCGAGGACCCCCATATCCTGGAGCGCGCCCAGCGCGCGCTCATGGCGGTTCGCGGCTCGATTCGCAAGATCAGTACGGGCGCGCTGGTCGACGATCTGGCTTCCGGTGAGTTGTGTCTGATCATCGCCAGCAACGGCGATGCGATGCAGGCGCAGGAGCGCGTCCGGATTGCCGCCAACGGCGAGCAGATCCGCTATTCGATTCCGCGCGAGGGTGCGGTCATGTGGTTCGATGTCGCGGCCATTCCAGCGGACGCGCCGCACCCGGGTAATGCCCACCTGTTCATCAATTTCCTGATGGACCCCGCGATCGCCGCGCAAAACAGCAACTCGACGCGCTTCCCGAACGGTAACCTGGCTTCGCAGCCGCAGGTACGGCCGGAGCTGAGGAATGCGACGATCTTCCCTCGGGGTGAGCTGGCCACGCGCTTGATTCCGGAGCTTGCCAAGAGCCAGGACTACGTGCGCCTGCGCACCCGCATGTGGACGCGCTTCCGGACCGGTCAGTAGAGTAGGCTGGCCCATCCAGGGGCTTACGCGGGCGCACACAGGTAGGGGGATTGCCGTGAAACGTGGGTTCGTACCGTGGGTATTGTCCTTTCTGGTTACCGGCTCCGGAGCGGCGCTCGCGCAGCTTCCCGCGGCCACTGCGTTTACCGCTGCGGGCTGGATCGACGTCACGGCGCCCATCGATCCTCATATCACACCGGTGTATCCAGGCAACCCGCCAGTGAAGCTCGACTTCGTGCAGAGCCTGGACAGCGGCGCGCAGGTGACCCTGTCGGCCTTCTCGTTCGGGGCCCACACGGGCACGCACGTCGATGCGCCGATGCATTTCATCAAGGGCGGCGCATCGCTCGATCAGATTCCGCTGGATCGCTTCATCGGACCGGTGCGCGTCATCGACTGCTCTCCCGAGGCCAAGGCCATCGATGCCGCCGAGCTCAACAAACACGACTGGCGCGGCGCACGGCGCATCTTCTTCCGCACCCGCAACAGCCGCAGAGGCTGGATGACCGACCCGAAGTTTCACGAGGACTTCACCTACCTCGCCCCTGATGCGGCGCAGCTGCTCGCCGCTGCGGGCGTGGAGCTGGTGGGCATCGACTATCTGTCGATCGAGCGCTTCGGTTTCGCGGAGCCGCAGACTCATCGCATCCTGCTCGGCAAGAACATCCCGGTGGTGGAGGGCCTGTCGTTGCAGGCGGTCGAGCCCGGCGACTACGACCTGTTGCTCTTGCCCATGAAGATCATGGGCCACGAGGCGGCGCCCGTGAGAGCGCTGTTGCGGCCCTCGGGCGCGGGCGGCCCAGTCCACTCTGGTGGGCCGGAACGTCGGAACGACGAGCTGGGGATCCGATAGAACCGCACTGTTCACCGCGGTCACCTACTCCGGCCGAGGCACTCGCGCCCGGGCCATCAGGAGTAGGCTATGACGATCGCGCAGGTCAGGTTCGGGCTCGCATTGACGGCGGCGGTGTCGCTACTCGCCGCTTGCGGTGGCGGCGGTAGCAGTGGCGGAGCTAGCGGGGACACACCGGCCGCGACCGCGCCGCCGCCTATGATGCCGACGCCGCAGATGGGTTTCACTGTGACCAATCTCGTGGCCAATAAGAGCGCGATCCAATCACAATTCAATGCGGCACACGTGGACGCCAATCTCGTCAATCCCTGGGGCATTGCCTTCAATCCCCAGGGATTCGACTGGGTGGCCGATGCCGCCACGTCGGTGACCACGTTGTATGATGGCAGCGGCGTGCTGATGGCTGCCCTTCCCGGGGCCCCCCTCGCAATCCCGATCCCCAAGGCGAGCTCACCTGCCTCCGTTTCCGGGCCGACAGGGGTGGTATTCAACACATCCCCGGGATTCGTGCTGCCTGACGGAGCTGCAGCCAATTTCCTCTTTGCAACTCTCGACGGACAGATCGAAGGCTGGGACGCTTCCCAGCCCGCTGCGGCCGTATCCGTGTTTACTTCCTCGAGTGCTGCGATGTATACCGCGCTCGCGCTGGGCACCGATACCAGCGGCAACAACTTCCTCTACGCAGCGGACTTCAGCAACAACAAGGTCGATGTGTTCGACCAGACTTTCAAGCTCATGCCTGCAGGCAGCTTCGTTACGCCGCAGGGTGTCCCGGAGGGTTTTGTGCCCTATGGCATCCAGAATATCAAGGCGAGCGATGGAACCACGCAGATCTACGTGAGCTATGCACAGCCGGACGCGCAACAGAAGAATGGAGCGGCCATCGCAGGCGCGGGCCTGGGCTACGTCGCCGTATTCGATGCCGCCGGGACTAACGGCAAGCTGTTGATCTCCGCAGGCGCACTCAACGCTCCGTGGGGCATGGCCTTGGCACCGCCGGGTTTCGGCAACCTCGGAGGGGCGTTGCTGGTGGGGAACTTCGGGGATGGAGCCATCAATGCGTTCGATCCCGGTACCGGCGCCTCGCTGGGCGCGCTGCTGCAAACTGACGGCACTCCCGTGCAGATCCCGTTTCTGTGGGGCATCGCCTTCGGAAACGGGGTCAACAATGAACCGGCCAATACGCTGTTCTTCGCGGCCGGGCTGAATAACCAGCTCGATGGCCTGTATGGACGCATCGACTTCGGTGGCATCAGCAACAGCATGCCGGCGCCGCCAACACCGCCTACGTACGGCGGCACATGACTTCCGCAGGCGCGCGGCGCTGCAGGCAGCACGGCACCCGCCATGGAAGGCCGGTGCCGTCAATCCGCTCGCGCGGCTGAGGAGTCGGCAATTCCGTCGTGCGGAGCCCGAGCGGGTTCTATGGGCAGTGCTCGCGCAATGGCGCGATTTCCCCGATGGAGCTCCCGCGGTAGGAACGTAACGCCAACTCGAGACGACGCACGCCTTCGCGCAGCTCCTCGCCGGAGCACGTCGAGAAGCTCAGGCGCAATGTCGCCGGATCGCCGCCTCGCGGGTAGAACACCGCCCCGGGAACGAAAATCACGCCGTGTTTCCGCGCGTGCGCCAACAACATCGTTGTGTCGACACGCTCCCGGAAACGGCACCAAAGGAACATTCCACCGTCAGGAACCGAAAAGCTGATCTCGTCGTCCAGGCGGTCGTGCAGTGCTGCACACAACTCGGCGCACTGTGCGGCATAGGTGCGGCGCACCGTGTGCAGGCGCCTCTCGAGCTCTCCCGCCATGAGATAGCGAGCCGCCACTTCCTGCGTGAAGCTGGAAGTGTGCAGATCCAGCGCCTGCTTGATGCGTGTCACCGTGTTGGCGACGCGTGGCGGCAAAACCATCCATCCGATACGTAAGCCCGGCGAGACGATCTTCGAAAGAGATGACACATAGCCGCACCACGCCGCAGCGCCGGGCATTCGCTGTGCGAGCACCCACAGCGGCGGTGGCGCCCGGTCGTGGAACCGCAAATCGCCGTAGGGATCGTCTTCCAACAGGAAGACCCGGCGAGCCACGGCCCAGCGAAGCAATGCGAGGCGGCGCTCGACGCTCAACGAAGCACCGGTCGGGTTGGCAAAGTTGCTCACGATGTACGCGAGCTTGGGAGCCGGGTTGGCGCGCTCCGCGGCCAGCGCCGCTTCGAGGGTATCGACGTCGGCTCCATCGGCCGCGGCGGGTATCTCCAGATAGTGCGCACCGCGCAGATCGAAGGCCTGTACCGCGGCCAGGTACGTCGGTACTTCGAGCGCGACCCGGTCCCCTTCATCCAGGAACGCGCGCGCGATGAGATCGAGGGCCTGTTGCGACCCGGTCGTGACTTGAATCGATTCGGGGCTCACCCGGATTGCACGCCGCGACAGATGGGCTGCCAGCGCTCGTTGCAGCGACTCCTGGCCTTCGGTCGGGCCGTACTGCAGCGCCTGGCGCGGCGCCTGCCGGAGCGTTTCGCGGGTCGCCTGGCGAATGCCCTCCACGTCGAACAGTTCCGCCCGGGGCATTCCTCCAGCCAACGAGATCATTCCGGGCACGGAGGCGTCGCGCAGCAGCTCCCGGATCGCCGAGGGTTGCACGACGGCGCGGCGGCTGAAGCGGTACTCGGGGAGCGTTTCGCTGCTGACAGTTGCCATGGGTTCCTCGCGGCTGCAGGACTGAATATCGCCGTTGTGGGCGCCGAAGTACCGGCGCAGGGCGTGCGGCGCGATACGGACTGTATTGGTCGGTGCACCAGCACAGTTTGTGGCCGTGCAGGGATGGCGCCTCTGTGAGCGATCCCGAGCGCTGTCTATCTTGGGGCGCAGTGGAGGACGGTGGCCCATGCTCGACGTAACCCAACTCGCTACCTATCTGGCTGTGATGTCCATCACGCCGGGACCCAACAACGTGATGGTGACGGCCTCGGGCGCGACCTTCGGCTATCGCGCCACCGTGCCGCACATTCTCGGCGTGGGCATCGGGGCGGCACTGCAGACGGCTCTCGTGTGTGTCGGTCTGGGCGAGATCTTCGAGCGATGGCCGTTGCTGCATACTGCAATGACATGGGTGGGCGCCGCCTATCTGATGTGGATGGCATGGCGCCTGGTCGGGGCGGGCGCGGTCTCGGGAAAGGTGGCGGCGCGGCCGATCACTGCACTGGAGGCTGTCGCATTCCAGGCGGTCAACCCCAAGGCCTGGATGATCGCCATGACCACGGCCGCCGTCTTCTTGCCCCGTCACGGCTCGGTTGCCACGGCAGCGGTACTGGTGGCCTTGCTGTTCCTGCTGATCAATGTACCTTGCGTGAGTGCGTGGGCGCTGTTCGGTAGCGGCATGCGCAGACTCCTGTCCCTTCCGGGATATCGACGCGTATTCAACGTTACGATGAGCGCGTTGCTGGTGATGACTGCCGTGATGGGTGTGCAGAGCTGACATGTTCCAGGTGGTGCGCAATTCCCCCAAGCCCCTGGGGGATCAGCTGGTCGAGGAGGTCAGTCGCCTGATCGAGTCCGGCCGGCTGCCCGAGGGGTTCCGGCTGCCCTCCGTTCGCCAGCTGGCGCGGCGGGCCGGGGTGAGCGCTTACACAGTCACGACGGCTTTCCAGCGGCTGAGTGCCAAGGGGCTGATTCAGGCGCGGGCGGGATCCGGGTATTTCGTTGCCCGCATTCGCCGGCAGGCTGCCCGCGTGGAGCTGGGGCCCGCGCCTAGCGCGGACCCTGTGCTGGGTTTCACGCGCAACTTGCTGGAGCAGGAAAACGTCGTCGTGCCCGCCGGCTCCGGGTTCCTGCCACCGGAATGGCTGGCCGAGGGCATTCCCTCATCCACGCTCTCGCGCTTCGGCAAGAGCAGTGCCGCGGTGGAGTCGGCAACTCTGCAGGGAGACCCGCTCCTGCGAGAGCTGCTCGCCGAGCGCCTCCGTCTGGCCAACATACCGGTGGCCGCGCAACACCTGGTCATGACGTTCGGAGCCTCGCATGCGTTCGATCTGATCGCCACCACGCTGCTGAGCGCCGGAGACGCCGTGCTGGTGGAGGATCCGGGCTATTTCGTGCTACCGGCGCAGCTGCGCAGCCGCGGCCTGCGGCTGATTCCCGTCCCCCGCCTTGCCGATGGGGCGGATCTGGAGGCGTTGGAAGCCGCCGCCAAGCTCCACAACCCGCGCATGATGTTCACGCAGACTCTCTTGCACAATCCTACGAGCACCAGCGCGTCGGCCGCGCGCTGCCACGGAATTCTCAAGATCGCGGAACGCTATAACTTCCTGGTCACTGAAGATCACGTCTATACCGACCTGGCGAGCCCCCACAGCGTGTCGCTTGCGCAGATCGACGAGTTGCAGCGCGTGATCTATGTCGGGAGTTTCACCAAAGTGCTGGGGCCCGGCCTGCGGGTCGGCTTCGTGGCCACTCGCGATGAGCTGCTGCGCCCGCTCATCGAAGGCAAGCTGTTGGGTGTGTTGTCCGGCTCGGCGCTCGTGGAATTCGTGCTGCGCGAGGTGTTGGACGGCGGCAAGTACCGGCGCCATATCGAGCGTTTGCGTGACCGCGTGGCCAAAGCACGCGCCGAAGCGTCACGCGCGCTCACGTTTGCCGGTCTTACCGTGGAGAGCTCCGGAGGCGAGGGGATCTTCCTGTGGGCGCGATTGCCGCCGCACGTCGAGCCGGACCGATTGGCGCTGGATGCGCAGGCTCAGGGCATCCTGCTGGCCAAGGGGGCGCTGTTCTCACCCACCGGACAGTGTGGGGATTGTCTGCGTTTCAATGTCGCCTACGCTGCGGATCCCGCGCTCACGCGGTTCCTGAGCTCCAGAACGGGGGCGAGCGTCGAATCCTGAGGGCGCCGCGCGCGGCGCGGTGCGGGGCCTGCAGCGCGGCTCAACGCGGCCTTGCCGTACCGCCCGGCCTGGCGGCCTGCCACGCCGCGGGCGCGATTGTCCCTCAGCGCGGATTCGGGTGGTGCGAGTCGTCGACCAGGTGCCTCAGGTCCGTGTCGACGCACGGGGTCGGCTCGGCAAGCTCGTTGGTCGTGAGCTTGATGACCCTCATCTTCGGGTGCCAGGGCTCGAGCAGCACCTTGGGGTCTTCTACGGTCGCCTGGTACTCGATGACATCGCCCACCCGGTGCAGCCGCTCAGTCACGCGCATGTCGGTCGAGTGGAATGCGCCGTTGTCGGTGAGCCAGCTGTCGTCGTTGAACTGATTCGCCTCGATGACCAGCGTGTCACCCTCCCAATGACCGACCGAGTCTCCCAGATAGCTGGGGTCCACGTCCGTGCGATGCGGGCGGCCGTCGGTGGGGATGATGCGCCAGAAAGCTCCCGAGACATCGTCGTACAGGAACACGATCTGGCCCGGCCGCTGCACGATCTTGTCAGGCGGCCCGATGCGCGGCAGCCCCGGGTCCTTGCAGCGCAGGACCGGATCCTCCTGCACCTGGCGCTTGTTGAGGTCCTTCACCTTGGCCAGGAACTCCGGCCGATAGCTGGGGAAACTCGTTGCCGGCGTGCGCCCGGAGGGCGGCGGTGGCGGCGGCGGCGGGGCGGCGGCCACGGGCTGGCAACCTGCGATGCAGACGGATCCGTCGGAGGATTTCTGCGGCTGCACGAAATCGATGCCCGAGCCGTTGTCCCAGGTTCCGTTGAGATCGGGGTGTCCGTCCGACAGCCGGGGTACCGGCTTCTGTGCCGGAGCGGCCGCGCCGGCCGCGTACGCACCGGAGAAGCAGAATACCCACGCCGCGACCGTCATCGCCGCGACGGCCAGGGAGTGCCCGTGATGGGCCAGCCCGTGACGGGGCAACCCGCGCCCGGCTAGCCCGTGATGGCCCAGCCCGTGGGTCAAGTGCAAGCTCATGTCTACTTCCCCTCCGCGGCCGTGTCCTGTGCGAACTGGAAGTGGTGTCCGTCGGCGTAGGTGATCCTGGCCAGGAATCCCAGCTGCGGGGTCCCGTCGCGGGCGGGGTAGGCGTCGACCGTGACCCGATCCCCGTTCCCCTGCAGCATTTTCATGCTGACGCCGGCCTTGCGTGCCATGGCAACGGGCACACACTCCAGACGCCAGGTCGAAACCTTGCCGCTCGCGTCCGTGACGGCGAGGTTGACGTAGATATGCGGGTTGGCCCAGTCGACGTGCGAGACCACTCCCGTCAGCTTGAGCGTCTTGCGAGTATCGAATTCGCCACCCAGGGAGTGGTGGGCATTGACCTCCGCGCTCCCAGCCATCAGCGCAGTGAGTCCCAGCACGGTCAGACAGTTGCGCAGACGATCGTGTCCTCTCACAGCGCGCCCTCACTTGGTTGCGGATTCTTCTTCAAGCGTCGCCCGTCAGGTTCGGCGACATTCTGGCCGCAAGTCAGGTCGCCGCGCAATGCGCGGCCGGCCGTCCTGTGGACCTCAGGAAACACGGCCGGCGGGCCGGGACTCCCGCAAGCACACAACCGGCAAGCTAGGGCTCCAGGCCGCGCCGCTTCGCTTCCTGGGGCAACAGGGGTGCCAACGCCGTGGCCGCCGCGATGTCGGCTTGTCCCTTGGCGGTCATCCCCTTGCGGATCTCATCCAGTCCGCGCCCATAGAGAGACCAGGCGAGCCTGGGCTGCAAGCTCAGCGCGGCGTCGTAGTCGGTAATGGACTTGTCGAAGTCGCCCATCCGCAGGCGTACCAACCCGCGGGTGTCGAGCGCACGGGCTTCTTTCGGTTCGAGGCGTACTGCGTCGTTGCAGTCAGAAAGCGCTTTGGAGAGATCCCGGCCCAACAGGGCACGCGCGCGGCAGCGTCCCAGGTACGCCTCCGACCGGTGAGGATTGTCCCCGCGATTGTGCAGCCACAGATCGAATTGGGTGAGGGCCGATTCGAGCCGCCCGGCGCGCCCGTAGAGATTGCCCAGGGCCAGACGAACGTCGGCGTCCTTGGGCGACAGGCGGTCCACGGCATCCAGGTCTGCAACCGCGGCGGACGGATCGCGGGCCGCCAGGTGCGAGGCGGAGCGTGCCATCAGGGCAGGCACGTCGTCGGGCTCGAGCTTCAAAGCCTGATTGAAATCCTCCAGGGCTTGCGAGGGCTGCCGGTTGTTCGCTCGCGCGATGCCTCGCTGATAGAAGTAATCCGGCTGGTTCGGCGCCATCTCGCAGGCGCGGGTGAGATCGGCAATGGCATGATCGAAGTCGCGTCGTGCGGCGAACGCCGCGCCGCGACGCGCGAAGCCGGCGGCGTCGGTGGGCTGGTCGAGAGTCTCCGGTGGAGCCGCCGTGCCGGCTGCCTCGGGGGAAGGGGACAGCGCCGCCGACGCTGGGCCGTTGCCCAAGTCTGCGGGCGGCGTGCCGCCCGCCGAGGCCGCCACCCCCGTGGGTGTCGTGCCTGAAGGCTGCGTGCCGGGCTCGCTCGCCCGAATGGGGCTCGAAGGCGTTGCCTCGAGGTTGAAAACCGGTCCCCCATTATAGGTGAAATAGAGTTTGCGCTGGCCGCTGGCCACATAGACCCGATGCGAGAGAAAGAAATCGGCGCCGATCAGCATGTCCGTGTCGATGCCGATGTCGCTGATGCGCAGGCGGGTGTTGCGGACCTCTTCGTCGCCGATCTTGAAGCTCGCGAAGGGCGCGACCCAGCTCTGCACCCGGCGGCGCCCGATGCCGAACACCTCTCCGGCGGAGCGGACTTCGTTGTCGCCGATTTTGACACCGGCACGTTCGGCGGCACGCACCGACAGGGCTGACCTGGAGGATCCCGTGTCGAACACCACGCGGATCTTCGCGCCGTTCAGATACGCGACCGCCGCTGTGAAGGGGTCTCGCGAGGTCGCCCACTCGATGGGCATGACGGAGTACGGTTTATCCGTGACCCAGTAGGCCAGCACGGCCTGGCCACAGTCCGTCGGGCGCATCAGGCGAATCACGCCGTTGGCGAGGTCGTACTCGACATCCGCGAGACGAAAGATGTTCTGGCCGAGCACCCCCGCTGAGTCGCGCCCCAGCCCGCTCCCGGCGACGACGAACTGCACATTGTGCAGCGGGATGCCCGCCAACGAAAACTGCTTCACCGTGGTGTACGATGCCAAAGTCGATCCACCGATGCCCCGGACGATCAGCTCGTACGGCAGGGGATCCACGCGGAGGTGGAAGTCGTCGGTCACGGTGGTCCAGATCATGCTGTAGAACGACCCGCTGTCAGCGATGAAGCGGGCGTCGGCACCGTTGATCTGTGCAGTCACCATGGGCAGAGCGCCGGACATGGTGACCGGGAGCTCGGCGAGCTTGCCGAGTGTGCAGGCGGCGAACGCAGGGCAGGCGGGAGCCGTCAGCGCCCCCACCAGCAGTGTGGCCGCGATGCGGCGGATGTCCATGGCGCAACACTACAGCAAAGCTCGAGGACGCGGGAGGGAGCAATGGCCGAAGATCTCGTGTTTTACACCAACCGCATGTCACGGGGCCGGATCGTGCGTTGGATGCTGGAGGAAGTCGGTCAACCTTACCGCACCGAAATCCTCGACTACGCGACGACCCTGAAGGGAGCTGCCTAT
>Ga0105240_10004450_pt1 | contig 21374 bp, 18 predicted proteins | sample KBSC54metaG_FD_80426 | JGI IMG/M metagenome (GOLD analysis project Ga0105240, IMG submission 80426) | Corn rhizosphere microbial communities from Kellogg Biological Station, Michigan, USA - KBS C5-4 metaG | ecosystem: Host-associated > Plants > Roots > Rhizosphere > Soil | place: Michigan, USA... | reverse complement strand
TCGCTATATCTGTATTAATCTCGGCTTTCGTCGCATTATCATTAACACCTGCATTGTGCACGTTGTTGCTGCGGCCGCATAAATTGGATGAAAACTCAAAAGGCCTGGACAGGTTCTTCTTTCTGTTCAATCAATGGTTCGGGAGAGTAACAGGCCGCTATAGGAATGCGGTAGATCGGGGGATTAAAAATTCGAAATTTATCATCATCATTCTCGTGTGTATTATCGTAGCGACCGTCTTATTATTCAGGGGTAAGCCTACGGGCTTTATACCGACCGAAGATGAAGGTCGTATTTACATCACCTACGATATACCAGAGGCTGCGTCTACACAGCGAAGTGTTTCCCGTTTACACGAGATGATGAATTTATTGGATAGTATTCCTGAAGTGGGGCACTACGCGGCATTGGGTGGATTGAACGTGGTGAGCTTTGCAAACAAATCGAACAGCGGAACTATATTCGTTCAACTTAAGCCATGGGATGATCGTAAGCTAACATCAGAACAGCTTGTTGGGGTTATTCAGAAGAAAATGGCCAGGTTTAAAGAGGCCACCGTCGTTGTGATCCGCCCGCCTGCAGTCCCGGGTTTGGGAACCACAGCAGGTTTTTCTTTTATACTTGAGCAAAGACAGGCAGGAGGTGATATCAATGCATTTGAAAAAACGCTTCAAAATTTCCTGGCAGAGTTAAGAAAACGAAAAGAAATATCGAGGGCATTTTCATTTTTTACGGCGCGAACTCCAGCTTATCAACTGACTATCGACCGCGAAAAGGCTAAGCGTTTAGGGGTGTCTATCTCTAACATAAACTCCGCCCTTCAAACTTATATGGGTAGTTATTTTGTGAACGACTTCACTATTTATGGACGTAATTTTCACGTGGTAGCTCAGGCGGATACCAATTATCGTACCGATATTTCGAGCCTGGGCCAATACTTTGTTCGAAATCAGGACGGGCAAATGGTGCCTTTAAGTACAGTTACTTCTTACAAAATGATAGAAAATGCACCATTGATATCGCACTATAACCTTTTCAGATCGGCTGAGATTGATGGCAGCTCCTCGGAGGGGTTCAGTAGCGGTGATGCAATTAAAACTTTACAGGACGTGGCAGCCAAGACTTTGCCGGAAGGATATGGATATGAATTCTCAGGGTTAAGTCGTGAGGAAATTTTATCCGGATCGAAGACCGTTTACATCTTTATGCTGTCCATCGGATTTGTGTTCCTGTTCCTTGCAGCATTGTATGAAAGCTGGTCGGTTCCATTTTCCGTGTTACTTGCAGTGCCACTGGGAGCTTTTGGGGCGATATTATTTTTAAGCCTCCCTTTTAACAAAGGCCTGGATAATAATATATATGCGCAGATCGGTTTGATCACGTTGATAGGTTTGGCAGCAAAGAATGCGATCCTGATAGTTGAGTTTGCTAAAGAGCGCGTGGATAGGGGAATAGAACTGGAGAAAGCAACGCTTGATGCTGTTCGCCTGCGTTTACGGCCGATCATCATGACGTCAATGGCATTTATTTTAGGTGTAGGTCCGTTGCTGGTAGCGTCGGGAGCTGGTGCACAGGCGAGGCAAACCATCGGGTGGACAGTGTTTGGAGGCATGCTTGCCGCAACATCATTAGCTATATTTATTGTGCCTGTATTATTTTACCTGATAACAAGGGCGGCATACGGTAAGAAGCATCTTGCTGAGTTGAAGAAGAATTACAGGCCTGATCCGGATCGCGATAGTGAAGTGTAATTTTTATTAGTGTTTTGTGTTTTTAATTAAAGGTTTATGTTTTGTCGGAAAAATATTTATTTCGACAAAACATTTGCTATTAATTATTCTTTATTAATTCAAAATTAATACACAAAACCCTTTGAGATGAGAAACTGTTTTTACCCCCTCTTATTGTCAATTTTTATCCTGGCCGGATGTAAAAAAGATAGTAAAACCACAACTAATTCAAACACAAACGTTAGCTACAAAGTAACCTCACCGGAGTATGTGGATAGCCTGTTATTCGTTAATGTAAATGGCTACCAGATACAAACCAATGATCCCGGAGCTACTTTTTCAGCAACAGATTCGCACATTGTTCTTACCGGTACTAAAGGAAAAATAGGACGCTTAACTTCAGCAGAGGTCGTACCGATTACCATTACTTGGTCAGATCATACCAAAAAGATCATTTATGCCTTAGGCTGTACTGATAATAACCAGGACATGCCTTTTGTAAATTACCAGGGAAAGTTAGCTACGGATTGCCAGGCATCGTATACGCAGGGCTGGAAAACACTGGAGAAACTTCCTGTAAGCGGAGAAACTTATGCTATAGTATTAAGGCACGCCGATGCAAGTGACGGTGCGGATTGGCCGATAGCTCACGGTACCGCTGTTCAGGGACCGGCAAACTGGTGGACATCAGCTGATTCGACGCTGGCAAGACAACTTAATCCCCAGGGAGTTGACAGGGCAACGCAATTAGGGCAAATATTTAAGGACCTTAACTACCCGATCAAAAGAGTAGTGACCAGCGAATTTTATCGTGCCCGTCAAACGGCAACTTTGATGAGTACGGGTATAACTGCATCCGTCGACGGAAGAATAAATCACCCGACTTATAACCTTTATACGCCTGGTTTATTTATGGGCATGACCGCCGTACTACAAGGACAGCCTATCGATAACAACATGACGCTTGTAATTGCACACCACCCTATAAACGAGCTCAACGCAGTAACTGGTTATCCAAGTTTCCCAAGTGTATCACCATTTAACTGGACAGGCGCATACCTGATCAAGATAGAAACTGACGGAACGCTTACCTATGAAGGTGCTGCCTCATGGGGAATGTTTAAAGCATGGAGAAATCTAAAACTTCATAAATCGTCATAAAAATGTATTAAAGCAATATAAGAGACCCTAACAAAGGCCTTTTTGGTTTAGTGGCACTATTATCGGTTACAAAAATGCCTTGCAAATAGAACACAAAGCCTCTACAATACTGTACAGAAACTTTTTTGCTATCAATCCATAAAAAATCATTAATCAATCATTTGCTTTTTTATGAGTTTATACTTGACCGGCTAAAGAAGCTGTCATACAATAATTTAACATATTAACATTTGTTGATAATATATCTTAATAACTTTCGTTACTTTGCAGAAGATTGCCCCGAGAGATCACAATGGCAAAATATTTGTAAAAGGGGCTTAACATAAACCATTTAGTTTAACCAAACACAACAACAATGAAAAAAGTGACTAAACTAATGGCTATCGCTGGAGCAGCCATAGCTATATTTTTCGCATCAAATGTAAAAGCTCAAACCGTAGACAAAAGCGCATGGCGTTTAGGGATCGGTGTTGAAGGCGGTGTGCCAACAGGAGATGTGCACACTACGCAAGGATGGGATTTAGGCGGTACAGCACGCTTGCAGTATGGAATAGATAAAAACGTAGCTGTAATGCTGACATCAGGTTATTACAATCTGTTTGGCAAGAATTATAGCGCAACATTTATTGATCCTGCTACAAGCTCCGTTACAACAATAACAGCTAAAGGAGCAAACTTTGGTATAATCCCGGTAAAAGCTGGTGCCAAAGTGTTCTTTAATTCACCTATTTACGTAAGTGGTGAAGCAGGTGCTGGATTTGAAACCGTCGAAGGCGGCAAAACAAGATTGTTATTATCTCCGGGATTAGGCTGGGCTAATCATTCATGGGATGTAGGTGCCCGTTATGAAAACTTCTCAGGCGGCGGCGTAAACTATGGTCTTATAAACCTACGTGTTGCTTACGGTTTTACACTGTAATCAAGAGAATCGATTTTAAATAAAAAGCCCGTCCGCTAACTAGCGGACGGGCTTTCTTATTTTGGTTAGCTGTTTCTTAGCTCAATTTTGCCAGAGCAGTCTTTATTCTTTTCATAGCTTCTACCAGTTTATCTTCAGCAGCAGCGTAAGATAAACGGATAGATTTCGGGTCTCCGAATGAATCGCCGCCTACAGAAGCTACATGTGCTTCTTCCAGCAAGAATATGCTTAATTCGTCAGCATCTTTAATGGTGTTGCCATTATAGCTTTTGCCAAAGAACGAAGTAACGTTCGGGAAGAAATAGAATGCGCCATCAGGCAAGTTTACATTAACGCCAGGGATATCGCTTAATAATCCATATACCAGGTCGCGGCGTTTTCTGAACTGCTCGCGCATCTTTAGAACGCTTTCCAAACCACCTTCACTTGCAGCAACACCGGCTTTCTGCGTGATTGAGCAGGTACCTGAAGTAACCTGGCCCTGCATTTTATCACAGGCAGCAGCAATTTCTTTGTTTGAAGCGGTATAGCCGATTCTCCAGCCCGTCATTGCAAACGCTTTAGAGAAACCATTGATGATGATCACACGGTCCTTAATGCTATCAAACTGAGCAATAGACTCATGTTTGTCGACAAAGTTGATGTGCTCATATATCTCGTCAGACAGGATATAAACGTGCGGATGTTTTTCGAATACTTTTGCCAGGCCTTCCAATTCTGCTTTGCTGTAAACGCTACCTGTAGGGTTACAAGGCGATGAGAACATAAACAGTTTACTATTTGGAGTAATAGCGGCTTCTAATTGTTCAGGAGTGATTTTGAAATTCTGTTCAACAGTGGTATCGATGAATACACTTTTGCCTTCAGCTAATTTTACTACTTCTGAGTAAGATACCCAATATGGAGTAGGGATAATTACTTCTTCGCCTGGATTGACCAGACAAAGCACCGCGTTGGCAATAGCTTGTTTAGCGCCTGTAGAAACTACGATCTGGCTGAAATCATAATCAAGGCCATTTTCGTTCTTAAGTTTAGCAGCGATCGCCTTTCGCAGTTCAGGGTAACCTGAAACCGGTGTGTAATAGGTGAAATTTTCATCCATGGCCTTCTTGGCCGCTTCCTTCACGTACTCGGGAGTATGAAAATCAGGTTCGCCAAAACTAAGGCTGATCACATCAACACCTTTAGCAGCAAGTTCACGGCCTAATTTTGCCATTTTGATAGTTGCTGACTCAGAAAGGTTGTTGATTCTGTTACTTAATGCGCTCATAATTAACTTATTTTTATTCCGGGCGCAAATATAGGAAAAGTCTTTAGTCGTAAGTTAGTAGTCTTAAGTCATTTTCTATTTTTTCATTTTTAACAATTTTAGAGAGTTAAAGCACCGTTTTTTTACAATTTTTTAATTTAAGAATATAGACTCAAGACTTATGACTATTGACTTAGGACTTCAAAATGTTATTCCTAAATTTGCGCGCAAATCCTGAATATTTTGCAAGAACAACGACGGATCATATTAATATCCCTGATTACAGGCACCATCCTGATGATGGCAAAGTTCGGGGCATATTTTCTGACAGCCTCCAATTTTGTGCTAACCGATGCAGCCGAAAGCATCGTTAATGTATTAGCTACTTCATTTGCTTTTTTTAGCATCTACCTTGCTTCACAGCCACGTGACGCCAATCACCCTTACGGACACGGTAAAGTGGAGTATTTCTCCGTGTTTATAGAAGGTGCCCTGATAGGCATTGCAGCAATTACGATCATTATAAAGGCAGTATACGGCTTGTTTTACCCAAATGTCATCCACTCATTAGTTATAGGCGCCATCATTATCGGCGCAACCGGCCTGATTAATGGATTACTGGGGCATTATATGATCCATAAAGGGAAGTCTTTACCTTCTATGACTATTGAGGCGGACGGTCACCATTTGCTTACTGATATGTTTACAAGCGTAGCATTGGTTATTGGGTTATTGCTGATACACTTTACACAAATACTTTGGCTCGATAGCGCATTATCTATTGGCGTTGCGCTTTATATATTATATAACAGCTATAAACTCGTTCGCAGGTCTGTTTCTGGTTTGATGGATGAGGCGGATTTTGATATGGTAACCAAGGTGATCGCCGTACTAAATGATAAAAGGAGAGACCCCTGGATCGATATACATAATTTCCGGGCCCAGAAATATGGTAATGACCTGCACATTGATTGCCATTTAACGCTGCCTAATTATCTTGACCTGATACAGGTGCACGATGAGGTAAAAAGGGTAGATGAACTTATAAATAAACAGGTGACCAAAACGGAGCTGTTTATCCACACCGATCCCTGTGTACCTCAATGCTGCCATTACTGCCGGATGAAGGATTGCCCGATACGGTCGGAAGCAAAAACTGAAGATATAACCTGGACTCTTGAAAAGGTGATCCGCAACAAAAAACATTTCGAGTAATGTATCCATTTAATGTGCGCGTATATGGTTTGCTGATCAATGACCGCAATGAAATACTTATCAGCGATGAACAGGAATATGGTATGCGTTTTGCCAAATTTCCAGGTGGCGGATTGGAGCATGGAGAAGGTTTGATTGACGGTCTGAAGCGGGAATTTGTTGAGGAATGCAATGTTGAAATAGAGGTGCTGAGCCATTTTTACACAACGGATTTCTACATCAAATCAGCCTTTAATGATTCGCAGATCATCAGTATATATTACATGGTTAAGAATGTAACTCAATTGAATCTTGCGTTTAAAACTATAGCATTTGACTTTGACGGAGAAGGTGAAGTGCTACAATCTTTCAGGTGGGTAAATATGAATGATATCAGACCTGAAGATGTGACCTTCCCGATAGATCAGCATGTAGTAAAACTTTTAATAAATAATAAATGAGACTGGTAGAGAGAGATTTAAAAGTTATATGGCACCCATATACCCAAATGAAAACTGCTTTACCATCTGTACCTATTGTACGTGGTGAAGGAGCGTGTTTATATGATGAAAACGGCAAACGCTACATCGATGCCGTATCATCCTGGTGGGTAAATATACACGGGCATGCGCATCCGTATATCGCCCAAAAAGTGGCTGAACAGCTCAATAAATTGGAGCATGTAATATTCGCCGGTTTTACACATGAGCCTGCTGTAGAATTAGCCGAGCGACTATTAGCAATTTTACCGTCAAATCAGCAAAAAGCTTTTTATTCTGATAACGGTTCTACGGCAGTTGAAGTCGCTATCAAAATGTGCCTCCAATATTGGCACAACCAGGGAATTAATAAAACTAAAATACTGGCTTTCAACAACGCCTACCATGGCGATACATTTGGTGCGATGGCCGTAAGCGGGCGTAGTGCATTTACAGCGGCTTTTGATAATTTATTGTTTGAAGTAGAATTTATCGATACGCCAAACGAGTCGAACATTGAAAGCCTCAAATCTCATATCTCACATCTAAAATCTAGCCTAAGCTGTTTCATTTTCGAGCCGCTGGTTCAGGGAGCATCAGGTATGTTGATGTATGAGGCTCAATACCTGGACGAATTGTTGGCACATTGTCGTAAAGAAGGGGTACTGTTAATCGACGACGAAGTGTTTACAGGCTTTGGTCGAACAGGGAAGCCTTTTGCTTGCAACCATTTATCAGTGCAGCCGGATATTATGTGTTTCTCCAAGGGTTTGACAGGTGGTACTATGGCTTTCGGTTTGACTACATGTACGCAACAAATATTTGATGCGTTCCTTTCAGATGACCGCTTAAAAACATTATTTCACGGGCATTCTTACACTGCCAACCCGGTAGCTTGCTCGGCTGGGCTGGCAAGTCTCGATCTGTTTTTGGATCCATCTACCCAACAAAATATCGATCGAATTATAGCTTCACACAAACAATTTGCTTTGAAGATCAAAGATCATCCAAAGATCAGGATAACACGGCAAACCGGAACCATATTGGCTATGGAATGGGAGACTGGCACAAATACGTCATATTTTAGCTCCCTGCGCGACCGTCTTTATCAATACTTTTTGGAAGCCGGAATCATTCTTCGCCCACTGGGTAATATTATCTATATTTTACCTCCATATTGCATCACCGACGAGCAACTCAATTATATTTACGCCAAAATTGAAAGTGCACTTGACGAACTTTAGCTAATGGAATTCAATAAACTACTATCTACCATAATTAATAACGACCAGCTTCACGCACGTTGGTTAAATACGCTTTCGCTGATGGAGAACACGGGTGCCCGTAAAATATCAGCCTGCGAAGATCCTGAAACGGTTACGTATATCATACTAAAGCACGCCGCGGAAGAACATCGCCATGCTTTTTATCTGAAAAAACAGATCGAAAAAGTAAAGTCAGCTAATTGCCCAACCTATAATGGTGCTTACCTGATCGCACCTAAAAGCAGCAAATATTATCTTAATCAGTTAGATGTTGATGTTTGCAGGTATTTAAAAAAGGAGTTGGGGCTTGCAGGAAAAGAATTACGTTTTGCCGCTTACCTTTTGGTTACTTATGCTATTGAGGTTAGAGCGGATGAGCTTTACCCGGTTTACCAGGAAGAATTAGATAAAACTGGCAGTAAGGTAAACGTGAAATCCATCATTTTAGAAGAAGAAGGGCATTTGGAAGAGATGATCAATCAACTCAAAACGTTTTCACCGGATTGGCAAATACACGCCGACAAAGCAGTTGCAATGGAGACCAGGCTATTCAACCAATGGGTGGATCAATTAAATAAGGAAGTAGCTAATTAACAGAATTGATACCAAACAAAAAAAAGCGATCCAACCAAGTCGGAGCGCTTTTTTTATGGATAAATGAGATGGATTAACGGCCTCCGCTCATTGCTGCGAGGTCATCTTTGCTAATCTTATCAAAATCAGCCGGGATACCGAATGTTCCTTTAGGCGCTTTCTCGTCCGTTACACTTGAAACGGTAATTTCAGTACTTTGTCCTTGCTGGAACGCTGTATACTGTACAGGGAATCCGCCAATTGCTTTGTAATAAATTGGAACAGCTGTGGCCGGAACGGTAACATCATTGGTTACCCAGATATCATAGGTCTTTTTGTCCTTATTATCAGTTGCCACTACTTTTTTGCAGTTAAAACCAGAAATAGTTTTGGTTTCGGTACCTGGTGCAAAAGTAAATGTAGGGAATGAACTCATTGCCTGTTCAACCTCATCAGGAGTGTAAACAGCCGCTTTTTTTATAGAAGCAACCGGCACGTCAACTAATACTGCAAATGATTTGTGGTTAGCGTCAGTCAGCAATTTGATAGTAGCCGGACCTGCAGAAAACGTAGATGCAGTAGAATCAGCTGTGAAATATTCTTTGATTTCTACATCCTGGCCACGCATGTTAGTTTTGTAAGTAACCACGCCCTGGGTATAGGCTTTTTGCGCACTCGCGCTTAAAGTTACTGCCGATAAAGCAATACCAAAAGCTGCGCCTAAAAATTTAATCTTCATGTTTTGGAATTTATTTAACACAATTTAGATATTAATTGCATTGGGTGCAAATGTTTTGTTAATTTCTCAATTAGATGATACCACTATTGATTTGTTACGCAATAAAATATGATAATTGATGTGTCGTGCCTCTGCCTGTTTCTGTAACTTGTTAATCAGGTAGTTCGAATTGGAATTGTCAATGATTAATGCCCTGTAATCATAATTCCTATTTAGAAAATTGAGATCAACATCTGCGGTTTTAGATCCGGATACATACAAGTAATCGGTCTGAAATTTTTGCGGCAGTTGTATTTCAGATAGGTGTTGATTAAAGAGTAACAATCGTTTATCCTGGAATAGCAGGTAATTATTTTCTTTCAGAAAATAGGGCAGACGAATATTTTTATCTGGGGATAATAGTTTGACGTGCTCTATCTGGGAGCTATCTAAATAAGGCTGGATAGAATAGCGGTATGCTTTGTCCGTATCCTGCAAATCAGTTAACACTATCGCATCGTTTCCTTTCTTAAATGCAATTCCGGTATGCTTTCTTAGACTTAGGAAGGCGATCTGATTAGATTGCGAACTATTCCAATTTTTAAAGCTAATGCTGGCTGCTAACAAAAGCATGCAGATCAGGCTTAACCTAAGCACCCACAATTTGCGATCATAGAGAAAGTAAAATACTGCTATAATAATGATATAAAGCAATAAATATTCAATCGGAGTGATCCATATTTTGTTGATGCTGGAGAAAGGAAAATGCTCGATCGTTGCCAGCACTTTATCCATTAACAGGATCGATTTCTCCAATATCCATCCTAGTACAGGTGATATAAAGGGGATATCCGGCATAACCAAATAAGCTAAGCCTGCAATCATAATAAGTTCCGAAGGAATGATGATAAACAGGTTGCTAATCAGAAAGTAGACAGGGAACTGGTGAAAATAATAGGCGCTCAGCGGAAATGTGATCACCTGTGCTGCTATGGATATGGAACAGGCTGCCCAAAATTTATCCAGCCATTTGTTATCGATAGCCATCCATTGATAAACTATCGGCTGTAATATCATTAGTCCCGCTACTGCGAGGTAGGACAGCTGAAACCCAACATCGAGAATGAAATAAGGATTGTACAGTAACAAACTGAAAGCCGAAAGGGCCAGGATATTTAATGTATTGATATATCGGCTATAAGTTTTTCCGATGATGATCATAGAAATCATCACCGCTGCACGGCAAACCGCGGGAGAGAAACCGGTGAGCAATGAATAATACCATATAATAGAGATAACTACTATCGCCTTGATGGTTTTGCCGTATCTGAACCGATTGAGAAAACCGAGCATAAAATCCAATACGAGGAAAAGAATGGCCACGTGGGCACCTGAAACTGAAAGCACATGGATGGTACCCGTTTTAGAATAAGCCTGTAACACATCGTTACTCAGATCAGCTTTATAACCTAATATTAAGGTTGATGCTACTGCAACAGCTTCAGGATTGTGAATATGCCTTTTAAACTTTTCTACCAGTTGCCATCTCAATCTAAGCGAATAAGAAATCAAACCATTGACGCTATTTTTTGATAAAACGTAATATTGGTGAGGGTACAAAAACTCCTGGTAATGGATATTCTGATTGGCGAGATATTGTTTGTAGTTAAATTCAGCAGGGTTATAAGGCGGGTCGACAGGATGATAATTTGCCGGAATCATTAGCTCATCACCGTAATATAAATTACTGGCCAGGCTGTCTTTTATTGCGATCAGTAAATTGCCTGACGTTGGGGTTACTTTCTCGCTTTTGACATTACTCTCAACTGTTGTAGTAAACCTTAACAAATCGCCGCTTCGTTTGGGTTCATTACCGACCTTGACCAGGAGGTAATCCGCGGGCTTTTTTGAAAAATGATCTTGGTTGTTAAGCTCGTTATACTTTAAAGTTATTGTCCATCCTAAAGTGAATAATATGCTGTAGATCAATATACCGCCCGTCCATTTATACTTATATAGATTCAGCTTTTTATAAAATAGGTTGAGGCTGATAAAAAGAATGATCAAGCCCGAAAGTATTACGGTGAAAAATGCAGTGAAAGAAAATGCAGGAAACCAAATACCCGAACCAATTCCGGCTAAAAAGGGTAGTAGCAGTATTGCAAATGGAATTTCGCCTTTGTGAGCGGCTATCATATCAAGTTTACAGGTTCAGGTACTGATGGGTGATCAGCACAAATTCTGGAAATAAAGATATGATTTCAAAGAGAAAATCTCTTCAAAAAGAATAGTAGCTTATTGAAATAAAGGAATTATAGCTGTTCGCGAACTTCTAGCAAAAATTTCTTAATGCTTTCCAGCGAATCGATCACGCGCTGATGGTCCTTAGACTCATCCATATTCTTTTTCAGGTGCTCGCGTGCGCCATTAATAGTGTAGCCTTTATCTCTCACCAAATGGAAAATGATCCTTAGGTGCTCGATATCTTCGGGAGTAAAATAACGATTGCCTTTTTTGTTCTTTTTAGGCTGTAGTACATCAAATTCTTTTTCGTAAAACCTGATCAATGACTGATTTACATCAAAAATAGCAGCCACCTCACCCATGGTGTAGTACATTTTACTAATCTCGTGCTCTTTGTAAGGCATATTCCAAAGTTAATTTCAATTTTTCTCTTTAACGCATGCTTAACTAATAATGTTCCATAAAATACAAAAGTGTGGAAAAGTTTTACTCTTGTTAATACTTGTAAAGTGCTCATTCTCATGATAAACTTGTTTCTGATGCCGTTTTCGCACTTTGAAGCGAATAATTAACTTTGCGGACTATTTAACATTTCATGACTTCTTCAGAGATACGCAAGGCTTTTTTGGAATTTTTTGTTTCCAAAGGACACACCATAGTGCCATCGGCTCCTATTGTTGTAAAAAACGACCCGACGCTGATGTTCACCAACGCCGGGATGAACCAGTTTAAAGATATTTTCCTGGGCGAAGCACCAGCCAAATATTCACGCGTAGTTGATACACAGCGTTGTTTGCGTGTTTCGGGCAAGCATAACGACCTGGAGGAAGTGGGTATCGATACCTATCACCACACCATGTTCGAGATGCTTGGCAACTGGAGCTTTGGCGACTACTTTAAAAAAGATGCCATTGCCTGGAGCTGGGAACTGCTGACCGAAGCATTAAAAATAGATAAAGACCGCCTGTATGTAACCATTTTTGAGGGTGACGAAAAGGAAGGCCTGCCTAAAGACCAGGAAGCTTATGATTTCTGGGCGCTGCATATTGCACCTGAGCGTATCCTGATGGGGAATAAAAAAGATAACTTTTGGGAAATGGGCGAAACCGGTCCGTGCGGTCCGTGCTCAGAGATACATTATGATAACCGCCCCGCTGATGAGCGTGCTAAAGTACCTGGTGCAAGTTTAGTGAATGGCGACAGCGACCAGGTGATCGAGATATGGAATAATGTATTCATGCAGTTCAACAGGCTAAAGGATGGTTCATTACAACCACTGCCAGCCAAACACGTGGATACCGGTATGGGTTTTGAGCGTTTGGTGCGTGTAATACAGGATAAGACTTCGAATTATGATACTGATGTATTTCAGCATCTGATACAATTCATTAGCGAAAAAAGCGGAAAAAAATATAACGCTGCTGCAAAACAGGGTGAAGAAGGTTGGAATGAGGCAGTTGCTATGCGTGTATTAGCTGACCATGTTCGTGCTGTTAGCTTTACTATTTCCGACGGACAATTACCGTCCAATAATAAAGCTGGTTATGTGATCCGCCGTATTCTGCGCAGAGCTGTAAGATATCAGTATCAATATTTAGGTTTCAAAGAGCCTTTTCTAAATCAATTGGTGCCATTACTGGCTAAGCAATTTGAAGGTGTTTTTGATGAATTGTGGAACCAGAGAGATTTTGTTCAGAAGGTGGTTTTAGAGGAAGAAACGTCGTTTTTGAGAACTTTGGAACAAGGTATTCAAATTTTTGACTCCTCTTTTAACGAAGAGCTTCAATATCTTTTGACAGACTTTTTTAATAATGACGAAAACAAAAAAAGATTTAAGGGCCTTTCTGATCTTGAAAAGAAGATAAAGGCAGATATAGAGGCTTATAAAGCAAACCCAAACTCTTCGAAAAAGCTAATAGAGGCATCGGAAGTATTTAAAAAAGCAAATAATTTTGTGCTGAAGTTTTCCGGCGAAATTGCGTTTAAACTGCAAGATACCTTTGGATTTCCTATTGACTTAACAGAATTGATGGCTCGGGAAAGAGGATTTTCTGTAGATATAGAAGCATTTAATAAAGCCCTCGCCGAGCAAAAAGCCCGTTCACGTGCCGCAACCGCTATAGATACCGGTGATTGGGTTGTTATAAAAGACGAAGACACCACCGAGTTCACCGGCTACGATGAGACGGAAACTATAGCCCATATAGTAAAATACCGTAAAGTTACAGCCAAAGGCAAAGAGCAATACCAGGTTGTTCTGGATAAAACGCCATTTTATGCTGAAAGTGGTGGCCAGGTAGGGGATACGGGTGAATTGGTCTTTCCGGATGGTGAAGTGATCAATGTAACCGATACCAAAAAAGAAAATGCGCTGATCGTGCATTTTGTAGATAAACTGCCATCTGAAGAAGCTATTGATGATGCATTGACCGCAATCGTCGATCCAACACGCAGGGCCAATATCATGAGCAATCATTCTGCCACGCACTTACTGCATGCTGCGATGAAACAGGTATTGGGTAGCCACGTGAACCAGAAAGGTTCATTAGTAAATGACGAATACCTGCGTTTCGACTTTTCGCATTTTGCTAAGGTAACTGAAGAGGAACTGGCGCAGATTGAAGCAATTGTAAACCAAAAGGTCCGTGAGAATATTCCATTAAAGGAAGAACGCAATGTGGCTTACCAGGTTGCTATCACCAGCGGTGTAACAGCTTTGTTTGGCGAAAAATATGGGGAGTATGTCCGAGTGATCACTTTTGATGATAATTTCTCAAAAGAGCTTTGCGGTGGTACGCACGTAAAAGCAACAGGCAACATCGGGTATTTTAAAATTATTGCTGAAAGTGCTGTAGCTGCCGGTGTTCGTCGTATCGAAGCTATTACAGGTATCGGTGCTGAGAATTATATCAACGAGCAAAGCCTGCTTATCCATCAGCTTAAAGAATTGCTGAAGAATCCAAAGGATATCGGCAAAAGCATAGAAAGCCTGCTGGATGAAAACAGCAAACTGAAAAAAGAGATCGAAAAATCAGTGCTTGAAAAATCAGCAGGGTTGAAAAACGAATTGGCTAAAAAGGCCCAGCATATCAACGGCGTCAACGTAATTGCTGAGAAAGTTGCGCTACCAAATGCTGATGCAGTGAAAAACCTCGCATATCAACTAAAAGATATAGTAAGCGATCTTTTCCTCGTGCTGGCTGCAGATTTTGATGGTAAGCCAAATATCACCGTTATGATCTCCGAAAACCTGGTGAAAGATAAAGGCCTGAATGCCGGAAACATCGTTCGTGAACTTGCGAAAGAGATTCAGGGCGGCGGCGGCGGTCAGCCTTTCTTTGCAACAGCAGGTGGTAAGGAGGTTAACGGTTTAGATAAAGTATTAGAAAAAGCTAAAAGCTTTATCTAAAGATAAAAAATCATGTCATTGCGAGGCGCAAGGCAGATTGTGCGGGCCGCGCAACGAAGCAATCGCATGCTATACAGAGCGAATATGCATAGTTTGCGATTGCTTCTTCACCACGCGGGCCGTTCATCGCAATGACATTTTTTAACGTCACTCAATGAACACAGCGTTATGCCTTAAGCGTAAAGCTGATAGGTAAAGTATATTGAACTCTTACCTTATGCCCGTTCTGAATTCCCGGATTCCATTTAGGAGATAACTTCATCACCCTAACAGCTTCCGGTCCGCAGCCTGCGCCTGGGTCGCGTACAGCCTTTATATCACTCAGTGAGCCATCTTTTTCTACAATAAACGATACAAAAACTTTACCCTGTATCTTCTTGCTTTTTGCTTCAGCTGGGTATTTAATATTTTGCTGTAAAAATTTGTAAAACTTATCAACTCCTCCCGGATAGTTTGGCACATTTTCAACCTCTGTGAATACCTTGTCATCTTTTTGCTGCGGAAAAAGAGTTGCCTTTTCTGTCGATGTCAGTGCTTCATTCTTAACTATAGTAGCTGAAGAAAGCGTCAGCATCAAGGCAAACAAAGGCACAGCCAGCAGGTATTTTAAAAGTGCACTCTTTTGCGATTTATCTTTTTGGATCATCATAATGCGTTGTTTTAATGATTTTTGATTAAAAAATGGGTTAACTAAATTGTTTATAGGTGTTTCAAACGTTTGACTAAATAAAAGCATGGCATAATGCTTTTTGCTGCCCGAAAGTTTAAGTGCACCTTCGTCGGCAATAAACTCGTGTACATTCTTTAATTCTTTCCTGAACAGGTACACCAAAGGGTTAAACCAATTGAAAATGATCACGATCTCCATTAACAATACATCCACAGAATGCCATTGCGCTGCGTGGATGTGCTCATGCTCAGAAATAAGCTGATTAGATGAGTTGCCCTCGCTCAGGTATATCCTCTTAAAAAATGAATAAGAGGATTGATTATCAGAATTAAATATGACCTTTTTAACCGCCAATAATTTAATGAATAGGTACAAGCTGAATCCAATGATCCCGACAAGATATATGCCGGACACAACCTGAAAAAATGTAAGAGATGATGTCCCGGTTTGTTGGGAAGCAAATACATCAATAGGCTTAGCTATTACTGAATATTTGATCTGCTCTGCAATTGCAGACTGCCCAAACCAATTTGTATGAATAAGCGGCAGGATAAAGGACAAGAGGAGGGCCGATAATAGGTAAACCCTGTTTACCTGGAAAAATGTTTCTTTCTTTAGGAGAAGTACATACAATCCGAAGAATGCACTAAGGAATAGGTTGGCCAAAACTATATATTGCAGGGTGTCCATAGTCTCGAAGGTTTATAATTAAGTTTTTAGTTATACGAAGTTAAATAAGAGTTTTTGAATTATCAACTAAATATTTAGTTTATTGTGGATTTTATTTTAACTGGTTGATTTATAGAATAAACGTTTTTTTTGGCAACGCATTACGTAGGTACCAACGTATGTTGAAATGGTTTGAGACATAAGATAAGCTTTATTATCCATGTATTTTATAGTTTTAACTATATTTGGCGCTTGTCACTAACTGACAACAATATATTGATCAAGAAATTCTATCTGGGAAGATGAAAGACAAATATGAGCTGGTGGTAGGTTTGGAGGTGCACGCTCAGCTATCTACACAAAGCAAGGCCTTTTCTTCGGATTCAGCAGCATTTGGAGCCGGTCCTAACGAACATATCAGTGCCATTTCGCTGGGGCATCCGGGCACTTTGCCACGCATTAATAAACGCATGGTAGAGTATGCGGTTAAAATGGGTTTAGCCTGTAATTGTTCCATCTACCTGAATAATACTTTCGCCCGCAAGAATTACTTTTATGCCGATCTCCCTAAAGGTTACCAGATCACGCAGGATCAGGCACCGGTATGTTTGGGCGGGCATGTTACTGTCCGTTTATCTGATGGTTCGCAGAAGGATATTGCTATCCACCATATTCATATGGAAGAGGATGCCGGTAAAAGTATGCACGACCAGCATCATGCCGATTCTCTGATCGACCTGAACAGGGCAGGGGTACCTCTGATCGAGATCGTATCAGAACCTGATATGCGCACCAGCGAAGAAGCAGGACAATACCTGACCGAAATACGCAAACTGCTTCGGTACCTGGATATCTGCGATGGTAATATGGAAGAAGGTAGTATGCGTTGCGATGCCAATATATCGGTACGCCTGAGAGGAAATACGGTTTACGGAAACCGTTGTGAGGTGAAAAACCTGAACTCTATCCGTAATGTTCAGCGCGCTATCGACCACGAATTTGATCGTCAGGTTAAGATAATTGAAGCGGGTGGCCATATTGAACAGAATACATTAAACTTTAATGCAGATACAGGTGAAACCTCGGTTTTACGTTCAAAAGAAATGGCGAATGATTACCGTTATTTTCCTGAACCTGACTTGCAGCCTTTATCCCTCGATTTGGATTACGTAAACAAGATAAAGGAAAGTTTACCGGCATTGCCTAATGAGCTTTATGCTAAATATGTTTCAACTCTTGGCCTGTCGGTTTACGATGCCTCTGTTATCACTGCAGAAAAAGATGTTGCCTTGTATTTTGAGGAATTGATCAAACATACGGAGAACTATAAATCGGCATCAAACTGGTTGATGGGTTCTGTAAAATCGTACCTGAATGAAAATGGCATAGCTATTACAGAATTCAAAATCAAACCTGCTAATTTGGCCGCGCTTATAGCGCTGATCGATTCGGGTAAGATCAACAATTCGGTAGCATCACAAAAGTTGTTCCCGACTATGATCAATGATCCGGAAAAAGCACCGGAGCAGTTGGCTAAAGAATTGAACCTGCTGATCACTGCCGATGCGGATGATGTACACCAGTTTATTACCGAAGCAATAGCTAAATTCCCGGATAAAGTGATTGAATACAGAAAAGGTAAAAAAGGCGTTTTGGGATTATTTATGGGCGAAATCATGAAACGTTCAAAAGGAAAGATCGACCCGCAGAAAACCAACCAACTATTGATAAAAGAATTAGAGTCGAAATAATGAAGAAATTTATTGCTTATTGTGGTATTATAGGGCTAATAGGAGCCATCAGTTCTTGTAAAGATAAATCTGCGTTTACAATTTCCGGTACTATTACCAACCCAGGACCTGTAAAGAAAATATACCTTTTCCAGGCAGATAGTGCAGGTCTGGCAATGGTTGATTCGACCAATCTGAGTGAAAACGGAAAATTTGAGTTCAAACGTTCATCGCCTTACCAGAACTTATTCGATATCCGTACGGGTAAGACCGCTGTTTTTGATGTGATCGCTAAAAACGGCGATGATATCAATTTCTCTACCGATTTGGCAGATACTTCGAGAAAATATACGATCAAAGGGTCTGATGATTCAGAAAAGATCCAACAGTTCAACCAGATCGATAACGTATATAATAAACAAATAACCGCCCTGACTGAGCAATATCGTGAAGAAGCCCAAAAGATAGGCCACGAGTCGGATTCGCTTGTTAAAGTCTACCGGCCGAGACTTGAAAAACTATTAAGTGAACAAAGCCAGGCAGTATTAAAATTTGCCAACGACAATAGTGGTTCCCTGGCAGGCTTCTTTGCTATAACCGGTGTTGACCCAAATAGATATGAGCAGCAACTGGTAGCCTACGCTGATAATATCCAGGCAAAAAATGTTTTTGGTGAGAATCCTGCGGTGAAGCGCTTCATCCGCAATATGATGGAGGTAAAGCCGATTTCGGTAGGGCATAAGGCTCCTGAGTTTACTACGATAGGGCTGGATGGCAAAACCGTAAAACTTTCAGATTATAAAGGCAAATACGTACTGGTTGATTTCTGGGCGTCATGGTGTGCACCTTGCCGCCAGGAAAATCCAAACGTGGTTAAGCAGTATGCGATCTATAAAAACAAAGGCCTGAATATACTGGGTGTCTCATTGGATGTCGATAAAGACAAATGGCAACAAGCCATCAACCAGGATAAATTAACATGGAACCATGCCTCTGATCTGAAGAATTTTGAAGGTCCGACTGAAAGGCTTTATCATATCAATGCGATCCCTTCAAATTTTATGATCGATCCGCAAGGAAATATAGTGGCCAAGAACATCACAGGCAGCGATCTTGAAGATTTTTTAAACAAAACGTTTAATAAGCCTCAATAATAAGTTAAGAAAAGGTAACACTTAACAATTTATTAACATTGAGTTAACCATTTGCTTTTTTTAAGCTTATATCTTTATGCAAAATTTGTAATATGAGCACATCTACGAAGCAAAAGATTCTTATTGTTGATGACGAACCGGATATTTTAGAGCTGATCGAATATAATTTAAAGAAGGAAGGGTATCAGGTTTATACCGCAAGAAATGGCCAGGAAGCTGTTTCTGAGGCTAAAAAATCACTTCCGGACTTAATTGTACTGGATATTATGATGCCGAAAATGGATGGCATCGAAGCTTGCCGCATTATGCGTACCATGCCGGAGTTCAAAAATACTTTTATGGTGTTTTTAACTGCCCGCAGCGAAGAATATTCAGAAATTGCAGGTTTTAACGTTGGTGCTGATGATTACATCGCCAAACCTATTAAGCCGCGTGCGTTGGTTAGCCGTATCAATGCCATTCTAAGAAGGAATGCCCCTGCCGAAGAGGTGACCGACAACAAGCTGGAAATTGGTAGTCTGACTATCGACCGTGAAGCTTACCTGGTTTACCAAAAAGGTGAAAAGGTTGTTCTGGCTAAGAAAGAATTCGAATTACTTTACTTACTGGCATCAAAACCCGGAAAGGTTTATACCCGCGAAGTAATTCTAAAAAATATTTGGGAAGACTCGGTAGTGGTAACCAACCGTACTATCGATGTACACATCCGTAAACTGCGCGAAAAACTGGGAGATGATATCGTCTCGACTGTAAAAGGCGTCGGATATAAATTCGAAGCATAAAAAATGCCCCGGTTACGGGGCATTTTTCTTTTGAAATACTTTAGGCAACCGCTTTCTTGGCGGTTGCAGTTTTCTTTGCTGCGGTTTTTTTCACAGCTGTACTCGCTGCCTTAGCTTTCTTTTCGATCTGTTTAGTTTTGTCTGCTGCTTTAGCTTTTACATCTGCAACTGCTTTCTTGGCTTTGGTAGTTTCGTCGGCAGCTTTTGTTTTGATCTCTTTAACCTTTGTATTGGCTTTTGCCTTTATATCGGCTGTTGCCGCGGTAGCTTTAGCTTTTACAGTTTTTGATTTCGCAGCCACACCACTTTTAGCTGTTGCGGTTTTCCTCGCAACCGTTTTCTTTTCGGCGGTTACTTTTTCTTTTATATTTTCTATCGTATCGGCAGTTTTATCTTTTACTTCTTCGGCAGTGTCTTTTGTACCTTCCCACAGGTGTTCGATTGTTTCTTTGACCTTCTCGAAAAATCCCTTTTCTTCAGGCCCGGTTGAATTTGTGTTCATGTTTTTTGTAGTTAGATGTTAATGTTTTTCATTTAGTTAACCATTGTCCCGCGAAGTTTGTTTTGTTCAAGGTTACCGGTTAACTGATTAACTAACCAACAAAAACCGTATTTTTGCCCGCTATGAAGTTTCCGAAGTTTGCTGATTTGATATTGTTTGAGAATGAAGATGTGATCGTGGTGAATAAGCCGCCTTTTTTAAGTTCGCTGGACGAACGGGAGGGAGGCGAGATCAATCTGCTACGTATGGCCAAAGCCTATTCGGATGATGCGCAAATATGCCATCGTTTGGATAAGGAAACTTCAGGCGCACTGATTATTGCTAAAAATCCGGAAGCTTACCGGACAGTTTCCATACAGTTTGAAAAGCGAAAAGTTAAAAAGGTATACCATGCTGTTATTGAAGGCACGCATGTTTTTGAAGAGCTGTTGGTCGACCTGCCTATTCTGAACGTAGGCAAAGGCAACGTAAGCATCAGCAGGCAGGAAGGCAAGCGTGCCGAAACCTGGTTCCAATCCATAAAATATTTTAAACATTATACTTTAGTTGAGTGCCGCCCGGTAACCGGCCGTATGCACCAGATACGTATTCACCTGGCATCGCAGCGTGCTACTATTGCCGGAGATGAAATGTACCGTGGCAAACCTGTTTTCCTGTCAGAGATCAAGCGTAAATATCATTTAGGTAAAGACCAGGAAGAGCAACCTATTATGAAACGGTTTGCGTTGCATGCATACGAAGTGACTTTTAAATTGCTGGATGGAAAAGACATAACTATACATGCGCCTTATCCTAAAGACTTTGAGACGCTGCTGAAGTTGCTGGAGAAATTTGATTCCTAACTAAAATAGCGCTGGTGTCACCCTGAGGCTCTCGAAGGGTGAGCGAAGAGACCTTTGCCCGCATGTTTCGAGAGCCTCAACATG